>Ga0153956_1001316_pt1 | contig 22441 bp, 25 predicted proteins | sample TSFL040MetaG_FD_104704 | JGI IMG/M metagenome (GOLD analysis project Ga0153956, IMG submission 104704) | Attine ant fungus gardens microbial communities from Florida, USA - TSFL040 MetaG | ecosystem: Host-associated > Fungi > Mycelium > Unclassified | place: USA: Florida, Wekiwa Springs... | reverse complement strand
TTCGTCTACGCCAAGATGATGCTGGACCGCGGGTTCATTGTCGGATCAACCCGGCTGTGGAAGCGCGTCTGGCAGCTTTATGTCGCGCACGTCATCCTGTTCGTGATCTATATCGCGGCCATCGGCTGGGTCGCGCTGCGCTACGCGGACCCCGACATCATCAACGAGTTCAATGTCGCGGTGGTCGTCGACAACCCGATCCAGACGCTGACCCAAGGGCTGCTGCTGCGGTTCAAGCCGGTCAATCTGGACGTGCTGCCGCTTTACATTATCCTGATGGGCTTTTTCCCGCCGGTGCTCTGGCTGATGCTGCGCAAGCCGGACATGGTGATGCTCGCGTCGCTGGCGCTGTATTTCACGGCCCGCCAGTTCGGCTGGAATTTCTCGGCCTATCCGACCGGGTCCTGGTACTTCAACCCGTACACCTGGCAGCTTCTGTTCGTGTTCGGCGCGTGGTTCGCGCTCGGCGGCGCTCTCGAATCCCGCTCGGTGATCCGGTCGCGCTGGCTGCTGATCGTGGGCTCGCTCTATCTGGTCTTCGCGCTGGTGATGACAATGGCGGGGCGTTTCGAAGCTTTCGGCGAACTGTTTCCCAAGTGGCTCTATGACGCCTTCAACCCGAACGACAAGACCTTCCTCGCGCCCTATCGCGTCATCCACTTCGTGGTGATCGCGTTCTTCATCACCCGGTTCATTCCGAAGGACTGGAAGCCGCTCGAATCGAAATGGGCCGAACCCGTCATCAAATGCGGCCAGCAATCGCTGCAGGTGTTCTGTGTCGGCATCTTCCTCTCCTTCGTGGCGCATTTCGTGCTGATGCTGAGCTGGGGCACGATCTGGGCTCAGCTTGGCGTGAGCATCATGGGCATCGCGATCCTGACCGCCGTCGCCTATTACGGAAACTGGTCGAAGAAGCAGGACAAGCCGGCCGCGAAGGCCCCGAAGCCGCCTATGGCCGAAGCCTCGCCCGCGCCCGGAAAGTGATCCGGGTCTAACGGGGCGTACCCGCTGGTTTTTAAAGTCCGGTATTGCAGACCTTCTGCCTTGCTGGCTCCGCTCGGAGCGTGTATCTGCAGGGCCTCTCGGGGTATAGCGTAGCCTGGTAGCGCGGCGGTTTTGGGTACCGCAGGTCGGAGGTTCGAATCCTCCTGCCCCGACCAACCCTTTGAAAAATTTAGCATTTAGTGCGCCAGCGATCCCATCCGATCAACCTTGCGCCGCAGGGCCTTTGAACGCGGAATCGCCCTCATCGGGTTCCGAACAGCGGATGCGCCACCCGGTCGCCGGGCTGGATTCCGTATTTCCGGGCGGTGCCGCCGATCACCTCCAGCACCCCCTTCGCCAGGCCGCCGGACGGAATGATCTTCTCGGACTGCGGCACGGTGTTTTCGGCGATCCGGAGAATGCGCCCGTCGGCCCGAATGAAGATCATGTCGAGCGGGATGAAGGTGTTCTTCATCCACATCGAGACCTGCTGCTCCGGCGTGAAGTCGAACAGCATGCCCCGTCCTTCGGGCAGCTCCTTGCGGTACATCAGGCCGGTGGCGCGTTCCTCGTCGGTCTTGGCAACCTCGACCGAGAAGACATGAACGCCGGACTTGGTGACGATCTCGAGCGGCTGCACGTCAGCCGCGAAGGCCCGCACCGGAGCGACGGCCAACAGCGCAAGCACAACAGTTGCAAACGCAGGCGAAAGCCAATTCCGGCTTGGGAGGCGGAAAGCGACGGAACGTATCAACGAAAGATCAGAAAACATTGAGGGCCACGCCATGATGGTGAAGGCCGGCACCCTAGCCCGGCAATCATGGCGAAGACCAGACAGGCCATGGCCTGACCGGCCTGAATCACGCGGATGTAATCGATGAAGCCATGACGTCAGCAGCCCGACGCCGGCCGCCCGCACTCAGTGCGACGACAGACCCGGCGCGCCGGTTTCCGGCTGGATCTCGGCCGCCATCATGCCCTTTGAGCCGGGCCCGAACCGGACCAGCACATACTGACCGGGACGAAGCTCGGTCATGCCATAGCGGCGCAGGGTTTCCATGTGGACGAAGATGTCCGGCGTCCCTTCACCGCAGCTCAGGAAACCGAACCCGCGCAGCCGGTTGAACCACTTGACCTGCGCCCGCTCGAGGCCGCTGGTCGGCGTCACGGTGACATGGGTGCGCGCCGGAAGCATCTGGGCCGGATGGATCGCGGTCGACTCGTCCATCGAGACGATGCGGAAAGCCTGATAGCCCTTCTGGCGCTGGACGCACTCGACGATCAGCCGCGCGCCTTCATAGGCGGTCTGGTAGCCGTCGCGGCGCAGAACCGTGACATGCAGCAGCACGTCTGGCGAGCCGTTGTCGGGGATAATGAACCCGTAGCCCTTGGAGGCATCGAACCATTTGATGGTGCCGGAAATCTCGACCAGGTTGGCTGCTGCGCCATCGGCCTCCGCGAACGAATCCGTGACCAGATTTCGCTCGGGACTTCCCATCTTCTTGGACTCAAATCCGTCCGAACCCATGACCCCCGGACCTCAATACATCTGCGTGGCCACGTCCTGTGACCCGTACATTGGCAACCTTCGCGATTCTCACCGAGACGACGAACCGATGCGTCGCGAATCCCTTAACGCAACGATAACATTCCGGACCGAGCCGGAAAGGCAAAAAAGGGAACAGCGGCGACCTATGAACAGGCTTGAACGATTGCGAATCAATTGAGCAGGTCAGTTTCCGATAAACGGCCCAAGGGTCTCGCCGATGTCGTGATGGATCACCAGGTCGGCGATCTCATCCATGTCGGTCGGTTCGTTGTTGATGATGACGAGTTTCGCGCCGCTATTCCGCGCCATTGCCGGGAAACCCGCCGCGGGCCAGACCACGAGCGACGATCCGATCGCGAGAAACAGATCGCAATGCTGTGCGAGTTCCGAGGCGCGGCGCATTTCATCTTCCGGCATGGACTGACCGAATGAAATCGTCGCGGACTTTACCGGGCCTCCGCAGTCGGTACAGGCGGGCGCGAGCCCGGCCTCATCGAAGCGCTGCCTCACCCACGGAATTTCAAACCGCGTGCCGCAGCCGATGCAGCGGGCATAGGTCGTATTGCCGTGCAGCTCGACCACGTGCTCGGGCGCGAAGCCGGAGGCCTGATGCAGATTGTCGATGTTCTGCGTGACGACGGCAGGCGCCTTGCCGGCCTTGTACAACGCCGCCAGCGCCCGGTGGCCCCGGCTTGGCTTCGCCGCCGCGAAGCTCGGCTCCATGGCGAAACGTCGCCGCCATGACTCATCGCGCGCCTCCTGACTGGCGACGAAGTCAGAGAACGGGATTGGCCGGTTGCGGGTCCACAGACCGCCGGGAGAGCGAAAGTCAGGTATGCCGCTTTCGGTCGAGATGCCCGCGCCGGTGAAGGGAAGGATCACCCGCGCTTCGGCGATCATGTCGCCCAGCCTGTCGATCCCGCTGCGCAAATCGGATGCGATCATTCAACCCGCCTCTCACGACTGAACATGGCCGATCCTCTCCGCAACAGAATGGGGGCGCGAAGCCCCCATTCTTATCGCAAACAATTATCGGATCAGGCCGCCTTGATCGCCGGCTTGGCGGCATCCTGAGGCTTCGGCGCCTCCTGGGGTTTCAGCGCGTCCCTGATGTCCTTCATGTCTTTCTTCGGGGCTGCGACCTTCGCCTTCTTGCTCAGGACCGCCAGCTTTTCCATTTCGATGGACAGTTCTTTCTGACGTGCCGCGATCTTTTCCGCGAGCTTCTCGCCCGCCAGATCGCACAGTTGCGCCAGATCGTCGATCGACATGGACTCCAGATCTACTTTCTGCATGACCTTCTCCGTTGACCGTTCACGGAGGTAGCAAGAAGGCCCCAGCCTCGCTAGGCGAAGCCGGAGCCTTATCCACTGTCATGCCGAGGCCGCGATCAGCAGCCCGTGACTCCGCTGGGCGATCCGCTGTGACGTTCACGCAGATAGGCCAGCCCGTAGACAGCCAGGCGCGCCGGATCGGTTTCACCCGCGGACGACAGCGTTTCGATATAATTATCGACGCTGTCCCGCGCCTCGCGCAGGCCGTCCTCATCGAGATTCCGCATCATGCCGAAAGTATGGATAATCCGATCGACAACATCATCCATGCACAACTCCTCCGTTGTAATTTTACGGCGCTACAACGTGCAACCAACGAATTGGTTCCCTGAAATGCGCGTTTTTGCCCGGATTCCGATCCCGTTCGGCGTATCTGCAGGCGATTGGGAGTCAGGACGACGAAGACGCGGTCCAGGCCACGGAAATCGCGGACTCCCTCTCCAAACGTACTGAGATGTCCTGTTAAGCGATGCGGCTGCATCCGGATGAATTTGCTGCTATTCAATGCGCGCCCGTTTTTCACAAGGACAAGAAACCATGCGTTATCTGCACACCATGCTGCGCGTCCGCAATCTCGACGTTGCGCTCAAGTTCTACAGCGATGCTCTCGGACTGAAGGAAGTCCGCCGCACCGAAAGCGAAAAAGGCCGTTTCACGCTGGTGTTTCTGTGCGCACCCGAAGACGAGTCCCTGCTCAAGCAGGTCAAGGGGCGCGGCGCGCCGCTGGTCGAACTGACCTACAACTGGGACGAGGAAACCTACGGCGAGGATCGCTACTTCGGCCATCTCGCTTACGAGGTCGACGATATCTACGCCACCTGCGAACGCCTGAAGACGCTCGGCATCACCATCAACCGCCCGCCCCGCGACGGACAGATGGCATTCATCCGCTCGCCCGATCTGCATTCGATCGAGCTTCTGCAAAAGGGCGATGCGCTTCCACCGCAGGAGCCATGGAGTTCGATGCCGAACACCGGACACTGGTAAGCGCGTTCGCCCTCGCGCATTGATTGGAACAACAGCGCCGGCCCGACGTTCTCCACGTCATCGCAATCATGAAGGGAGAGGAATATGGGACGCGGAATTCTGTTGTGGCTGCTGGGCGTACCGATCCCGGTCATTATCCTGCTGTGGCTGTTCTTCGGCCGCTGAGGCATCAGGTTGAAACCCCGCTCACGCGGGGTTTTTGCTGTCCGCTCGAAACGGCAGCGGCACGGCTCGATCAGGGCTTCCTGCAGTCCGCCCGCGCATCGAGAAGCTTGATCAGCTTGTTGCCCGCCGCCTTGAGAATGCACATCTCGACCTGCTTGCCGGCCGGCACCAGCTTGGCGCAAATGATCTGCGGGTTATCGTCATAGACCGGCGTCGAAACCTTGCAGTTGGCTTGGCACGATGCGGGGTGGTCGAGAGGGTTGGTCAACAACACGCTCGCGGATTCGCCATCCGGCGCGATGGTGCATGTGATCGGGACGGACTCTGCTCGCGCGATGAAGGGCCACATGCCCGCCAGCACCAGTCCGAGAATCACATGTCCTGTCCGCAACATGGATCAATCGTGATGCTCTTGGGACAAGGGATCAAGGGCCGCGACCAAAGGCGGGCTCGCCTGCTCCGTCCCGAGTTGCAAAAAACGGCGATCTCTGTTCGAAATCGGCGAGGGTGGCTGTCGAAATCGCCGGGCCGTCCGGGAAGGTCGCATGCAGAACATCATCAACGCATTCTTGCTGGTGTATGCGGCGCTGTTTCCGATCGTCAATCCGGTCGGCAGCGCGCCGCTTTTTCTGCGCATGACCCGCGGCTGCACCAGCGCCGAACGCAGTACCCTCGCCCTCGGCGTCGCCAGAAACAGCTTCTTCCTGCTGCTCGGATCGCTGTTCATCGGCTCGCACGTTCTGGAATTTTTCGGGATCACCCTTCCCGTGGTGCGCGTCGCCGGCGGACTGGTGGTGGCGACATTCGGCTGGAAACTGCTCCACAGTCCCGAAGACACCGAAGCGGAAAAATCCAGCGTCGCGCAGGGCAACCCCGCCATCGACGCCTTCTATCCACTGACCATGCCCCTCACCGTCGGCCCGGGCTCGATTTCCGTTGCGGTTACGCTCGGCAGCCAACGCCCGACACCGTCCGAGGATATCACCCAACTCGCCGTCCTCGGCACTGCCGCCGTGGCCGGGCTTGCCGCCGTCGCTCTGACGATCTTCGTCAGCTATCGCTTCGCCGACCGCATCATGCTGTTTCTCGGCAAGCGCGGGACCGACGTCATGATGCGATTGTCGGCCTTCATCCTGTTCTGCATCGGCATCCAGATCATCTGGAACGGGCTGAGTGTCCTGATCGCCAGGGCGGCCTGACGCCTGAACGGGGCGGATTTTGCGGCGCAACAACACTGAAAGCCTCATTTTCGGCAATGAAATCAATTAAGCATGAGTTCCATTCGCCAAGCGGCGCATTGAACGCCGCGGCAAATTTCGCTACAGGTTTACCGATGCGGACCCTCTGACGGCCGCCATGGCAGGGTCTGCGTGATGCTTGTTTCCCGGCAAAAAGCTGCTTCGACAGTCGCGATGACAGTCAGCGCATTGGCGCTGGGATGTCTGCTGCTTGTTGCGCCCCAATCGACGCACGCCGAACCGACGGCTGCCAGCACGCGCGTCGCGGCATCCGACGATCTCAATGCCGTGTTCAAGACGCAGCCCTGCCTGTCCTCCAAATCGCTCGCGCAACTCGATGCGCCGATCGCCCGCGTGGCGAAGCGGCTCGATGCGCATGAGCCCGTGACCATCGCGGCCCTCGGATCGTCCTCGACCGGCGGCGCGGGCGCGACCTCCGCTGCCTATTCCTACCCCAGCCGCCTCGAACGCGAATTGCGCCAGCGCTTTCCCGGCGCGGCGATCAGCGTCATCAATCGCGGCGTCAACGGCGAAGAAGCCGCCGACATGATGGCCCGGCTTGATCCGATCCTCGATCAGAAGCCGGATCTGGTGATCTGGCAACTCGGCACCAACGCGGTGATGCGTGATACCAGTGCTCCTGCTGTCGGCGAACTGCTGAAATCCGGCATCACACGCATCAAGAAGACCGGCGCCGACGTGCTGCTGATCGATCCGCAGTTCGCGCCCGCCGTGAACGCCAAACCGTCCGTCAACGAGATGGTCGGCCTGATCGGTTACGTCGCCAAGCAGGCGCACGTTCCGCTGTTCCGGCGCTATGTCGCCATGCGCCGCTGGCATGAGGACGAGTCCATCGCCTTCGACCGCTTCATCGCCGCCGACGGCCTGCACCTGAACGACTGGGGCTATTCCTGTTTCGCGCGCCTTCTGGCCGACAACATCGCAAGCGCCGTGGCGCGGTCGCGCACCGTGGCCGATGTAAAACCATTCCAGTAAGCCGCGGCCAATTTTCCCTGACCTGTGATAGTATCCGGTTTCCGGATGATGCATATCGCATGCGACAGTTACGTCCTGCCGGACCGAGGCCGCATGACCCATTCACAGTCTTCCGCGCATTCCCATGCGCACGATCACGACCATCATGAGGATGACGACCATGACCATGCACATGATGGTCATGACCACAGCCATTCGCATGGCCCGGGCGGCCACGTTCACGCGCCGGCGAACTTCGGAACGGCCTTCGCCGTCGGCATCGCGCTCAATACCGCCTTTGTCATCGTCGAAGCGATCTACGGCTATGCCAGCAATTCCACGGCGCTGATCGCGGATGCCGGACACAACCTGTCCGATGTGCTGGGACTGGTGGTGGCATGGATCGCCGTGATCCTGGCGAAGCGCCCGGCCTCGCCGCGCTACACGTATGGCCTGCGCGGCTCGTCCATTCTCGCGGCGCTGTTCAACGCCGTGTTCCTGCTGATCGCCGTCGGCGCGATCGGCTGGGAGGCCATCCTGCGGCTGATGAATCCCGAACCGGTTGCGGAAACGACCGTGATGGTCGTCGCCGCCATCGGCATCGTCATCAACGGCTTCACCGCATGGCTGTTCGCATCGGGCAGCAAGACCGATCTCAACATCCGCGGCGCCTATCTGCACATGGCGGCCGACGCCGCCGTGTCCGCCGGCGTGGTCGTCGCGGCTTTCATCATCATGTTCACCGGCTGGCTATGGCTCGATCCGGTGGTCAGCCTTGTGATCGTCGCCGTCATCGTCTGGGGCACATGGGGACTGCTGCGCGACAGCACGGCGATGTCGCTGGATGCCGTGCCGTCCAGCATCGATCCGGTCGCGGTGCGCGCATATCTCGAACAGCGGCCCGGGGTGACGCAGGTGTGCGATCTCCACATCTGGCCGATGAGCACGACCGAGGTCGCGCTGTCCTGTCATCTCGTCATCCCGTCCGGGTATCCGGGTGACGCCTTTCTGGTGGAAGCGTCGCATCAACTCGATGAGAAATTCCATATCCATCATGTCACCATCCAGATCGTGACAAATCCGGTAACGGGCTGCGAGATGATGGCCGGGCACGTGGTCTGAAACGAAAGCTATTTAGATCGCGCCGAGATATGCTGCCTTGACCTTCGGGTCCGACAACAATGTCGCGCCGTCGCCTTCGAAGGCCACCTTTCCGGTTTCCAGCACATAACCCCGATCGGCAATTTCCAGCGCCGCGCTGGCGTTCTGCTCGACCAGCAGCACGGTGACGCCGTCCTGCCGCAACGTGACGATGGCGGCGAGGATCTGATCGACCAGCGTCGGCGACAGGCCGAGCGAAGGTTCATCGAGCAACAGCAGCTTCGGCTTTCCCATCAGCGCGCGGCCGATGGCGAGCATCTGCTGCTGGCCGCCCGAAAGTCCGCCCGCGAGCTGATGGCGTTTCTCGGCCAGCACCGGAAACATCCCGAACACCTTGTCGCGGTCGAACTCGATCTCTTTGTCACGGCGCATGTAGGCCCCGAGGCGCAGATTATCCTCGACGGTGAGCGGCCCGAAAATCTGGCGGCCTTCGGGCGACTGGGTCATGCCGCGCGCCACGCGCTTGTGCGGCTTGAGGCGATCGATGCGCTCGCCGAGAAAACGGATTTCGCCCGCCGTGATCGGCTGCACGCCAGACAACGCGCGCAGCAATGTGGTCTTGCCCGCGCCGTTGGAGCCGATCAGCGCGACGACCTCGCCCGCGCGCACGGCGAGGTTCACGCCGTGCAGGACCTCGATGCGACCGTAGGAACTGCGCAGGTTGGCGACCTCAAGCACGGGCCGCCTCCCTTGCGCCATGCTTGCCGAGATAGGCTTCCAGCACGGCGGGATTGTCGCGCACCTCGCGCGGCGCGCCTTCGGCAATCGGCTTGCCGCGATTGAGCACCAGAATCCGGTCGGAGATTTTCATCACGAGCTTCATGTCGTGCTCGACCAGAACGACGGCAATGCCCTTGGCGGCCACGCGCCGGATCAACTCGTCGATCTCTTCGGTTTCCACCGGGTTGCAGCCCGCGGCAGGCTCATCGAGCAGCAGTACACGCGGCTCGGCAGCCAGCGCGCGGGCGATTTCCAGCCGCTTGCAGGCGCCGTAGGACAGCGAGCCCGCCGCCACGTCCGCGCTCGCGCGCAGACCGACATCGTCGAGCAGCTCCAGCGCGGCATCGCGCGTCTCGGCATTCTGCCTTGTGACCGACGGCAGGCGGAAAAGTTCGGCCAAAAGGTTGCAGCGCTCGCGCAGATGCCGCCCGACCATGACATTTTCAGCAGCGGTCATGCGCTGGAAGATCTGCAAATTCTGGAAGGTGCGCGACAGGCCGCGCGCCGCCAGCCGGTCCGGCGGCAGGCCGGTGACGTCATTGCCATCGAGTTCGACGCTGCCGTGATCGCGATTGTAGACACCGGACACGATGTTGAAGAGCGTCGTCTTGCCCGCGCCGTTCGGCCCGATAATGGAAAGAATCTGGCCCGGCGCAACCTCGAAGCTGACGCCGTCGATGGCCTTGATGCCGCCGAACGAAATCCCGATGTCCTTCGCCGCGAGGATCGTCATGGCGGGGGCCTCCTCGCCAGCGCGCGGGACAGCGTCGGCACGATGCCGTCGCGCATGAAGATCATCGAGACGATGATGATGAATCCCAACAGCAGATGCTCGTATTCCTGAAACACCGTGAGAACCTGCGGCAACGTGATCAGCACCGCCGCGCCGACAATGCTGCCGACAACCGAACCAAGCCCGCCCAGCACCACCATGGTGACAAGCTCGACGGAATGCAGGAACCCGGCCTGATCCGGATTGATGAAGCCGTTCATCAGCGCCAGCGCCGAGCCTGCCACCGACGCGTACACAGCCGCAATCACAAAAGCCTGCAGCTTGAACCGCGCCACATCGATGCCCGCGACGCGCGCCGCGACCTCGCTGTCATGCAGCGCGCGGAAGGCGCGGCCGGTCGGCGTGTCGTTGAGGTTGAGCGCAAGCCATGTGCCCAGCACCAGCAGCCCGCCCGTGATCCAGTACCAGGTGTCCGATCCGCTGACACGCCAGCCGAACAGCACCAGCTTCGCGACAGGCATGCCGTCGGGGCCGCCGGTCCAGTGGCTCTCCGTGGTGAGAACCAGCGCCACCAGCACACCAAGGCCGAGCGTGGCGATGGCGAGATAGTGCCCCTTGAGCCTCAGGATCGGACGGCCGACCAGATAGGCCAGCACGCCGGAGATCACGCAGCCGATCAGCAGCGCCGCCCATGGCGGAATACCGAAATGCGCGGGCCCGATCGCAACGGCATAGGCGCCGATGCCGAAGAAGCCCGCATGGCCGAGGCTGACCTGCCCCGCCTGCCCCATCAGGACATTGAGGCCGATGGCCGCCAGCGCCGAGACCCACACCAGCGACGCCACGCGGAAGTAGTAGCTCGACGGAAAGATCGCCGGGAGCGCCGCGACAATCGCCGCGAACACGATCAATGTCAGATAGCGATGGCCGATCTTCTGCAGCACCGCTCAGACCCTTTCCACGGTCCGGCGGCCGAACAGGCCTTGCGGCATGGCGAACAGCACCAGCAGGATGACAATGAAAGCGAACGCGTCCTTGTAGGTCGAACTGATATAGCCGACGCCGAAGGCCTCGAGCAGGCCCAGCAGCAGCCCGCCCGCGACCGCGCCGATCGGATTGCCCATGCCGCCGAGCATGGCGGCGGCAAATCCCTTCAGCGCCAGCATGGTGCCGACATCGTAACTGGTGAGCGTGATCGGCGTAATCAGGATGCCCGCAATCGCACCGATAGCCGCCGAGCCGCCGAACGCCAGTGCCATCACCGTTGCGGTATTGATGCCGACCAGCCGCGCCGCGAGCCGGTTGGCTGCGGTCGCCAGCACCGCCTTGCCGATCACGGTCCGCTCCAGAAACACATAGAGCAGGATCACGATGGCCGCGGTGCCCCCCAGCACCCAGAAGCTTTGCGGCTGAACCGTCGCGCCGAGCAGATGCACGGGCGTATCGCCGGAAATGCTCGGCAGCTTGTGGAACTGCTTGTCGAACAAAATCTGGGCCGCCCCGCGCAGCAGGATCGATGCGCCGATGGTGATGATGATCAATGTCACCGGCGACGCGTCGCGCGCGGGCTCGATCGCCAGCCAGTACAGCAGTAAGCCGACGACCACGGACACGCAGACCGCGAGAACCGCCGCGAGCGGCAGCGGCACACCGGCGGCGGTGAGGAATACCGTCACCATGCCGCCGAGCATCACGAATTCGCCCTGCGCGAAGTTCACGACATCGGACGCGTTGTAGACCAGCGTGAAGCCGAGCGCGACCAGCGCATAGACCGCGCCGACGGTCAGTCCGGAAATCAGAAACTGGACGAACTCGGGCATTCCGGCTCCGCGAACCAGGCTGTCTGCAACGACATGAAGCGATCAGAAGAAAGAACGCTTCCGGATGGATCGACCTGAGCCGTCCGGAAGCGCGACGATGTCACGCTTTACGCGTCGCGCCTATGCGCCGGGCTTGATCAGCGTCCAGTCGCCGCCCTTGATTTCGAGCATGCGGAACGCGGAGAGATCGAGGCCGAGATGGTCGGTCGGCGACATGTTGACGATGCCGCCCGTGCCGACAAAGCCCTTGGTCTTCTCGATCTCGTCGCGGATCTTCTTGGGATCGTTGTTGCCCGCGCGCTTCATCGCCTCGATCAGAATGAACAGGCCGTCATAGGCGTGACCGCCGAAGGTCGAGACCGGCTGTTTGGTCGCGTCCTCGTAGCTCTTCTTGTAATCAACCACGACCTTCTTCTGCGGATCGCTGTCCGGCAGCTTGTCGCCGACCAGCAGCGCGGCCGCCGGCAGACGAACGCCTTCCGCCGCAGGACCTGCAAGCTCGATGAAGCTCTTCGAGGCGACGCCATGGCTCTGATAGAACGGCGTCGCGGTCATGCCGAGCTGGGCATAGTTGCGGGTCACGATGGCAGGTCCCTGCCCGAAGCCCGGATTGACCACGGCCTGCACGCCGGCCGTGTTCTTGATCTTGGTGAGTTGCCCGGTCATGTCGCTGTCGCGCGGACCGTAGCTTTCCTCAGTGACGATCTTGATGCCGTAGCTCGGCGCCGCCTTCACGCACTGGGCGCGCATCGATGCGCCGAAACCGTCGGTGCCGGAGATCAGCGCGATATTGGCCAGCTTGCGCTGTTTCAGATTTTCAAAAATCTTCTCGCAGGCCATCTTGTCGGTGTGCGGCGTCTTGAAGACATATTTGCGCACCGGATCGATCACCTCGACCGCGCCCGCAAACGAAATGAACGGAACCTGCGCTTCCTCGAACACCGGGATCATCGCCATGGTGGTGCCGGTGGTCGAACCGCCGGCCATCGCCACCACCTTGTCGTCCTCGATCAGGCGTGTCGCGAAGGTGCGCGCCTTGTTGGCGTCGCCGCCGTCATCATAAATGACAAGTTCGATCTTCTTGCCGTTGACGCCGCCCGCGGCGTTGATCTTGTCGACATACATCCGCAGCGTCTTGTCTTCGGGCTCGCCGAGAAACGACGCGGGGCCGGTGACGGAGAGAACGGAGCCGATCTTGATGGTCTGCTGCGCATGCGCGGAGCCGCTGAACGCCAAGGCGGCGACACTCGCGGCCAACATGAATTTCAATGCTGATATGGATTTCACAGCTCATCCCTCCCTGAATGATGGGCGCCCGGTTTTTGAGGGCTTGCCCGACATGTTTCCAACCCTAATGCGCATAGTCTCAAGTGCAACTATCCGCGCATCTGATTCAGCAATATAATTGACCGGACGGTTGGTCAATAGTAATCTGACGTCCAACGGCCGCCATAACGGCCGATCCGGGAGGATGCCTTGGAAGCAAGTCGATCTCACGACAATGCGGATGCGCGCGCGCTGGCCGAGGCCTGCGCGAACGCGATGTGGCAGGACGACCGTGCCAGCAAAGGACTCGGCATGAGCCTGCAGCGGATCGCGCCCGGCGAAGCCGTGATGTCGATGACCGTCCGCAAGGACATGACCAACGGTCACGGCATCTGTCACGGCGGTTTCATCTTCACATTGGCAGACTCGACCTTCGCGTTTGCCTGCAACACCTACGATCAACGAACGGTCGCCCAGCAATGCACGGTGACGTTCCTGCGCGCTGTCAGCGAAGGAGAGACGCTGACGGCGCATGCAATGGAGCGCAATCGCGCCGGACGCGGCGGAATTTACGACGTGACGGTCCGTGACAGCAGCGACACCGTGGTCGCGGAGTTTCGCGGACATTCGCGAACCATTTCAGGCCGTCTGCTTGGTTCGGACGGACACGACCAGAACAGCAGATAAGCAAGACCCGGGAGAGACCAATTGATTCAGATTCCGCTGCGCAAGCTCGACCGGCTGACGCCCGACCCGGCTGAGCTCGATCGCTTTGAGACCGCCTCCCGCGACGACATCCGCGCGCTGCAGCGCGAGCGGCTGGCGTGGACGCTGCGGCATGCCTACGACAATGTGCCGCACTATCGCGCCAGGTTCGATGCCGCCGGCGTGACGCCGGACTCTTTCAGGGATCTTCCCGATCTCGCGAAGTTCCCCTTCACCATCAAGACCGACCTGCGGGACAACTATCCGTTCGGCATGTTCGCCGTACCGGAACAGAACGTCGCGCGCATTCATGCCTCGTCGGGCACCACGGGCAAGCCGACCGTCGTCGGCTACACCAAGCGCGACATCGACACATGGAGCGACGTGGTCGCGCGCTCGATCCGCGCCGCGGGCGGCCGTCCCGGCATGAAGGTCCATATCGCTTACGGCTATGGCCTGTTCACCGGCGGTCTCGGCGCACATTACGGCGCGGAGCGGCTCGGATGCACCGTGATTCCGATCTCGGGCGGCATGACCGAGCGGCAGGTGCAGCTCATCAACGACTTCAAGCCCGAGATCATCATGGTGACGCCCTCCTACATGCTGGCGATCCTCGATGAATTCAGGAAACAGGGCCTCGATCCGCGCAAGTCGTCGCTGCGGATCGGCATCTTCGGCGCCGAGCCGTGGACCAACGCCATGCGCGAGGAGATCGAGGAAGCCTTCGATCTTCACGCCGTGGACATCTATGGTTTGTCCGAGGTGATGGGCCCCGGCGTCGCCAGCGAATGCGTCGAGACCAAGGATGGCCTCCATATCTGGGAAGATCATTTCTATCCCGAGGTCATCGATCCGGCGACAGGCCAGGTGCTGCCCGACGGCGAGAAAGGCGAATTGGTCTTCACCTCGCTGACCAAGGAAGCCATGCCCGTGATCCGTTACCGCACGCGCGATCTCACGCGGTTGCTGCCGGGCACCGCACGTTCACTGCGCCGGATGGAAAAAGTCACCGGCCGTTCCGACGACATGATGATCGTGCGCGGCGTGAATGTCTTTCCGACGCAGATCGAGGAAAAGCTGCTCGCGATTCACGATCTGTCGGTTCACTACCAGATCATCCTCACCCGCGAAGGCCGCATGGACGAGATGGAGATTCAGGTCGAGGCCCGGCCCGATTCCAGCTTTCCGGGTCGGCAGAAAGCGACCGGCGAACTGATGCAGTCGGTGAAGGACACCATTGGCGTCACCGCGCGCGTCACTGTCCTCGATCCGGGCACCATCGAGCGCTCCGTCGGCAAGGCGAAGCGCATCATCGACCGCAGGCCAAAGGAATAAGGCTTCACATGGCCCGCAAACGCGCCAACGACTACGACGACAAGCGGCAGGCGATCCTCGATCGCTCGGCGGAGCTGTTCTCGGCCTATGGCTACGACCGTGCGTCGATGAGCAAGATCGCCGAGGCCTGCGGCGTATCGAAGGCGAACCTCTATCACTACTACAAGGACAAGGAAGGCCTGCTGTTCGACGTCATCCGCTTCCATCTCGAGGAACTTCTTGAGGTGGTGGAGAGTGCCGATAATCCCGATGCCCCGCCCGAGGCGCGTCTCAATGGATTGATCGCCGCCCTGCTCGAAGCCTATCGGGATGCGGATTCCCAGCACAATGTGCAGATCAGCAGCATGCGCTTCCTGCCGGATGAGCGTCAGGCGCAGCTCAAGGCGATGGAGCGCGATCTGGTGAAGATATTTTCGGCGGCCGTCGTCGGCGTGGCGCCACATCTGAAGGGCACCAAGATGATGACTCCGGTGACCATGTCGCTGTTCGGCATGGTCAACTGGCACTATCTCTGGTTCAGGAGCACCGGCTCCGTCAGCCGGAGCGAATACGCCGAGATCGTGACGCGCCTGATCGCCGACGGCGCGCGCAACCTGCTCAAGCCTGCTCCGAAGCAGACGAAACGGACCGCAGCAGTCGAATAATCTTTCCGTCATCCGGTGCCTGTCCGCACCCAACATCGAAGTGATCGCATGAAACTCGAAAGCTACGTCAAGGGACACTGGACAGCGGGAAGCGACTTGATCGAGGTCCGCAGCGCCGTTACCGGCGATGTGGTCGCCGAGGCGACCAGCGGCGGTCTCGATCTGCGCGAGGCTCTGGCTTATGCGCGCAATGTCGGCGGCAAGAATCTCCGCAAGCTGACATTTCATCAGCGCGCGGACCTTCTGAAAAAGCTCGCGCAATACATCACCGAACGGAAGGACCAGCTCTACAAGCTGTCGTTCCAGGCGGGCGCGACACGCACGGACAACCTGATCGACGTGGACGGCGGCATCGGCACGCTGTTCGTCTACGCGGGTAAAGGCCGCCGCGAACTGCCCAACTCCACCTTTCTGATGGATGGCGCGGTCGAACCGCTCGGCAAGACCGGCACGTTCGCCGGACGGCATATCGTCACCTCGCTGCAGGGCGCCGCGGTCCATATCAACGCTTTCAATTTCCCCTGCTGGGGCATGCTGGAGAAACTCGCGCCTGCCCTGCTCGGCGGCGTACCTGTCATCACCAAGCCCGCGACGGTGACGTCCTATGTCGCCCATGCGCTGGCGCGGATGATCGTGGAGTCCGGCATCCTTCCCGAAGGTGCGTTCCAATTTATCGTTGGTTCGACCGGCGACCTGTTCGATCACCTCACCTGTCAGGATGTGGTGTCGTTCACCGGTTCGGCCGATACGTCCGAACGGATTCAGCGCCATCCGGTGATCGCGAAGGAAGCCGTGCGCTTCATCGCCGAACGGGATTCGCTCAATGCCGCGATCCTTGCGCCGGACGCCGTGCCCGGCTCGCCCGAGTTCGATCTCTTCATCAAGGAAGTCGCCAAGGAAATGACCGTCAAGGCGGGGCAGAAATGCACCGCGATCCGCCGCGCATTTGCGCCCAAGGCGCATGTCGAAGCCGTGATCGAGGCATTGCGTGACCGGCTCGACAAGGTCGTGATCGGCAATCCCGAGCTTGAAACCGTGCGGATGGGACCCGTCGTCGGCCTCGACCAGCGACGCGACGTGCTGGCGCACGTAAAAACCCTGAAGAGCGAGACCGAGCTTGTCGCGGGCGATCCGGAGAACTTCGACGTTCAGGGCGCGGATGTGCTGCGCGGCGCATTCATTCCGCCGCTCCTGCTCCATTGCGCCGATCCCGTTCATGCGGCGCATGTGCATTCCGTCGAAGCATTCGGCCCGGTCTCAACCGTGATGGGCTATGGCGATCTGGACGAAGCCATCGCCCTCACCAATCGCGGCGGCGGCAGCCTCGTGGCGTCGGTCTATACCCACGATCCGAAAGTCGCCTCCGATCTGGTGTTCGGCGTTTCCAGTTTCCACGGACGGCTGGTGATGATCGACCGCGACTGCGCCAGGGAGCAAACCGGACACGGCTCGCCGATGCCGCAGATGGTCCACGGCGGTCCCGGCCGCGCGGGCGGCGGCGAGGAACTCGGCGGTGTTCGCAGCGTGCATCACTACATGCAGCGCACCGCGCTCCAGGGTTCGCCAGCCATGCTCACCGGCATTACCGGAAGCTGGACGAAGAACGCGCCCATTGTCGAGAAGGACAGGCATCCGTTCCGCTATCATTTCGAGGATCTGGATATCGGGCAGACGTTCCATTCGAAGGAGCGCACCATCACTCTCGATGACATCGAGCACTTCGCCAATTTCACTGGTGACACGTTCTACGCCCACATGGACGAGGAAGCGACCAAGGGCCATCCGTTCTTCCCCGGACGTGTCGCGCATGGCTACCTGCTGCTGTCGTTCGCCGCGGGTCTGTTTGTCGATCCCGATCCGGGCCCGGTTCTCGCCAATTACGGCCTCGACTCGCTCCGCTTCACCAAGCCGATCCAGCCCGGCGAAACCATCAAGGTCCGGCTCACGGCCAAGGACAAGTCGCCACGCAACAAGCAGTATGGCGAAGTGCGCTGGGACGTCGAGATTCTGACGGACAAGGGCGAGTCCGCCGCGACCTACGAACTTCTCACCATGAATGCCGTTCGGCCTTCGGCCTGACCAAAAACCAAAGGGAGACAACCATGATCCTCGTCACCGTGATGTATCCGGCCGGAGAAGCCTTCGACACCGACTACTATCTCAAGACGCATATGCCGCTGGTCAGGGATCGCTGGGGTCAGCATGGACTGAAAAGCGCGCAGGCCATCAAGGGCGTCGCGAAACCCGACGGCAGCGCGCCGGACTATCAGATGATCGCGCTGATCACATTCGGTTCGCTGGATGATTTCAAGGCCGCCGGAAAGGCGCACGGCAAGGAAATCTTCGCGGACATCCCGAATTTCACCAAGGCGCAGGCCGTGGTGCAGATCAACGACGTCGTCGGCTGATCTGTCGATCCCAATGCCGGTGACGCAGCCGCATGCAGGTTCAACGAATGCGCCTCGTTCAGACGGGAGCGAAGCGATCGTGCGTGATTTTTCGCTGAAGGACCTTCCGGAGTCCTTCTACGACGATCCCTACCCGACGTATCGCGCGCTCCAATCCGCGGCCCCCATCCATCGCATGCCGGACGGCTCGCTGTTCCTGACGCGGCACCGCGACCTTGAAGCGATTTACAAGGACACGGCGCATTTCAGTTCCGACAAGAAGGTGGAGTTTGCGCCGAAATACGGCGCGGGCTCGTTGCTGTTCCAGCATCACACCACCAGCCTTGTTTTCAACGATCCGCCGCTGCACACCCGCGTACGACGACTGATCGCGGGCGCACTCAATCCGCGCGCCATCGCCGAGATGGAGCCGGGACTTATCGCGCTGGTCGATCGGCTGTTGGACAACATGCAGGCGCGCGGCAAGGCGGACCTGGTGGAGGATTTTGCCTCCGCGATTCCAATTGAAGTCATCGGCAACCTGCTCGACATTCCACACGCGGATCGCGCGCCGCTGCGCGGCTGGTCGCTGGCCATTCTCGGCGCGCTGGAGCCATTCCTGACGGAGGAGGCACAAGCGCGCGGCGAGCGCGCTGTCGGTGAATTTCTCGATTACCTTCGCCATCTCGTGACTGAGCGCCGCAGGCATCCGGGCAATCCCGAGCACGACGTGCTCACACGCCTGATCCAGGGCGAATCCAGCGGCGAGAAACTGAGCGAGATCGAATTGCTTCAGAACTGCATCTTCATCCTGAATGCCGGTCACGAGACGACGACCAATCTGATCGGCAACGGGCTGGAATTGCTGCTGCGTTTTCCGGAACAGCGCCAGCGCCTGATCGGCGATCCCTTGATGATCAAACCGGCCGTCGAGGAATTCCTTCGGTTTGAAAGCTCCAATCAGCTTGGCAACCGCCGCGTGGTACAAGACACCGAGATTAACGGCCTCGCCGTTCCGCAAGGCACGCTCATCACGCTCTGCATCGGTGCCGCGAACCGCGATCCGGATGTCTTCGCGGAGCCCGACCGTCTCGATATCACCCGCGCGCCGAACCGCCATCTCGCCTTCGCCTCCGGCGCGCACGCCTGCGTCGGCCTCACGCTGGCGAGATTGGAAGGCCGCATCGCCATCGGCCGCTTCCTTACGCGTTTTCCGAACTATGCCGCCAACGGCCCCGCGCATCGTGCAAGACGCGTGCGCTTTCGCGGATTCACCTCGCTGCCCGTAACGCTCACATAAACACTGGATCAGGAATACGCATGACGACGTTCGACAAGACCGCCGCCACAGAGCTGTTGAAATCGGCTCCCGCCCCTTGGGTACAGGATCTGAACCTATCGGTGGAAAGCGTTGACGCCGATGGCGCGATCCTGCGCATGCGTTTTTCGGACAGGTTGTGCCGCGACAATGGCGTGATCTGCGGTCAGGCGCTGATGAGCTTCGCGGATACCGCGATGATCGTCGCGGTGGCCTCGGCGGCAGGCGGCTACTTTCCGATGACCACGGTGGATCAGACCGTCCACTTCATGCGTCCAGCGGTGCGCGCGGACGTGCTGGCCGACGCCCGCGTCGTGCGGCTCGGAAAGACCATGGCCTACGGCAGCATCACGATCCGGACCGATGGCGACGAGCGGCCTGTTGCGATGGCGCAGACGGCCTATGCTCTCCTTCGCGACGCGAAGTGATTACATCTGATCGTAATCGACTACGACGCGCGACGAGACCGGGTGCGCCTGGCAGGTCAGCACGAAACCGGCCTCGAGCTCCCACGGCTCCAGCGAGTAGTTCAGGTCCATCACCGTCTCGCCTTCGACCACCTTGGCCCGGCAGGTGCTGCACATGCCGCCCTTGCAGGCGTAGGGCAAATCCATGCCCGCGCGCAACGCCGCGTCGAGAATGGCTTCGCCTTCCGCGATCGGCACATCCTTGCGCTTGCCGTCCACGATCAGAGACGCGATGGCCTTCGGCGGGGCTTCCGGCGCGATCTGGACCTTCGCCCGCGGCTTGCCGCCAAGCCCGGAGACGAACCGTTCGACATGCACACGCTCGGCGGGAATGCCGAGATCCACACAGGTCGCCTCGATATCCGCGCTCATCTCGACGGGACCGCAGACGAACACATGATCGACGGCTGCGGCAGGCACCATCGCGCGCAGCAGGACCTCAACCTTCTCCCGGTCGAGGCGGCCATACAGAATGGGCAGGTCCTGCTCTTCCTGCGACAGCACATGGAACACCGACAGGCGCCCCATGAAACGGTCCTTGAGTTCCTCCAGCGCTTCGCGGAACAGAATGCCGTTGGTCGTGCGGTTGCCATAGAACAGGAAAAAGCGGCTGCTCGGCTCGCGCGCGAGAATCCCGCGAACGATGGACATGATCGGCGTGATTCCGGAGCCTGCGGCGAAGCCGACATGCACCCTTGCCTGATCTGGCGCATGGGCCACGCCGAAGCGGCCCGTGGGCGTCATCACGTCCAGCTCATCGCCGGATTTCAATTCGTCCAGGGCCCAACTCGAGAATGCGCCGCCGTCCACGCGTTTGACCGCGATGCGCAGTTCATGGTCGTCCGGGCTCGAGCAGATCGAATAGGACCGGCGCACCTCTTCTCCATCCATCGTGGTGCGCAATGTCAGATACTGCCCGGGCGCAAACGCATAGTCTGCGGCCAATTCATCCGGAATGGCGAACGTCATCGAGATCGCGTCGGACGTTTCGCGTTTGAGATCGTTGATGGCGAGACGATGAAACTTCGGCGTGTGGGACATGAATAATGTCTCTAGTGGCACTTGAAATAGTCGAACGGTTCGCGGCACGACCTGCAGCGCCACAGCGCCTTGCAGGAAGTCGAGCCGAATTCGGACAGCACTTCCGTGTCGATGGAGCCGCATTGCGGACACGCCACCTGCTGTTCGCCGAACAGCGCACGACGGCCGCTGCCGGCCTGCGGCGGCGCGATGCCGTAGTCTTTCAGCTTCTGGCGGCCATGCTCGGTCATCCAGTCCGTGGTCCAGGCCGGCGACAGAACGGTGCGGACTTTCGAGTTGCGAATTCCCTTGCGCGCCAGCGCCAGTTCGATTTCCAGCGCGATCATGTTCATGGCCGGGCAGCCGGAATAGGTCGGCGTGATCGCCACCTCCACGCCTTCATCGGTGACGGTCACATCACGCAGCACGCCAAGATCGGCGATGGTCAGAACCGGAATCTCCGGATCGACCACCTGCGCTGCCGCATTCCACGCGGCCTGACGCAAATCATGAATGCTGTCGGCGCTGTTCACCATGTCGCGTTCGGAAAGGTTCGCTGCATCGATTGCAGCTCGCTGAGAAGATGGCCGAGATGTTCGCTGTGATGGCCGGTGCGGCCACCCTTCTGCATCCAGGTGTTGGCCGGAAGCGTCAATGTGGCTTGCGCCAGCACCGACGCTACCGTGTCCATCCATCCGGCCCGCAAGGCTTCAGGATCGACCGCGACACCCCCGACAATAAGCTCGACATCGCTCGCATCGACGTGAAACAGCTCGCCCGTGAAGGACCAGAGATCGTCGATGGCGACCTGCGCGCGGCGATGGCTTTCGTCGGTGCCGTCGCCAAGGCGGATCATCCATTCGGATGTGTGGCGCAGATGATAGGCGCTTTCCTTCTCGGATTTCGCGGCGATCGCGGCCAGCGTGGCGTCCGTCGATTTCATCATCGCCCGCCAGTAAGAATCGGCAAATGCCGAATAGAAGAACTGCCGCACGATGGTGCGGGCGAAATCGCCGTTGGGCTGCTCGACCAGCAACAGGTTGCGGTACTGCCGCACGTCGCGGAGATACGCGAAGGTGTCTTCGTCGTTTCCGGCGTTCTCGACCTTGGCCGCGTAGGTATAAAGCTCCCGCGCCTGCCCGATCAGGTCGAGGCCGATATTGGCCAGCGCCATGTCCTCTTCCAGCATGGGCGCGTGGCCGCACCATTCCGAGACGCGATGGCCGAGGATCAGCGCATCATCGGCGCGGCGCAAGGCGTACAGCACCAGCGGGCTTTCGGCGACTTTGATCGATGCAGTGGTCATGGTTACCAACGTTCCGGTTCAAGTTTTGCTGTCATTGCGAGCCAACGGGTCCGGCTTTGCCGGCCCGATGATAAACTCCGCGAAGCAGTCCACGGCAACACGTTCAAATGGATCGCTTCGTCGCTCCGCTCCTCGCGATGACGAATTGCCCGATGCGCAACGTCACATATGTCCAACTTCGTCCGGCACGTCGTAGAAGGTGGGATGACGATAGACCTTGGACATCGCCGGCTCGAACATCATGCCTTTCTCGGACGGGTCCGATGCCACGATGACGTCGGACGGCACCACCCAGATCGAAAGCCCCTCGCCCCGGCGCGTGTAGAT
>Ga0153956_1001315_pt1 | contig 22448 bp, 23 predicted proteins | sample TSFL040MetaG_FD_104704 | JGI IMG/M metagenome (GOLD analysis project Ga0153956, IMG submission 104704) | Attine ant fungus gardens microbial communities from Florida, USA - TSFL040 MetaG | ecosystem: Host-associated > Fungi > Mycelium > Unclassified | place: USA: Florida, Wekiwa Springs... | reverse complement strand
GTCACGGTTCACTATGCCATTCACCCGGTCGCGGGCCGCATGCCGGGCCACATGAACGTGCTCCTGGCCGAAGCCAACGTGCCCTACGAGGATGTGAAGGAGCTGGACGAGATCAACCGCGATTTCGCCTCGACCGACGTCGCCTTCGTCATCGGCGCCAACGACGTGACGAACCCTTCGGCCAAGACGGATCCGAAATCGCCGATCTTCGGCATGCCCGTCCTCGACGTCGAGAAGGCGAAGACGGTGCTGTTCATCAAGCGCGGCATGGGCTCGGGCTATGCCGGCGTCGAGAACGAGCTGTTCTTCCGCGACAACACGATGATGCTGTTCTCCGACGCCAAGAAGATGGTCGAGAACATCGTCAAGGCGCTTTGATTTTTGTCATGGCCGGGCTTGTCCCGGCCATCCACGCCTTAACTGATCCTCAGCACGAAAGACGTGGATGCCCGGCACAAGGCCGGGCATGACGAGTTTTGACGTCAGTAATTGCCTACCCCCACGGCCCTTGCTGCGCCTTCGGCGCGGGGCCGGCGGGCGGCGGCGGGTCGCCCCACGGATTGGGCTTGTCCGTTGATTCCGGAATCCGCGGCTGCGGCTCGTGATCGAGAGGCTGCGTTTCGTCTTCATCGCCGTTCATCGGCGGCAATGCGATCGGTCCGGGATCGTGGCCGCCCGCGAGCGTGACGAGCTTGTAGACGCGGCTCTCGACCGAAGGATGGGTGGCGAACAGATCCGAGAACCCCGTGCGCGGATTGTCGATGCACATCTCCATGACGGCGGAGGGCGAGCCCGGCAGCTCGCCGCGGTTCTCGATCTTGCGCAGCGCCGAGATCATCGCATCGGGGTTCTTGGTGAGTTCCACCGCGCCCGCGTCGGCGAGGTATTCGCGCGAGCGCGACAGCGCGAGCCGGATGACGACGGAGAGCAGCCATGCCACGACGAGCAGCACGACCGCGATCAGGATCGCGGCGACGGCGCCTCCGCCCTTGCGGTCGTCGGACGACGAGCGATAGCGGAAGCCCCCTTGCATGAACATGCGGAACAGCATCTCGCCGAAGAACGACACGACGCCGGCGATGACCATCGCGACGACCATCATCCGCACGTCGCCGTTCCTGATATGCGTCAGCTCGTGCCCGAGCACGGCCTCCATCTCGGCGTCGTTCAGCCGGTCGATCAGGCCGGTGGTGACGGTGATCGAATATTGCCGCTGGTTCAGGCCGGTCGCGAAGGCGTTGAGCGCATCCGAATGCATGATCTTCAGCTTGGGCATCGGGATGCCGCGCGCGACGCAAAGATTTTCGAGCAGGTTATAGAGCCGCGGCTCGTCCTTGCGGGTGACGGATTCCGAATCGGTCACCGCGTCGATCATGTTCTGGTGAAAGTAATACGCGATGACGATCCAGGCGATGGCGCCGACGGTCGCGAACGGGAACGACCGGATAAGGTCGCGCTGCGCGAGCCGCAGGATGATCTCGAGCGGATAGTTGCCGTGCAGCCAGGCCTCTGCGACCAGCGCGCCGGCGAAGACCAGCACGTAGACGAGCAGGAACAGGCCCGCGAGGAGGAGCAGCGAGCGGACCTTGTTCGCGCGGATATGCGAGTAGAGGCCGTAGGCCGCCATGCTCGTTTATCTCCACTTGATCCGCTCCGATTGAACCGGATCAATTCAGCTTTTTATTTGGGCATGATCTTTCCCGAAAACCGGTTCCCGCTTTTCGGGATCGTGCCCCGTGAAGCGCGGGCGGCGCGCGCCGCCCGCCGGAACGGCGTCTAGAATTTCACCGAAGGCGTCTCGCCGACGGTCGCGCGGGTGTCGCCGAGGTCGAAGAACGTCTTCTCGTGGAAGCCGAGCGCGCCCGCGAACAGCGCGGCGGGAAAACGCTGGATGCCGGTGTTGTATTCCTGCACCGCGTTGTTGAAGAAGCGGCGGGCGGCCGCGATCTTGTTCTCAAGATCGGAAAGCTCGCCCTGCAGCTGCTGGAAGTTCGCGCTCGCCTTGAGGTCGGGATAGGACTCGGCGAGCGCCAGCAATCCGCGGACCGCGCCGGTGAGCTGGTTCTCGGCGGCGGCGATGTCGCCCGGCGATTTCGCGTTCACCGCCGCGTTGCGCGCCTGGATCACTGCGTCGAGCGTGCCGCGCTCGTGCGCCGCGTAGCCCTTCACGGTTTCGACGAGATTGGGGATCAGATCATGACGCTGCTTCAACTGGACGTCGATGTCGGCGAAGGACTGGTTCACCCGTTGCCGGAGCGTCACGAGACCGTTGTAAACGAAGATTGCCGAAAGAACGAGAAAGCCGAGGATTCCGAGAACGATCCAACCCGTATTCGACATGAACATGCTCCCTTGCCGCGGCTTCAGCGGCTTATGACTGCAAGCCTAGCGCATAAATCGGGTAAGGGAACAACTCACGCAAGGCCGAAATGATCGGGACGGCATGAAAATTTTGACAGGTCTTTTCCTGTTGGCGCTGCTCGCTTACGGCGCGCTCGCCGCGGCGCTTTATCTCGGGCAGCGCCGGATGATGTATCGCCCGCCCGAGACGGTGGCGCGGACGCCGGAAAGCATGGGTTTCCCCGAGGCGAGCAATGTCCGGATCAGGACCGCGGACGGGCAGCAGCTTGTCTGCTGGTTCGCGCCTCCCCGGGAGGGCAGGCCGCTCGTCATTTTCTTCCACGGCAACGCCGAACTGATCTCATGGCGCGTGAAACGCTTCAAGGCGCTCACCGAAGACGGCGACGGGCTGCTCGCCGTGTCGTTCCGCGGCTATGCGGGCTCGACCGGAACGCCGACCGAAGCGGGGCTGATCTCGGACGGCGAGGCGGCCTACCGGTTCGCCGCCGCGCGCTATCCTTCGAACCGGATCGCGCTCTGGGGCTATTCGCTGGGAACGGGCGTCGCCGTGCGGGTCGCGGCCGCGCACCCGGTCGCGAAGCTCGTGCTGGAAGCGCCGTATACGTCGGCGCTGGATGTCGCCGAGGCGCACTATCCGTTCGTTCCCGCGCGCTGGCTGATGCTGGACCGCTTTCTTTCCATGGACCACATCAGGGACGTGCGCGCGCCGCTACTCGTGCTGCACGGCGACAGGGACCGGGTGGTGCCGTCCGCGCTGGGGAAGAAGCTGTTCGATGCCGCGAACGAGCCGAAGCGCTTCGTGCGCTTCCCCGAAGGCAGCCATGTCAATCTCGACGATTACGGCGCGACTTCGATCGCGCGGCGCTTCCTTTCGGAGTGAGCGCGCCCTTGCGGGAGGGCTTGCCGGTGAACACCTCGTCCACGTTCTTGATGATGCCGGTATCCACGGCCGTGTAGCCCGGCAGGTCCGCGATCGCCTGCCTGAATTCGTTGCCGCGCATGACCTCGAGAATGCGCTTCATCGGCGCGGTATCGAGCAGGGATTTCTTGCAGACGAAGAAATAGTCCTCGGTCACGAGATGGATGAAGTCGAGGCCGAACTGGCGCGCGGCGGCTTCGACGCCGAAGGTCACGTCCGCCATGCCGCTCGCGACATAGGCGGCGACCGCCGCATGGGTGAATTCGGTCTGCTCGCTGCCGGCGATCGCGGAAGATTCGATGCCGTGCTGCCGCAGCAGCTGCTCGAACACTTCGCGCGTGCCGGAATCCGGGTCGCGGTTGACGAAGCGGATATGCGGCTTGACGAGGTCTTCGAGGGAATCGATCCGGAGCGGGTTTCCGCGCTTGACCATGAGGCCCATCTGGCGCGCGACGAAGCCGATCACGCAATGGACGCGCGGGTCGAGCCATTCCCTTCCGCTCGCGGCATGCTTCCCGCGCGAGGGGCCGCGCGGCAGATGCAGCCCGGCGATGTCGCAGTTGTCGTGGGCGAGGGAAGCGAGCGAGTTCTGGTTGCTGACATAGCGCAGGTCGACCGTCATGCCGGGCGTGCGGTTCAGGATCTCGCGCAGCTTCGGCACGGCGAAGCCGTGGCTCGCATGCACGCGGACGATCGACGAGATGCCGGGCAGGAACGGGTTGAGCTCGCTTGCGAGTTCCTGCGAGAGATTTTCGAGCTGCGGACCGAGCCGCGCCTGCATGCGCTGGCCGGCCCAGACGAGCTTCTCGCCGAAGGGCGTGAGCGTGCTGCCTTTTCCCTTCTGCCGCCGCACCAGCGGCACGCCGAAGAAGCTCGACCAGCGCGTGACGAGATTCCACGCATGCCGATAGGAGAGGTCGCTGCGGCGCGCGGCGTAGGTGAGCTTCCCGGTGTCGCGGATCTCCTTCAGGAAATCGAGCATCACCGCGGTGGATTGCGGCGAGTCGCTCTTGCGGAAATGAAAGATGGTTTCGATGTCGATCCGCAGCGTCATGGCAACCTAGGTATCGTTCTGCATATGTTATGGGATATGTGCGTTTTTCATATCATATTTACGGGGAAAACAGCAGGCGTACCTATCCCGCAGGGAAATAATCGAAAGGGATATGCACGGGAGTGCATATAAAACGCCATGAACCTCCATCTTGCCCAGCGAAAGCTCCTGATCGACGGCCGTTATGCCGGTTCCGCTTCCGGCCGCACCTTCGAGACGATCGACCCCGCGACCGAGGAAGTGATCGCGACGGTGGCGGAGGCCGGCGAGGAGGACACCGACATCGCCGTCGCCAGCGCGCGCCACGCGCTCGAGGGCGCGTGGGGCCGCATGCGCGCTTCCGAGCGCGGACAGATTCTTCATCGCTTCGCCGACTTGCTGGAAAAGAACGGCGAGGAAGTCGCGGCGATCGAAAGCCGCGACGCGGGCAAGCCGATCTCGGCGGTGATGCGGCAGGATATTCCCGCCGCCGTCGACACGCTGCGCTACTACGCAGGCTGGGCGGACAAGATCAACGGCCACGTCATCCCGGCGCGGCCCGACGCCTTCACCTATACGCTGCGCGAGCCGGTCGGCGTCGTCGGCGCGATCGTGCCGTGGAATTTCCCGCTGATGATCGGCATGTGGAAGATCGCGCCCGCGCTCGCCTGCGGCTGTACCATGGTGATGAAGCCCGCCGAGATTACGCCCTTATCGGCATTGCGGATCGGCGAGCTTGCGCTGGAAGCGGGATTGCCGGCGGGCGTCCTCAATATCCTGCCGGGGCCGGGCCGCACCGTCGGCCAGCGTCTCGTGGAGCATCCCGACGTCGACAAGGTGACGTTCACCGGCTCGCCGTCGGTCGGACGCGGCATCCTCAGGGGCGCCGCCGGCAACTTCAAGCGCGTGACGCTGGAACTCGGCGGCAAGTCGGCGAACGTCATCTTCGGCGACGCCGATCTCGAAGCCGCGGTGAAGGCGGCGGCGGCCGGCATCTTCTTCAACGCCGGGCAGGTCTGCTCGGCCGGATCGCGCGTGCTGGCGCAGGCCAGGGTCTATGACGAAGTGGTCGAGCGGCTCACCGCGCGCGCGAAATCGATGCGGATCGGCAATCCGGCGGAAAGATCGACGGCCATGGGCCCTGTCGTCTCCAGGAAGCAGATGCAGAGCATCCTCGGCTATGTCGGCATCGGCGTCGAGGAGGGCGCGAAGCTCGTCACCGGCGGCGAGCGGGTGGGCGAGCGCGGCTTCTTCGTCAGCCCGGCGGTGTTCGCGGATGTCGGCCACGACATGCGGATCTCGCAGGAGGAAATCTTCGGGCCCGTCGTCAGCGTCATCAGGTTCGAGGACGAGGAGGACGCGCTCGCGAAAGCGAACGGCACGAATTTCAGCCTCGCCGCCGGCATCTGGAGCAAGGATATCGGCCGGGTGCAGCGTTTCGCGCAAAAGCTGAAAGCGGGGACGGTGTGGATCAACACCTATGGTTATACCGACGTGCGGCTGCCCTGGGGCGGCGCGCGCGACTCCGGCTTCGGCCGCGAGCATGGCGATGCCGCGATCGAGAACTTCACCGAGCCGAAAGCGGTGTGGATGAACCTGAACGTTTGAGGGCGTTTCGCGACGGAAGCCCGTCATGGCCGGGCTTGTCCCGGCCATCCACGTCTTTCCAGCCGATAGACTGCTCAGGCGTGGATGCCCGGCACAAGGCCGAGCATGACAAGGTTTGTGAAAACGCCAATTTCATTCGTTCCATTTTGAATCCTCGCCATGAGGATGGCCCAAACAAAAACGCGGACCGAAAGGCCCGCGTTTTTTATTTCCGTTTGGCTTGCTTAGCGTCCGCCGAAGCCGCCGCCGCCACCGCCGCCACCGCCGCCGAAACCGCCACCGGGGCGGCCGCCGCGTCCGCCCGCTTTCGCGGCCGGCTTCGGCTTCATCGGGAGAAGGCCTTCGCGCTGCAGTTTCTTGCGAGCGAGCTTGCGGGCGCGGCGGACGGCTTCCGCCTTCTCGCGCGCCTTCTTTTCGGAGGGCTTCTCGTAGTGGCCACGCAGCTTCATTTCGCGGAAAATGCCCTCGCGCTGCATCTTCTTCTTCAGCGCCTTGAGAGCCTGATCGACGTTATTGTCGCGAACGAGAACCTGCACGTGGATTGCCTCTTTTCGAGTTTGGAATAGGGGTACGGCCGGGGGCTATGAAAACCCCGGACGGAGGCGGGCTGCGTACCAGAAGAACCCGCGAAAGTCCACAGGGGGCGGGGCTAATCCCTTCAGGCCCGCATGGTGGTCGAGGCCGCGACGTCGTTCCGGGGCAGGACCAGCGGCGGGAAACAGGCATAGGCCTCGGTCCGACCGTATACGTCGTTGAGGATGCAGTCGAAATTGAAGGCCGGAAAGGTGCGTTTCAGGGCCGGAATGGTGATGGGCCGGTTGTTCATCGGAAAGCAGTGCTTCAACAGCTTCCGGGCGCCCGCGGGCGAAATCGCGTAGCCGCAGGTGCCGAAGCAGTTGTTGAGCCGGTAGGCCGAGACGGGAGCCGCGGATTTCACGAAATCCAGCTGGTTGGCGGCCGAGGGCTGCCGGGGCGAGAAGGCGACCGCCGCGCCCATGCCGTGCGCCCAGCCGATATCGAGGATCGAATCCGTATTGTAGCCGAAGGTGAAGTAGTCCCAGCCCGGCTGCGAGGCGAGGAGGCGGGGATAGACCTCGCTGAAATCGTTGCGGATGGCGGCGTCGTCCTCGAACACGAGCATCGGCTCGTTCGCCTCCGCCGCCTGCTGCCACAGCTTCCGGTGCGAAGCCGCGCAGCCGATGGAACCGCGCGTGAATTTGAGGCCCGGCACGGCGATCTTCATCGCGGCCACCTCGTCGTCCGAGAGCGCCGCCCCGTCGCAGGCCGCGACGCGGTTGAAGGCGATGTTCGCGCCCGCGTTCAGTTGCAGGAAATTCTCGTATTTTTCCGGCTGGCGGTCGAGGTTGATGACGAAGTTCTTCATGCGGCGCGGCTTAGCCTTGTGCGGGGCGCGGCTGGTAGCGGGCAGGGGCGGATGCTAGGGAAACCCGCGATTCGATACAATAAGTCCCCTTGCGCACCCCTGCGGTTTTCTTTCTGGAGGCAAGCCCGTCATGCGTATTACCGGCATCACCGACATCGTCGTTCCGATCAAGTCCTCGATCCGCAACGCCTATATCGACTTCTCCACCATGACGGCGAGCGTGGTCGCCATCCAGACCGACGCGGTGAAGGACGGCAAGCCCGTCGTCGGCTTCGGCTTCAACTCGAACGGCCGCTACTCCGAGCAGGGCCTCCTGCGCGAGCGCTTCATTCCGCGCCTGAAAGCGGCGGCGGAAAAAGACCTGCAGGACGGGCGCGGCATCATCGATCCCGCCAAAGCCTGGGCCGCGATGATGACGAACGAGAAGCCGGGCGGGCATGGCGAGCGCTCGGTCGCCGTCGGCATTCTCGACATGGCGATCTGGGACGCGGTCGCCAAAGCCGAGGGGCTGCCGCTCTGGAAGCTCCTCGCCAACCGCTACAACGGCGGCAAGGCCGACGAGACGGCATGGGTCTACGCCGCGGGCGGCTACTACTATCCCGGCGAGGACGAGAAATCGCTGCAGGACGAGATGAAGGGCTATCTCGACCGCGGCTACTCGACGGTGAAGATGAAGGTCGGCGGCGTGCCGCTCAAGGAAGACCTCAAGCGCATCGAGGCGGTGCTGAAGGTGCTCGGCGGCGACGGCGACAAGCTGTGCGTCGACGTCAACGGGCGTTTCGATCTCGACGAAGCGATTGCCTTTGGCGATGCCATCGCGCCCTATCATTTGCACTGGTACGAGGAGCCGGTCGACCCGCTCGACTATCTCCTGCACGCGGCGCTGGCGACACGCTACATGGGGCCGCTCGCGACCGGCGAGAACCTGTTCTCGATGCAGGACGCGCGCAACCTCATCCGCCACGGCGGCCTGCGGCCGGACCGGGATTATCTCCAGATGGACCCGGCGCTTTCCTATGGCCTCGTCGAATATCTCCGCACGCAACAGATGTTGCGCGATCACGGCTGGTCGGCGCGCCGTTGCGTCCCGCATGGCGGGCACCAGTTCGCGCTCAACATCGCGGTCGGGCTCGGCATGGGCGGCAACGAATCCTATCCGCAGGTGTTCGCGCCGTTCGGCGGCTTTGCCGACAACACGCCGGTCAGGGACAGCCGCGTGAAGATGCCGGACGCGCCGGGCATCGGGTTCGAATTGAAGAACGATCTCTATGCGGTGATGAAGCCGATCGTGGAAGCGGCTTAAGCTTCTCCGTTTGTCATGCCCGGCCTTGTGCCGGGCATCCACGCCTTTCTTAAATTGAGTCAGTCAAGACGTGGATGGCCGGGACAAGCCCGGCCATGACGTGCGGCAGGGCTGTACGTCAATCCTCCGGCGTCACCTTGGTGACATGCCCCATCTTGCGGCCGGGGCGGGCGTCGCCCTTGCCGTAGACGTGCACGGCCGTGTTGGGCTGCGTAAGATATTTCTTCCAGCCGTCGATCTCGGCGCCGATCAAATTCGTCATCTCGACCCGGCCGTGCCGGTGCGGACGCGCGAGCGGCCAGCCGGCGACCGCGCGGACATGCTGCTCGAACTGGCTGACGGTCGCGCCGTCGATCGTCCAGTGGCCGGAATTGTGCACGCGCGGGGCGATCTCGTTCACGAGCAATTCGTGCTTGCCGTCCTTCGGCACGGCGAACATCTCGACCGCGATCACGCCGACATATTTCAACTCGTCCGCGATCCTTTTCGCGATGCCGACGGCTTCCTTCGCGACCGCGGCGGAAATGCGCGCGGGCACGGTGGACTGATAAAGAATGTGGTCGCGGTGCACGTTCTCGGTCGGCTCGAAAGCCGTGAACGAGCCGTCGCGGCCGCGCGCGGCGACGACCGAAAGCTCGAGATCGAAATGGACGAAGCCCTCCAGGATCGAGGGCACCTCGCCGATCGACTTCCAGGCGGCGGAAGGGTCGCCGTCGAGCGGCAAGACCGCCTGGCCCTTGCCGTCGTAGCCGAGGCGGCGCGTCTTCATCACCGCGGGCGCGGGCACCTGCACGATGGCGACCGGCAGATCCACGTCGGATGAAATCTCCGCATAGGGCGCGGTCTTGATTCCGATGTCGGTGAGAAGATGCTTCTCGGCGAGGCGGTCCTGCGTGGTGGCGAGGATCGCGGGGTCGGGCAGCACCGGCTTCCTGTTGGTGACGAGGAAGTCGGCGGTGTCGGCGGGGACGTTCTCGAATTCGAAGGTGATGACGTCGCAGCGGTCGGCGAAACGGGTGAGGGCGGCTTCATCCTCGTAGGAGGCGCAGGTCTTCTCGCGCACGACGTCGAAGGCGCAGGAATCCTTCTCGGGCGCGAATACGTGGCAGTGCAGGCCGAAGCGCGCCGCCGCGAGCGCGAGCATTCGCCCCAACTGTCCGCCGCCAAGGATGCCAAGGGTCGAGCCCGGTTTCAGGATCGGTAGGTCGGTCATGTTCCTTAACTCAACGCTTGCCGCGTTTCGTGGGTTTCGCGTTTTGCGGGCGCTTGCCGACCGATGCGGTCTGGCGGACGCGGAAATCCTCGAGGCGCTTCGCGATCCTCGCATCGGACAGCGAAAGAATGGAAGCCGCGAGCAATGCCGCATTGATCGCGCCGGGCTTGCCGATCGCCAGCGTGCCGACGGGGATGCCCGCCGGCATCTGCAGGATCGACAGGAGGCTGTCCTTGCCTTCCAGCGCCGTCGTCTTCATCGGCACGCCGAGCACGGGCAGCGTCGTGAGCGAGGCGGTCATGCCGGGAAGATGCGCGGCGCCGCCGGCGCCGGCGATCACCGCCTTGTAGCCCTGCTTCCTGGCGGACTTCGCGAATTTATAAAGCCGCTCGGGCGTGCGATGGGCCGAGACGATCAGCGTCTCGTGGCCGATGCCGAGTTCGTCGAGCGCCGCGGCCGCGAAGCGCATGACTTCCCAATCCGACTGGCTGCCCATGATGATGGCGACGGGCTTTTTGCTGGCCATTTCTTGAAATGCCCCACTGGCGCAGGAAAGCGCCGGATTATAGGAGTGGAGCGGGACTGGCAAGCTTTGATCCGGCAAGCTCGGCCGGATAGTTGCGATTCGGGGTTAACTGGAATGGCGCGGAGCGTTCCGCAGGGACGGGAAAAAGCCGGGGATAAGCGGCGCCGGATCGCGCGCGAGCCGGAGCCCGGACCGCCGAAAGCCGGGCCGGGAAAAGCCGCGCGCTCCCTCGCCATGAAGCTCGCCGCCGAAGTCGACTCGCTGCGCGAGCAGCTTTTCGCCGAACGCGCGAAAGTAGCGGAGCTGGAGACGCGCATCGACGAAGATCCGCTCACCGGGCTTCTCAACCGGCGCGGCTTCATGAAGGAGCTTGCGCGCACGCTCGCCTATGCGCGGCGCTATCGCGCGGCGGCGGCGCTGCTCTTTCTCGACCTCGACGGCTTCAAGGCGGTGAACGACACGCATGGCCATGCCGCGGGCGACTGGGCGCTCGGGCGCGCGGGCCGCTTGATCGCGGGCGCCGTGCGCGCGTCGGACATCGTCGCGCGCATCGGCGGCGACGAGTTCGCGGTGCTCTTGTGGAATCTGAACGAGGCGCAGGCGCTCGCGAAAGCGCGCGCGCTGGAGACGCTGATTGCGGAATCGCCCTTCGAGCGGAAGCGGGACGCGAATTGCAGGCTCGGTCTTTCGGCGGGACTTACGATGCTGCGCGACGGCGACACCGGCGAAAGCGCGCTCGCGCGCGCGGACGAAGCGATGTATGCGCGGAAGAGGGAAAGGAAGCAGGGCTCATAGTTCGTCATGGCCGGGCTTGTCCCGGCCATCCACGCCTTACGAAAGTGCGTCATACAAATCGCTCCATTCGGGGTTGAATCCATGAATGGTTCGGACTTTCCAGGCTCGCGGCCAATGCTCGATTGTTTTCTCGCGCTGAATGGCGATGCGAATATCATCGTGCCGTTCGTAGTAGACGAGGCGTTTCAAGCCGTAGCGTTGCGTAAATCCTTTGATGATGCCTTCGCGGTGTTCGTGTGCGCGGCGTAGCAAATCGCTCGTCACCCCAACGTACAAAATTCCGTTCGGTTTATTCGTCACGATATAAACAAAACCGCCCTGCATGCCGCAATTCAACAAGGCGTGGATGCCCGGCACAGGGCCGGGCATGACGGCGAAAAACAATATGACAGTGAAAAATCACCGTCTCAAAAACGGCTTCATCCCCTCGCGCGCGAGTTCATCGGCGCGCTCGTTCTCGTCATGGCCGACATGGCCTTTGACCCAGTGCCAGCTGACGTGATGCTTCAAGGCTGCGGCTTCGAGGCGCTTCCATAGCTCGGCATTCTTCACCGGCTCCTTCGACGCCGTGCGCCAGCCGTTCCGCTTCCAGCCGTGAATCCATTTGGTGATGCCGTTCCTCACGTATTGCGAGTCGGTGTGCAGCTCGGCGGGCGTGCCGTCGGGCAATGACTCAAGCGCGGAGATCGCCGCGAGTAGTTCCATGCGGTTGTTGGTGGTCGAAGCTTCGCCGCCCTTCATCTCGCGGATATCCTGACCGTTGCGGATGATGGCGCCCCAGCCGCCCGGGCCGGGATTGCCGGAACAGGCGCCGTCGGTGTGAATGATGACTTTGCTCATGGTATCTTCTTATGCGGAAAAACCGTATTCGCTCGCGCTTTTGATGCTGCGGTGGAATTTGAGTTTCTTCAGATACTCGTTCGGGTCCTTCGGGCGGACGAGCGCGCCCGGCGGCACGTTCAGCCAGTCGACGGTGCGGGTCAGCAGGAAGCGGAGCGCCGCGCCGCGCGCCAGCAGGGGGAGCGCCGCGATTTCTTTTGTCTCCAGCTTTCTCACGGCGTTGTAGCCGGACAGGAGCGCGCGGCCCTTGGTGACGTTGAACGAGCCGTCGATCTCGAAGCACCAGGCGTTGAGGCAAACGGCGACGTCATAGGCGAGAAGGTCGTTGCAGGCAAAATAGAAGTCGATCAGGCCGGAGAGCCGGTCGCTGAGAAAGAACACGTTGTCGGGAAAAAGATCGGCGTGGATGACGCCGGCCGGTAAGTCCTTCGGCCAGTCCTTTGCGAGCGCCGCGGCTTCGTCCTGCAACAGCGCGGCGAGTCCCGGCGCGATCTCGTCGGCGCGCTTTTCGGCGGAAGCCGCAAGCTGCGGCCAGCTCGAAGCGCCGAGGCCATTCTCGCGGCGGATGGCGAAACCGTCGCCCGCGCGATGCAGTTCCGCGAGCGCCTCGCCGAGCGCGCCGCAATGGCGCACGTCGGGACGGCGGATCGACAGGCCCTCGAGAAAGGTGACGAGCGTCGCGGGCCGCCCGGCAAGCTCGCCGAGCGCCGCGCCGTTTTTGTTCTTCACCGGCTGCGGGCAGTTGATGCCGCGCGCGGCGAGATGCTCCATCAGGCCGATGAAGAAGGGGAGGTCCTCCTTCCTCACCCGCTTCTCGTAGAGCGTGAGGATGAAATATCCGCCGCTGGCGTGCAGCAGGTAGTTGGTGTTCTCGACGCCCTCGGCGATACCCTTCAGCGACATCATCTCGCCGAGATCGTAACCGGCGAGGAATTTTGCGAGCTGGTCCTCGCCGACTTCGGTATAGACCGCCATCGCGCTACTCCGCCGCCGCGATGCGATGCGAGGAGCGCGCGCGGTAGGCGTCCTCGAGCCGCTGCTCGCGCGGGAAGAAATCCTCGCCCGCGAGGCCCTCTGCCTCCAGGAGCCGCTCTTCGGTCTCGGACTGGCGCTCAATACGGCCGTCCGCGAGAATGTGCCGCACCTCGATGCCGCGCGCGGTGAGTTCGCGCGACAGCCACAGCCAGCGATGACAGTTCAGCGGGTCGCGTTCGGCGCACATCATGGCGGCCGGCTGCTTTTCGCTTTCCGCGATGAGACGGGCGAGGCCCTGCTCGAACGCCTCGCGCGAGATCTTCTCGCGCGCCATGCCGCCGAGCTCCCTGCCGAGGTAAAGATAGCCGATGCCGTTCGCGGGCAGGGACCGCTCCAGCGCCTCGCGGCTGAACTGCGGCGCGTAGCGCGACTTCGGATAGGAGCGCACGTCCGCGAGCAGCTTCACGCCCGCCCGCTGCAGCAGCGAAACGAAATGCCCGATCGCGTGGTTGGAGTGGCCGATGGAGAACAGCATCGCTCACTCCGCGGCGTCGGTGCGGAGTTCGCGCGGCAGCGGGAAGAACACGTCTTCCGCCGGGCCCGAGACGTTCTCGACGGAAACCGAATAGCGCTCGGCGAAGGCGTCGATGATCTCCTCGACCAGCACTTCCGGCGCGGAAGCGCCCGCCGCGAGCCCGAGGCTCGCGATGTCTCCGAACACGCTCCAGTCGATGTCGGTCGCGCGCTGCACGAGCGCGGTCCTGGCGCAGCCCGAGCGCTCGGCGACTTCGCGCAGGCGCTGCGAGTTCGAGCTGTTCGGCGCGCCGACCACGATCATGGCGCCGACCTGCGGCGCGACGCGCTTCACCGCTTCCTGGCGGTTGGTGGTGGCGTAGCAGATGTCTTCCTTGTGGGGCGCGACGATCGCGGGAAAGCGCTCGCGCAGAATGGCGACGATCTCGGCGGTGTCGTCGACCGACAGCGTCGTCTGCGTGACATAGGCGAGATTGGCCGCATCCTTCGGCCGGAAGGCGCGCGCCTGTTCGGCGGTCTCGACCAGCACGACGGCGCCATCGGGAAGCTGTCCCATGGTGCCGATCACTTCCGGATGCCCCCTGTGGCCGATCAGCACGATCTCGCGGCCGCGCTTGAAATGCACCATCGCCTCGCGATGCACCTTCGTCACCAGCGGGCAGGTGGCGTCGATCGCGAACAGCTTGCGGCGGCCCGCGTCCTCGGGAACCGATTTCGGCACGCCGTGCGCGGAGAAGATCACGGGGCGCGAGGTGTCCGCGACCTCGCCGAGCTCCTCGACGAAGACCGCGCCCTTCCGGCGGAGGGATTCGACGACATACTTGTTGTGCACGATCTCGTGACGGACATAGACCGGCGCGCCGTATTTCTCGAGGGCGCGCTCGACCGCGTCGATCGCCCGCACGACACCGGCGCAAAAGCCGCGCGGCGCGCACAAAAGCACGCGGAGCGGGGGTTTTTGGGGGGTCGTTTTGGCTTGCAACATGATTGCTTCCCGGGCGTTCCCCCCCTATATAACGGTCATCCCCGGTGAATTCGAGGATTACCGAGGCTCCGTCCCAAAAGACGGCCGGAGCGCGAAAACCCATACCAAAAGCCCGTTTTACGAGGTTCAGTCATGGCCGACACCGTCCTCATGCCGAAAGCCACCGCCGTCTGGCTGGTCGAGAACACGACGCTGACCTTCGAGCAGATCGCGGAATTCTGCCGGCTGCACGTGCTCGAGGTGAAGGGCATCGCCGACGGCGAGGTGGCGCAGGGCATCAAGGGGCTCGACCCCGTGACCTCGAACCAGCTCACCCGCGCCGAGATCGAGGCGGGCGAGAAGGATCCCGACCACAAATTGAAGCGGCAGGTGTCGAACGTGCACGTGCCGGAGCCGAAGACCAAGAAGAAGGGCCCGCGCTACACGCCGGTGTCGAAGCGGCAGGATCGCCCGAACGCGATCCTCTGGCTTGTCCGCAATCATCCCGAACTGAAGGACGCGCAGATCATGCGTCTCGTCGGCACGACGAAGACGACGATCGAATCCGTGCGCAACCGCACGCACTGGAACGCGGCGACGCTGCAGCCGCTCGATCCCGTGACGCTCGGCCTCACGACGCAGATGGACCTCGACCGCGAAGTCTCGCGCGCGGCGAAGGAAAAGCCGGTGAAGCAGGAATCGCATTCGACGCTCCTGCCGGCGTCGGAGACGACGGCGCGCGCAGAGGCGGCCGCCGCGCAGCGCGAGGAAGAAACGGCGCGCCCGAAGAAGGAAGCGCCGGTCGACATCGAGTCGGTGTTCGCGAAGCTCGGCGGCTCGAAGAAGAGCGAGTAGGCCCTACCCGCGTCATGGCCGGGCTTGTCCCGGCCATCCACGCCTTGCTTCATTTCAGAAAAGACGTGGATGCCCGGCACAAGGCCGGGCATGACAGCCATTATTTCAGCGCGCTTTCATCCACCGGCACGGTGTAGTTCAGCGCCAGCCTGCCGCCATCGACATAAATGATTTCGCCGGTGATGTAGCTCGCGTCGCTTGAGGCGAGGAAGGCCGCGACCCCCGCGACTTCCTCCGGCGTGCCGATGCGGCCGAGCGGCGTGCGCGAAAGAATGCGGCGCTTCGCTTCCCGGTCGTTCGCGACCGATTTCAGGATGTCCGTCATGATCGAGCCGGGGCCGATGGCGTTCACGCGGATGCCGTGCTTCGCCAGCGAGAGCGCCATCGTGCGGGTGAGCTGCAGGATGCCGCCCTTCGAGACGGAATAGGGAATCTGGTTCGGGATGGCGACGGCCGAATTGATCGACGCCATGTTGACGATCGCGCCGGAGCGTTTCCGCGCGGTCATGTTTTTCGCGACGGCCTGCGCGACGAGAAAGGCGCCGGTCAGGTTGGTCCGCAGCACGCGCTCGAAATCGGCTTCGGCGAGATCGAGAAAATCCGCGCCATGCACGATGCCGGCATTGTTCACGAGGATGTCGATGCCGCCGAACTGCCGGCCGGTCTCGGTGACGAGGGCCGCGACGTCCCTCGCGTCTCCCACATCGCAGCGGATGAAACGGGCGCTCGCCCCGAGCGCTTGCGCGGCGGCCGCGCCTTCACTTTCGTCGATGTCGGCGAGCGCCACCTTCGCGCCCTCGGCGAGAAAACGCTTCGCGCAGGCGAGGCCGATGCCGCGCGCGGCGCCGGTGACGATGGCGACCTTGCCGCGAAAGCGGGGCGGCACCGCGTCTTCCGGTCCGCTCACCGCGCGTATCCGCGCCCCTTCAGGGCCGTGCCGATTTCGTCGAGCGCCACCGGATCCTCGATGGTCGCGGGCATCGTCCATTCCTGCGAGTCGGCGATCTTCTTCATGGTGCCGCGCAGCACCTTGCCGGAGCGCGTCTTCGGCAGGCGGTTGACGACGATGGCGAGGCGGAACGCGGCGACCGGGCCGATCTTCTCGCGCACGAGGGCGACGACTTCCTTCTCCACCTCGCCGTAAGCCTTGTTCACGCCGGCCTTCAGCACGAGGAAGCCGCAGGGCACTTCGCCCTTGAGGTCGTCGGCGACGCCGATCACGGCGCATTCGGCCACGTCGGGGTGGGAAGCGAGCACCTCTTCCATGCCGCCGGTGGAGAGGCGGTGGCCGGCGACGTTGATGATGTCGTCGGTGCGGCCCATGATGAAGAGATAGCCGTCGTCGTCCTTGTAGCCGGCGTCGGAGGTTTTATAGAAGCCGGGATATTCCGTGAGATACGCCTCGCGGAAGCGCTCGTCCTGCTGCCAGCAGGTCGGCAGCGCGCCGGGCGGCAGCGGGAGCTTCACCACGACGGCGCCCATGGTGTTCGCGGGCATGTCCTTCGCCTGCTCGTCGACGATGCGGACATCGAAGCCCGGCATCGCCACGGTGGGGGAGCCGTATTTCACCGGCATCTTGCCGTAGCCCATCGGGTTCGAGACCATCGGCCAGCCGGATTCCGTCTGCCACCAGTTGTCGATCACCGGCACTTTCAGGATGTTCTCGGCCCATTTGATCGTGTCGGGGTCGGCGCGCTCGCCCGCGAGATACAGCGCGCGGAATTTCGACATGTCCTTTCCGGCGAGCAGCTTGCCCTGCGGGTCTTCCTTCTTGATCGCGCGGAAGGCGGTGGGCGCGGTGAACATCGAGACGACGTCGTTCTCGGAGATCACGCGCCAGAAGGCGCCGGCGTCGGGCGTGCCGACGGGCTTTCCCTCGTACATGACGGCGGTGCAGCCGTGGAACAGCGGCCCGTAGGTGATGTAGCAATGGCCCACGACCCAGCCGATGTCGGAAGCGGCCCACCAGGTTTCGCCGGGCTTGATGTCGTAGACGGCGTGCATCGAGAATTTCAGCGCGACCATGTGGCCGCCGTTGTCGCGCACGACGCCTTTCGGGATGCCGGTCGTGCCGGAGGTGTAGATGATGTAGAGCGGATCGGTCGCGAGCACCGGCACGCAATCGACGCTCTTCCCGTCGCGGATCGCGTTCGCGCGCAGCGTGGCCCAGTCGTGGTCGCGGCCCGCCACCATCGGCGCCTCCAGCTGCGGACGCTGCAGCAGGATCACGGCCGAGGGCTTCGCCTGCGCCATCTTCAGCGCCTCGTCGAGCAGCGGCTTGTAGGCGACGGCGCGCGCCGGCTCGACGCCGCAGGAGGCGGTGAGCACGAGCTTGGGCTTGGCGTCGTCGATGCGGGTCGCGAGTTCCTTCGCGGCGAAGCCGCCGAACACGACGGAATGAATCGCGCCGATGCGCGCGCAGGCGAGCATGGCGATCAGCGCTTCGGGCACCATCGGCATGTAGATGATGACGCGGTCGCCCTTCTCGATGCCGAAATCCTTGAGCACCGCGCCGAAGGCTTTCACCTCGGCGAGCACGTCGTTGTAGGTGAGGGTGCGCTTCGTGCCGGTGACGGGGCTGTCGTAGATGAAGGCGGCCTGCTCGCCGCGGCCCGCGTTCACCTGCCGGTCGACGGCGTTCCAGCAGGTGTTGCAGACGCCGTCGGTGAACCAGCGGCCATAGACGCCGGCCCTGGGGTCGAAGACCGTCTTCGGCTTCTCGAACCAGTCGATGGCTTCCGCCTGCTCGCCCCAGAATCCTTCCGGATCGCGTAGCGAACGCGCATAGATTTCGCTGTAGCTGCTGCTGGTCTTGGTATCCACGGCGTTTCTCCTGACGTCACCCTGAGGTGCCGCCGAAGGCGGCCTCGAAGGGTGACTGTTCTTTTAACCCATCCTTCGAGGCCCGCTTCGCTCGCGCCTGAGGACGACGGCTGTGTTCCCGGCGATTTTCCGCCTGCTGGCGAGCTTTGCAAGCCTTGCGTCCTTAGTTCTTTTGTCATGCGCGAAATGGACTGGCTCGGGCCGGGGCAATCCGCTTTAACGGTTGTTCCCGCCGAAAGATCATTCCATTGCCCACCGAACCTATTTTTTACCTCACGGCCGTCGCCGCCGTCACATTCCTCGGTCTTGCCAAAGGTGGCTTCACGGGCGTCGGCATGATCGCGACGCCGCTCCTGTCGCTGGTGATCCCGCCGTTCCAGGCCATCGCCATCGTGCTGCCGATCCTGCTGCTGCAGGACATCATCACGCTCTGGATCTATTGGGGCGACTGGGACAAGTGGAACATCAAGGTGCTGACGGCCGGCGCCTTCGTTGGCGTGGCCGCGGGCTGGGGCCTTGCCGCGGTCGTGACGGATGCCCAGGTCCGTCTCGTCATCGGCCTCATCGCCGTCAGCTTCGTGCTGAGCCACTGGCTGCTGCCCAAGCCGAAGAAGGAAGCCGGCCGGCCGAGCACGCTCGCCGGCCTGTTCTGGGGCTTCGTGTCGGCCTTCACCAGCACGCTCTCGCATGCCGGCGGGCCGCCTTTCGCGATCTATGTGCTGCCGCAGCGCATGTCGAAAATGCGCTTCGTCGGCACCTCGACGCTGTTCTTCGCGCTCGTCAACTACATGAAGCTCGTCCCGTTCTTCGCGCTCGGGCAGTTCTCGGCGGACAATATCAAGACCTCGCTGGTGCTGATGCCGGTCGCCGTCGTCACCAATTTCCTCGGCGTATGGCTGGTCAAGGTCACGCCGACCGAGATCTTCTACCGCATCGCCTATGTGCTCGTGTTCCTGATCGGGCTTGCGCTGATCGAGAGCGGCGTGCGCGCTCTCTTTTTTGCCTGAGAGAGCCGTCAACCTCGGCAGATATAAGTGACCGTCCTGATCCTGCGCTCCATCAGGTTGCGCACCTGATTTTTTGTCATCTGCACGGCATCGCCGCCCAGGAATTGCCGAAGGCTGAGTGGCGGCGAAGTGGCCTCCGCCATTCGGGCGGCGGCTTGCTTGAACCAGTCTTCGCTTGCCTCGGTTGAATCGTCCTCCGCCTCGATCCGAAAGCCCGCGCTTTCGAGCAGCCCGCGCATCTCAACCGGTGTTGCGAGATGGCTGATCGAGGAATCGCGCGCCCAGGGCACCGGGTATGCAACCGCGCCGCCTTCTCCTTGCAGGATGTCGTACACCGCGAATATCCGGCCCGGCTTCAGCACCCGGCGTGCGCTGGCATAGAGTGCGTCCTTGGCGGCGATATTCATGGCCACATGGATCGTCATGACCGCATTGAAGCTGCCCGCATCATACGGGAGAGCTGTGGCATCGCCTTGCGAGAAGCTGACCCGATCGGAGAGGCCCACCCAGCGCGACAACTGCCGCGCCGTGTCGCAAAACTCCGCCGAGAGATCGATGCCCGTGACGCGGCAGCCATATTCCTCCGCCAGGGTTCGCGCGGGCCCGCCTAGTCCGCTGCCGATATCGAGCACGTGCGAACCGGACCCGATCTCCATCCGCCGGGCGATCTCCAGAGTCGCCTTGCGGCCGCGGACGTGAAATTCGTCGATCGAGGCGAGGTCGGCGGTCGTAAGCCGGTCCGGTTCCTTGCCGGCGGCGCGCAGGGCGGCGGCGATTTTGCCGGCAAGTCCGCCGATGCCGTAATGCTGCTCGACTGCGCTTTTTATGCTGGCCTCCTGAAGGAGTGCTGCCGCGGCGAGCCTACTGGGTCTTGATGCTTGCCGCCCGGATCACCTTCGTCCAGGTTGCTATCTCACGCTTGATGTCCTCGGCGAACTGCTTCGGCGTGCCGGCGACAGGTTCGTAGCCTAACGTGGCAAGGCGCTCCTGCATATCCGGCTGCGCGATGATCCGAACGATCTCGCGGTGCAGGGTCGCAACGATGTCTTTCGGTGTTCCCGCCGGAACGAGGACGCCTACCCAGCTATCGCCAATGACATCCGGATATCCGGCTTCCGCCATCGTCGGCACGTCAGGCAAGGCCTTTGACCGGGTTTTGCTCGTCACGGCAAGCGCGCGCACTTTGCCGTCCCTGATCTGCGACAGCCCTGCCGCCAGGGAAGTCAGCCCAATGGGCGTGTGTCCGCCCACCACGGAGACGACCGAAGGGCCGGCACCGGTGAACGGGATATGCGCGATATTGATATTGAGCGCCAGGCGCAGCTGTTCGCCGACGAGATGCGCCTGGGTGCCAAATCCGCCCGAAGCGAAGCCATATTTGTCGGGGGTTGTCCTGACATGGTCGCCAAGCTCCTTGAGACTCGTCGCCGGCACGGAAGGGTGTGTGATCAGCACCGTGGTCGTTAACGCGGCGAGCGTAACGGGTTCGAAGTCCTTGATCGGATCGTAAGGCAGCTTGGCGAAAAGGCTCGGGTTCACGACGAAAGAACTGAAAGCGAACAGGACCGTGTAGCCGTCGGGAGCGGCCTTGGCGGCCTGCCCGGTGCCGTTGCTGCCGCCCGAACCGGCGATGTTGTCGATGTAGAACTGCTGCTTGAAGCGCTCGGTCAGCTTCTGTGCGATCAGCCGTGCCAGGATGTCGGTGCCGCCACCGGCGGGGAACGGCACGATCACGCGCACAGGCCTCGCGGGGTAGGCCGTTTCCGCCGGGGCGGCCGGTGCGACGGCGGACGAAGCGAGCGCGGCGAGCGCGAACCACACGACTTGCCTGCGTTTGAGCATGACGCCTCCTCGATATGACATGGTGAAAGCAGCGGGTGTCGTCGCCAAAACGCTAGGCTTGCCCCGGCGCGCGAGCCATAATATGTGAAAGGCGATATTCATATCTTTTGGATATGACCGTGGACCTCCGGCAGCTTCGCTATTTCATCGCCATCGCGGAAGAAGGCCACATCACCAGAGCTGCGGAACGCCTCGGCATGCAGCAGCCGCCGCTCAGTCAGCAACTGAAGGCGATGGAGCGTGAACTCGATGTTCAGTTGTTCCTCAGGAAGGCGCGCGGCGTGGAACTGACCGACGCGGGACGCGCGCTTCTCGATGATGCGCGCGCCGTGCTGGCGCAGCTGGATCGCGCCGTCGAATCGACGCGCCGGGCGGCGCGGGGCGAGACGGGCCGGCTGTGCCTCGGCGTCACGTCGACTTCGCCGTTCCATCCGTTGGTGCCGCGCGCCATTCGCGCGTTTCGCGAGAGCTGTCCGATGGTGTCCCTCACCGTGGAGGAATGCCTGAGCAATGAATCCGTCGAGCGGCTTCAGAACGAAAGCATGGACGTCGCCTTCATTCGGACATCCCTTGCGGGGGCAGGCGGGCTTGCCGTGACGCTGTTGCTGGAGGAGCCGATGGTGGCCGCCTTGCCGAAGGGACATGCGTTGACCCGGGACAAGCGGGCCAAGGCGATCTCCATGAAGCGCCTGGCAAACGAGACGTTCATTCTCTACGGCCCTCCGGGCACGGGAATGTACGATGCGACGATCGCCGCCTGCCAGGCCGCGGGCTTCAATCCGCGTGTCGGCAATCTGGGGGCGTCCACGCAGCAGGCTCCCCGCATTGCATCGACTCTCAGTCTCGTTGCGGCAGGACTCGGCATCACGTTCGTTCCGCTCTCGCTGCAACGCATGGAATTGGAGGGCATCGCATACCGCCGTATCGTTGCGGCCGAACAGCCCAAAGCCGTGCTGGGCGTCGCTTCAAGACGCGGCGACACTTCCGCCGTTCTCAAGCAGTTTCTGACGCTCGTTCGAAAAGCCGCACGTGATTTTTAAGAGACAACGCCGAAATCGTATCCTCGTGTTTCCGGCCGGGCTCGCGCCGGTCGAGGCCGGCGTGTAGGAAATCGCCGGGGGAAGCCTGCCGCCGGGCCGATCGCGGATTGCCGCGATGACAAGGCGCTCCCGGTAAGCTAGCTTTTTTGCCGAGAGGAAGAATACCAATGCCGACGGCCTACGACACCGATCTCGATAAAAATCCCGCCAATTATCAGCCGCTGACGCCGCTCGCCTATCTCGAGCGCGCGGCGGCCGTGTTTCCCGATCATGTCGCGGTCGTTCACGGCAAGCTGAGGCGCAACTATCGCGACTTCCACAAGCGCACGATGAAGCTTGCTTCCGCGCTCGCGAAGCGCGGCATTTCGCGCGGCGACACGGTCGCGGTGCTTTTGGCCAACACGCCGGCGATGCTCGAGTGCCACT
>Ga0153956_1001314_pt1 | contig 22455 bp, 18 predicted proteins | sample TSFL040MetaG_FD_104704 | JGI IMG/M metagenome (GOLD analysis project Ga0153956, IMG submission 104704) | Attine ant fungus gardens microbial communities from Florida, USA - TSFL040 MetaG | ecosystem: Host-associated > Fungi > Mycelium > Unclassified | place: USA: Florida, Wekiwa Springs... | reverse complement strand
TGTCTGAACGGTCAGCGATCTCCGCTGTTCCTTATGCGCCTCATAGGCGCATAAGGAACAGCGGAGAGCCTGGACCGCCCGGATCCCTCCCACCGGGCGGAGGGTCGTGACGGGACCTCCCGGGGTTCGTGACGGACCTTTGACCCTTTGCCCCCGCAACGCCTCACGTCCTGGGCGCCTCATGGGGGTCACAGCCTGCCAGGACCCCCATGAGGCGCCCGGGACACCCGGGAGCACCTCGGACGGCCGCAGGCGCCACGGGCCCCCGCCCGCCCGCGGTCCCTCACCAGGGAAGCGAGTCGCCAATCTCGGCGAGCGTCGGGGCGTTCTGGTCCCGTGCCGAGAGCAGCGGCTCGGCGACCTGCCAATCGACGCCGACGTCGGGGTCGTCCCAGGCGATCCCGGCCTCGGTCTCCGGGTCGTACACCGAGGAAACGAGGTAAGCGACGTCGGCGATATCGGAGAGGACGACGAAGCCGTGGGCGAAGCCGATCGGCACGAAGAGCTGGTGGTGGCGCTCGTCGTCGAGCACGTGGCCCTCCCACTGACCGTAGGTCGGCGAGCCCTTGCGCAGGTCGACCGCAACGTCGAGGATCGCGCCGCGGGCGCACCGCAGGAGCTTCGCCTGCCCCGGCGAGGTCTGGAAGTGGAGGCCCCGCAGGGTCCCCTTGGAGGAGCGCGAGTGGTTGTGCTGGACGAACTCGGCGTCGACGCCCAGGCCCCGCCACGCCTCGGCGCTGAAGGTCTCGACGAAGAAGCCGCGCTCGTCGCCGTGCACCTGGGGTTCGACGAGCACGACCCCGTCGAGCTTGGTCTCGCCGCGCGTCGCCATCAGCGGTCCTCAGTCACTCAGCCGAGCGCCTTGCCGTACTGCCGTTCGTAGTACTCGCGGTACTCGCCGGAGCGGATCGGGGCCCACCAGTCCTCGTTGTCGCGGTACCAGGCGACGGTTTTCTCGATGCCCTCGTCGAAGTGGACCTGCGCCTCCCAGCCGAGCTCGCGCTTCAGCTTCTCCGAGGAGAGCGAGTAACGGCGGTCGTGGCCGGGGCGGTCCTGCACGTACTCGATCAGCGACTCGTCGCCGCCGACCAGGGCGATCACCCGCTTGACGACCTCGATGTTCTCGCACTCGTCCGGGCCGCCGACGTTGTAGGCCTCCCCCGCCTTGCCCTTGGCGAGCACGGTGTGGATGCCGCGGCAGAAGTCCTCGACGTAGAGCCAGTTGCGCACCTGCTTGCCGTCGCCGTAGACCGGCAACTGATCGCCGTGGAGCGCGTTCAGCACCATCAGCGGCACCAGCTTCTCCGGGTACTGGCGCGGGCCGTAGTTGTTGGAGCCGCGGACGATCGAGGCGTCGAGCTTGTAAGTGTGGACGTGGGCGCCGACGAGGAGGTCACCCGCCGCCTTGGTCGCCGAGTAGGGCGAGGAGGGGTCGAGCGGCGAGGTCTCGGTGAAGGAGCCGGAGTCGATCGAGCCGTAGACCTCGTCGGTCGAGACCTGGACGTAGCGCTGGACGCCGAGCTCGCGGACCGCGTCGAGCAGCGTGCCGGTGCCGATCACGTGGGTGCGCGCGAAGGCGTCCTGGTCGTCGATCGAGCGGTCGACGTGGGACTCGGCGGCGAAGTTGACGACCGCGTCGACGCCCTGCATCGCTTCGCGGACGATCGCCGGATCCTCGATCGCCCCCTCGATCAGCTGGGTCCCCTCGGGCAGGTTCTCGGGGCGGCCGGCGTAGGTCAGCTTGTCGAGCACCACGATGTCGTGCTCCTGCCCGGCGATGCGGACGTAGGTGGAGCCGATGAATCCGGCGGCGCCGGTTACCAGGAGCTTCATGGGTGCGTTCCTCCTCGTCGCGGGGGCGTCTAGTTCTTCGTCTCGGACTCGCGCTGGGCGAGGTATCCGGCCAGGCCATCGTGCCAGGACGGCAGCCGGATCGCGTGCTCGCGCTGGCTCTGCAAGGCGGAGTAGGCGGGGCGGGGCGCCGGGCGGCCGAGCATCTCGGTGGTGCCGGAGAGCACTTTCGTTTCCGTCTTCGCCTGCTCGAAGATCTCGCGGGCGAATTCGTACCAGGAGCACTTGCCCGCGGCGGCCATGTGGTGGATGCCGTACTCGATCCCCTCGATCAGCCGGGTGAGGCCGTAGGCGAGGTGCCAGGTGTAGGTCGGCGAGGTGACCTGGTCGCGGACCACGAGCACCTCGTTGGTCGACTCGGCGAGCCGCAGCATCGTGTCGACGAAGTTGCCGCCATTGATACCGAAGAGCCCCGCCGAGCGGACGATGAAGTGGCGCGGGTTGGCGGCCGCGGTGGCCTCCTCGCCGGCCAGCTTGGTGCGGCCGTAAGCCGACAGCGGCGCCGGCTGGTCGGACTCGACGTAGGGCGACCCCTTCTGCCCGTCGAAGACGTAATCGGTGGAGACGAAGACGACCGCGGCGTCCACCTCGCGGGCGCCCGCGGCGACGTTCCCGGCCCCGGTCCCGTTCACCGCGAAGGCGGCCTCCTCGGCGGTCTCGGCCCCGTCGACGTCGGTCCAGGCGGTGCAGTTGATGACCATCGCGGGCCGCTCGAGGTCGAGCCGCCGCCGCACCATCTCGGCGTCGGTGACGTCCATCTCGGCCCGCCCGAAGCCGACCACCTCGTGCCCCGCGTTGCCCGCGGCCAGCACCATGTCACGCCCGAGCTGCCCTTCGGCACCCGCGACCAAGACCTTCATCGGCCCATCCCCACTCTCATCGTCATCTTCACGGCCCGAACAGGCTATTGCCCGCAAAGTCGCGCCGCCCCGCGGTCACATCGATGGGCGAGACCGGACTACCCTCCGGATCGGTCAGCTCGGCGATATCAAGGAGATCCCGCGTAAGCCCGCTCGCGCGCTTACGCGGGTCCACATAAGGAGGCGCTCCGATCGTCCCGTTCAGCAGATCGAGGTCTCCCGCCGCGGTGGGCAACTTGAGCACTTTCGCCGGGGCGAGGTCAAAGCTGTCGCGAGGGTCGAGATCGCGGAACCCAGAGTCGACGGCAGACTCAGGGACCCCGCCCTCGACGACCTGCGGAAGTTCGCGAAAGTCGTCGCCGACGAGATCGGCTGACCGCCGCTACTGGATCTCGATCACGGAGTTGTCGCCGACCAGGAGGCGCAGCGTTTTCGGCAGGCCCTCGCTGCGGATCAGCTTCACGTTGCGGCCGAGGAGGCTGGCCTCCATGCGGGTGCCGAGGTCCTCGACCACCGAGTTGGCGAGGACGATCGAGTGCTCGACCTCGCAGCGGCGCACCGCGACCTCGTCGCCGATCGAGGTGTAGGGGCCGATGAAGGCGTCTTCGACGGTGGCGCCGGGGCCGATCACGGCGGGGCCGCGGACGATCGAGCGGACGATCCTGGCGCCGGGGGCGACGACGACGCGCCCTTCGACCCGCGAGTCCTCGTCGACCTCGCCCTCGATCGACTCGTCGACCTCCTCCAGGACGAGGCGGTTGGCCTCGAGCATGTCGGCGAGCCGGCCGGTGTCCTTCCACCAGCCGCGCACGACCTCGGACTGGACCCGGCGGCCGTCGTCGATCAGCGTCTGGATCGCCTCGGTGATCTCGAGCTCCCCGCGCCAGGAGGGCTCCAACCGGCGGGCGGCGTCGAAGATCAGCGGGCTGAAGAGGTAGACGCCGACCAGCGCCAGGTTCGACGGCGGGTCTTTCGGCTTCTCGATCAGCCGCAGGATGCCGCCCTCGGGGGTGAGCTCGGCGACCCCGTAGGACTGCGGGTCGTCGACCGGCGTCAGCAGGATCAGCGCGTCGGGATCGTCCTCGGCGAAGGTCGAGACGAGCCCGCGCAGCCCGTGGCTCAGCAGGTTGTCGCCCAGGTACATGACGAACGGCGCGCCGCCGATGAACTCCTCCGCGGTCAGCACCGCGTGCGCCAGCCCGGCCGGCTTGTCCTGCTCGATGTAGGTGATCCGGGCGCCGAACCGCGAACCGTCCCCGGCCGCCTCGCGGATCTCCCCGCCGGTCTCCGGCGCGATGATGATCCCGATCTCCTTCACCCCGGCGTCGACCAGCGCCTCGATGCCGTAAAAGAGCACCGGTTTGTTCGCCACCGGCACCAGTTGCTTGGCGGAGGTGTGCGTGATCGGGCGCAGGCGCGTGCCGGCGCCGCCGGAGAGGATAAGTCCCTTCAGGGGCTCCATCGGAAGCAGGAACCCTATCCACTGGCGGAAGGAGCGGTTTCACCGGGACAAGGGCGGGCACCGGGTACCCTCAGCCCGTGACCACCCCGGAGCCCAGCGCCGAGACGCGAACCGTCGCCGACCTGGAAGCCGAGCTGCGCGAGATGCAGGCCCAGACAGCGCGGCTCGAACGCGAGCTGGAGGCGACCGGCCGGGAGCTCGAACGGCTGAAGCGATCCCGGAGCTGGCGCGCCACCGAGCCCCTCCGCGCCGCCAAGGCGAAACTCGGCGGACGAAGCTGAACGGCGGTCCCGCGATGGTGCGGTCCGCGGTCTACATCCCCAACTTCAACGGCGAGCTGTGGTTGCCGCGGACGCTGCAGAGCCTGCGCGCGCAGACCGAGCGGGCCGAGGTGGTCGTGGTCGACAACGGCTCGAGCGACGGCTCGATCGCGGCGACGCGGGCCGACTTCCCCGAGGTGACGGTGCTGGAGCTGGGCGAGAACCTCGGCTTCGGGCCGGCGCTGAACCGCGCCGTGGCGACCCACCCCGCCGACGCGATCGTGCTGCTGAACAGCGACGTCGAGTGCGAGCCGACCTTCTGCGAGGGCCTGCTGGCCGGGCTCGTCGCGGGCGTCGACATGGTCGCCGGGGTGCTGCTGCAGGAACGCGAGCCGGGCCTGATCGACAGCGCCGGCGTGGTCGCCGACCACACCCTGATGGGCTTCGACCACCTGCACGGCGAACCGATCGCGGCGGCCGCCGGCGCCGCCGACCCGCTCGGCCCGACCGGCGGCGCGGCGCTCTACCGCCACGCGGCCTGGGACGCGGTCGGCGGCTTCGACGAGCGCATGTTCCTCTACTACGAGGACCTCGACCTGGCCTTGCGGATCGCCGCCCGGGGTGGTCGCTGCCGCCTCGCGCCCGACGCGCGCGCCCTCCACGCCTACTCGGCGAGCCTCGGTGCCGCGAGCGGCGCCAAGTACGCCCGCACCGGCTGGAGCCGCGGCTACATGCTGCGCCGTTACGGCGTCATGCGCGACCCGGTGCTCGCGCTGCGGGCATTCGCCTGCGAGGCGACGATCGGCATCGGCCAAGCGCTGCGCGACCGCACCACCGCCGGCATCGGCGGCCGCCTGCGCGGCTACCGCGCCGGCGCCGGCCTCCCCCACCGCGAAGTCGGCTCCGCCACCCTGCTCGACATCGGCGCGCGGGAGGCGCTGGCCCGGCGTCGCCGCCGGCGCGATTAGGGCCTCAGCCGCGGCCGAGCCAGGCCCGCGGCCGACCGAGGTCGCCGCTCCGGCCGAGGCGCCGGCGCTCGCGGAGGGCGGCGGGGAGGCGACCGAGGCCTTCGAGCTTGCCGCGCAGGGTGGCCCTCATCCGTCGCTGGGCGGCGGCGCGGGCGAGCGCGCCGATCTCGACCGCGGCGACCCGCGGCAGTGCCGCGGCGGGCATGAACCTCACCTGGGTGACGAGCCGATTGCGGGCGACGAGCCGGGCGTTCTCCGCGCCCGGCCGGCGGAACTCGGCCTGCCAAGAGGCGTTGCCGACGTGCCAGACGACGGCCTCGGGCTCGTAGGCGAAGCGCCACCCCGCGATCCGGCCGCGCACGTTCAGGTCGACGTCCTCGTAGAAGGAGAAGTAGCTCTCGTCGTAACCGCCGAGATCGGCGAAGAGCTCACGGCGCAGCAGGCAGGCGGCGCCGCAGACGCCGAAGATCTCGCGGCGCCGCAACCAGCCCGCCGACTGCGGCTCCCCCGCTCCGGTCTCGACCGCGCGCCCGTCCGCGGTCAAGGCCATGCCGGCGCTGTAGAGGCGGGCCATGGCGACATCCTCGGCGCTCCCTTCGAGCTGCAGCAACCGCGGCTGGACCCCGCCGAGCCCGGGGTCGGCGGCGAGCGCCGCGGCGAGCCGCTCGATCGCATCCGGCTCGAGCACGGTGTCGGCGTTCAGCACCAGGATCGAGGCCGCCTCCGTCCGCGCCACCCCGAGGTTCACCGCGGCGGCGAATCCGACGTTGCGTGGCAGGGTTATGTGACCGATGTCCTCCCGCTCCAGAAATGCGACCGAGCCGTCGCTCGAGCCGTTGTCGACGACCATCAACTCGACGGCGGTGGCCTGCGCCCTGATCGAAGCGATGCAGTCCGGAAGTAGGGCGGCCGAATTCCAGCTGGGGATCACGACTGCCGGGGCCGTGGGCGCCGAAACCATCCGGGCCAAGCCTGACAGGAAACCGGCACGCTAGCGTTCTGCGAACGGGGCGCGGCAGCGCCCCGTCACCCCCAGACCGATATATGTCCTCCTTGCAAGAAACAACCGCAGGCCCACCGGACGCCGCGGCAGCACCCGCGCCCGCCGAAAACGGGCCCCTGGCGATCCAGGTGGAAGGCCTGCGCAAGTTCTTCCGCATCCCCACCGAGCGGGTCGATTCGCTGAAAGAGCGCGCCGTCCACCCCTTCGCGGCGCGCGAGCACCGCGAGCTCCGCGCCCTCGACGGGATCTCCTTCGAGGTCCGCAAGGGCGAGTTCTTCGGCATCGTCGGCCGCAACGGCTCCGGCAAGAGCACCCTGCTGAAGCTGCTCGCCAGCATCTACCGCGCCGACGCCGGGACGATCCGCATGGCGGGCCGGCTGGCACCGTTCATCGAGCTCGGGGTCGGCTTCAACCAGGAGCTCACCGCGCGCGAGAACGCGGTGCTCAACGGGGTGATGATGGGACTGACCCCGCAGGAGAGCCGCGATCGCCTCGACGGGGTGATCGAGTTCGCCGAACTCGGGGACTTCGTCGACCTGAAGCTGAAGAACTACTCCTCCGGGATGCTGGTCCGGCTCGCCTTTTCCCTGATGCTCGAGGTCGACGCCGACATCCTCCTGATCGACGAGGTGCTGGCGGTCGGCGACGCCGCCTTCCAGCAGAAGTGCGCCGACGCCTTCCACGAGATGAAAGCGGCGGGCAAGACGATCATCCTCGTCACCCATGAGATGGCCACGGTCGAGCAATACTGCCACCGGGCGATGTTGATCAACGACGGCCACATCGACCTGATCGGGGCCCCGGACGAGGTCGGCCGTCGCTACCTCCAGCTGAACTTCGAGCGCGGCAGCGAGAACGCGCAGGCGCTTGAGCAGAGCACCGGCGACGAGGTGCGGATCGTCGATGCTCACCTCGAGGACGCCGATGGGACGCGGGCGACCGCCGTCGGACAGGAGACGCCGATCCGGATGCGGTTCGAGCTCGAAGCGCTGCGCGATCTCGACGGCCTCGACGTCGGCCTCATCCTCGTCAACGCGGACGGGGTCGGCGTCACCCGCTTCGACGTCACGGTCGGCGAGGTCGGGGCGCGTGAGATCGCCGCAGGCAAGCGGGCGACGTTACGGGTGCTGCTGGAGAACCCGCTCGGGCCCGGCCGTTACTTCGTTCACTGTGGGATCAACCGGGCCTACGGCGCCGGCGTCGCGTTGTACGTACACAACGCGCTCGACTTTGTCGTCTACGGCAGCCACCACAACCACGGCATGGTGTCGATCCCGGTCGAGGCCTCGGGTGTGATCGAGGACGGCGGGGAGCGATGAGCGCCACCCCGCGGACGACCGACCTGCGTGAGGTCCGCGGCCCCTCCGCCCTGGGCGGTGGCAGCCGCCGCTTCTTCGACCTCCTCTGGCTGCTGGCGGTGACCGAATTCAAGCGCGTCTACTTCGGCACGATCCTCGGCTACGTCTGGTCGCTGCTGCGCCCGCTCATGTACTTCGGGGTGTTGCTCTTCGTCTTCACCCAGGTCTTCCACGTGGGCGGAGAAACGGTCGAACACTACGCCGTGATGTTGCTCACCGGCATCGTCTTGTACACCTTCTTCCAGGAAGCCACGACCAACTCGGTGACCTCGGTGGTGGCCCAGGAGGGAGTCGTCCGCAAGACCCAGTTCCCCCGCCTGGTGATCCCGATCTCGACCGTGTTGACGGCGCTGTTCAACCTCGGGCTGAACCTGATCATCGTCCTCATCTTCCTGCTCGCGTTCGGCGTCACGCCGGCCTGGACCTGGCTCCTGGCCCCGGTGATCGTCGCCGTCCTCTTCATCTTCACCGCCGGCGTCAGCGTCTCCCTGGCGATGCTCTACGTGCGGTTCCGCGACGTCGCGATCATCTGGTCCGTCGCCGCCCAGATGATCATGTACGCGACCCCGATCCTCTACCCGGTCAACTTCAAAGAAGGCAACCACACCCTCGAACACCTGCTGATGGTGAACCCCCTGGGCGTGATCGTCGTCCAGGCCCGAGTGTGGTTCCTCCACGAACCCGGAGCACCTACCGCCCTCGACGCCGCGGGCGGCTGGCTCGGCCTCCTGCCCGCCTTCGCGATCGTCGTCGGGATCATCGGCTTCGCCGCCTGGTACTTCGGCCGCGAGGCCCCGCGGATCGCCGAGGACCTTTGACGGGACGACCGAGTCCGGCCCTGCGCCCAGATGAGTAGTTCCGCTAAAGGGACGGGTGGGGCCCCGTGACCCGGGCGGTCGTCCCTTGATGTCCTCCCCACAAAGCCTCGCGTCCTCGGACGGCCGCAGACCTCGCGTGCGGACGGACATCGACTCGGGTCACTAAGCGCGCCGCGCCGCGATCGTGACGATGTCGAAGAGGTTGAAGCGCACGGACCGCTCGCCCAGATGGTGCGCCGCCACCCGGTCGGTCACCTCTTTCACCACCCGACTACGCGGAGCGATGGTCCCCATCTTGTAGACCAGATAGCGCAACGAATATTGGCCGCCTGGGTGCCCCACCCAATCGACCACGAAATCGTGCTCGCTCAGGTAGCGCCGGAGCGTGTCGACCGTGAAGAAGAAGTTGTGGTGATTCGGCGTCAAGAGGTGCCAGCGTCTGCCCGAGATACGGGAGACCAGTGCGGCGGCGTCTCCCGTCGACAACATCAGCGTTCCACCTGACTTGAGCACCTCGGAGGCTTTCGCGAAGTCGCCCGCCGGGTCGATCGAATGCTCGATGTAGTCCCACATGGTCACGGCATCGAAAGAGTTGGCGGCGTAGTCCGCCCCTTGAAAGAGGCCGGTGTCGATATGGAGGTCGAGCTCGTCCCGCCCCCAGCGGCTCATCTCCGGAGAGACGTCGATCCCCTCGACCCGCCAACCAGCATTCCGGGCCTCGTCCATGAAGAAGCCCGCGGCGGCGCCGACGTCCAGTAGTCGTCCACGGGTCGCCAGGTCATCGAGTTGGCGCACGCGGCGGCGCGCGGTGAGCCGGTGCTCGGGGGCATCCGCGAGGTAGTCGGCGTACCCGTCAGCGCCGGCACCCTCCTCGCGCCGGAAGTACTCGAGCCGGTAGATCTCAAGCACCTCCTCCGGGGTCGGAAGGTCTCCGCGGAAAAGCAGGCCACAGCCGCGACAAGCATAGATCGGGTGACCGTCCTTGACCCAGCGCGGCTTCTGAGCGTGCTCGACAGGTGTCCCGCAAAGATTGCAGCGCACGTTAATCGGCCGCTCCCCGGACTCGCGCGTGGCGATAGGTCGCCCCCACCACCGGCGCGTCGATGCCCTCCAACTCACGAACGAGATAGAGGGGACGGTTCTTGATCTCCTCATACATCCTGCTCAGATATATCCCGATCACGCCCAAGATGAACAGTTGGAAGCCGCCGAGAAACGAAACCGTGATCACGATCGAAAGCCACCCCGGTGCGGTATTCGCCGAGAACAGCGTGGCGACCAAGTCGACGATGCCGGCCAAGAAGGAAAGAGCGGCGACGAAAAAGCCGACGTGAAGCGCGATTTCCAAAGGCACGTTCGAGAAGCTGACGATCCCGTTCACGGCGAGCCTCACCATGCGCCGCAAGGTGTACTTAGGCTCCCCGGCAAAGCGGTCGTGGTACTCGTAGGGAAGGGTGGTCTGCCGGAAGCCGATCCAACTGAACATCCCGCGCAGGTATCTCGTGCTCTCCCGCATCGACATAAAGGCGTTCAGGGCCTTACGATCCACCAGCCTGAAGTCCCCGACGTTCGGCGACATGTCGATTTGGGCGAGACGCCGCAACAACCAGTAGAAAGCCCGCGCCGACAGACGCTTGAACGGAGTCTCGCCGCTGCGGTCTTCGCGGACCGCGTTCACAACCTCGAACCCTTCACGCCACAGGGAGAACATCTCCGGGACGATCTCGGGCGGATGCTGGAGATCGGCATCCATGACCACGGCCGCGTCGCCCGCGCAGAGATCGAGGCCTGCCGTGATTGCCGCCTGGTGGCCGAAATTCCTCGAGAAGACCACGAGCTTGAAGCGGTCGTCCTCGCCGCGAATCTCCCGCACCATATCCGCGCTGCGGTCAAAGGACCCGTCGTCGACGAGGATCGCCTCGCAAGGCACCTCAAGTTGGTCCATGACTGCCCCGAGCCGGCGCCGCAGCTCCTGGAGGCTCCCCTCCTCGTTGTGGACCGGCAAGACGAAGCTGACGGTCGGTGGCTCAGAGCTTGGCATCGGCGCGGGAGGCAGAGGATCCTAGTCGATTGGCCGGGGGCATTGGGCGCTGTGGCTATTCTGTGCCGCGAATGGCAGTAGAGATCTCGGTGAAACGACCCGAGGCTGTCGGGGACACGTCCGGCCAAGCTTCGAATCGTGGGTGGATGGGCCCGATGTCGGCCCGAGAGCTGGGATTGGCTTGGCTTTTTTTGGCACTCGTCGGCATCCTGGCCTACCTGCCTCATCTGCTGCACGGCGGTCTCTATATGGACGACTGGTTCGACGCCGCCGGGGCACTACATCCGCCCGGAGGTCCAGGCCTCGGCAACTCAATCTCCTTCTTCAACTCGATGCTCTCGTCGTGCCGCCCGGTGCTGATCCTCTTCATCCCCCTCAAATATCTGGTGCTTGGGACCAGCCCCCACGCCCTGCTCGCGCTCGCGCTCGCGCTCGCGCTCCTGGTCGCGATCCTCGCCTACTCCGTTCTCAGGCTGCTGGGCGTCCCCTGGTACCACGCAGGTCTACTCGCGGCCCTGACCCTCGTCTACCCCTGGTTCGACTCGACCCGATTCTGGGAATCCGCATCGCCGATCACCCTTGCCCTCCTCTTCGCGCTGGGCGGTTTCTGGGTGGCCCTCGTCGCCCTCGACAAGGGCTCATGGCGACTCCACATCTGCGCTTCTCTCCTCTACCTGCTGTCGATGCTGAGCTACGAGATCACCCTGCCGTTGATCGCCTGCGCGGGCATCGTCTACACCTTGCGATCCAGCTGGCGCGACGCCCGGTGGCGCTGGGCCCTCGACTTGATCATGGTCGTCATCGCCGGCGGCTGGACCGAGACCCACACGCCGCGGACCGTCTCGACGCTCTCCGGCGACCTCGATCACGCCCGGCAGATCGTGACCGCGGGAGGCGAACTGCTGGGGCGATCCCTGTTCGACCTGGGCCCCCAGCCGCAGACGGCGCTGAGTCTGTCGGCCCTCGCGCTTGCGGGCGTGGCGGGCGTAGCCGCGGTCCTGCTCAGCCGTCACCGACCGGCGATCAGACGGGGCTGGGGAATGCGGAACTGGCTCATCATGTTCGCGGCCGGGATCGTGATCGCAGCGCTGGGCTGGGTCATTTTCGTCCCGGCTGATCCCTATTACACGCCGACGATCTACGGCGTCAGCAACCGCGTCAACGGCGCCGCCGGCCTTGGCCTCATCCTCGCCGTCTACGCCGCCCTCGGCATCGCCGGAACCTTGATCGGCGCGGCATTGCGCCGCGGACCAGCGCCCGCGATAGCGCTCACCCTGATCCTCGGCGTAGGCCTCGGCGCAACCTACGTTCACGTGCTCGAGCGTCACGCCGGCATCTGGCGCGACGCCTATGAAGCGGAGAAGAACGAGTCTGACTCCATCAAGGCGGCATTCCCGTCCCTCCCCGCGGAAACGACCCTGTTCGTGAGCGGTGTCCCGGCGTACCAGGCGCTCGGCGTGCCGATTTTCGCGGCGCTCTGGGATCTGGACGGCAGAGTGAAACTGCTCTACGGCGACGAGTCGGTGCGCGCGTATCCGATCACCGAACAGATCCATCCGACCTGTGAGGCCGAAGGGATCGGAATCGAAGCAGACCCGACGATTCCGCTGGCTCCATACGGCACGGCACGGCTGCTTGATGCTCAGAGCGGAGCGACCGCGACCCCACGGAACCGGGCGGCCTGCGAAGTCGCGATCAAGGACTTCCCCCCCGCCCCGACCTACGTCGGCAGCGCCTACTAACCTCGATCCACCGTTTTTTCACCATCGCAGGGCGTGGCCGGCCGACTTGAGGTAGCTGACGACGCCGAGTGGCTCCCGCCGAGCCACCGCGGCGCTTCCTTGCGGGGTCGATAGCCGGCGGATCGGGGCACCCCTGGCCCTGCGCCGCCGTCGGCGACCGACACCGCGAGGTCGCGAGACGGCGCCGGGATCATGGGCGGAGCGGCGCCGGGTGTCCTCCTGGTTCTGGGGATGGGTCGTCGCAAACCCGCTTTCTCAAGAGCCATGAGGACGTGGTTGATTGAAGTGGGCTGTGGATCTCGGGTCAGTCCGGCCGGACGGCCCGGAAGTAACCGTTGATCGTCGGGAACTCACCCGGCGGTCCGGTCGAGACGCCAAACGACTTCTCGACCTCGAAGCCGACCGATTCGATCATCTCGCGCATCGCCACCGGCCCCGGTACCCACCACCAGGTCTCGTCGCCGAAGTAGGCAAGCGGGACCAGACGGGCCAGGTCGGCCAGGGCGGGGTCGGCGTGCATCATCGAGCCGAAGATGCAGAGGCCGCCGGGGGCGGTCAGCTCGTAGAGCTTCTCCAGCAGTCCGAGCGGGTTGACCTCGTGGTAGAGGACGCCGTGACAGTGCACGAGCTCGAAGCGCCCCTCGACCTCGGCGCTGAGGGACTGCCAACCGGTCTGCCGCAGCTCGATGCCGGTCTTGTAGATCGACTCGAGGAAGCGGGCCTGCTCGATGAAGGCGAACGGCTCACAAGCGAGGAGGTAATCGGGATCCCTCTGGCTGAAGCGGAAGGGGTCGTAGCCGGCGTTCGAGCCGATGTCGAGCACCCGCTTGCCCGCCAGCGTCTCCGGCACCTCGGGTCCGAGGGTCTCCCAGCGGGTGTCGGTCCGCCAGGCGCCGCCGACGACCAGGTCGCCGCCGACCAGGAACGGGCCCTGCAGCCACGGGGCCAGCTCCTCGGCCCGCGCCGTCAGGTCCGCCAGCTCGCGCTCGTCCAAGGTGTCTTTGACGTGCGGGGAGAAGCGGATCAGGGTCGAGGCGTCGAACTCGCGGCGCGGCGCCACCGTCCCGTGCTGCCGCTCGACGACCTTCGCGATCCCCTGCATCGACTCCGACATCGCCTCGAGGTCATCGGTGTTCAAGACCCGTCCCCTTTCTGGCTCGGCCCGTCGACCGGGATCGGCGTGGCGAGGACGAGGGCCGGAGTCCGCTCGGTGCGGGTCGCGACCAGGTAGGCCTCCCCCTCCCCGCGCGGGTCCGAGGAGCCGGCGTCGAGCCAGCGCTCGACGTCGAACCCGTTCGTCTCCACGGTCCAGCGGAGCGCCAGACGGCCGGGCAGCCATTCGGTGTCGCCGGTGCCCGCCCGGGCAGCCCCGAAGCGCGCGTACGTCGACTGGGCCGGATCGCTCAGCACCCGCGAGTGCAGCAGCAGCGTGCCGCCGACCGCCATCGTCTCCCACAGCGCCAGCAGCAGGTTCGCCGGGTGCGGGTCGGCCTGGATCGCCGCGGCGCACAGGACGAGGTCGAACGGCCCCTCCGGGGGAGATTCGCCCCCGGCCGGGTCCCAGCCCGTCGTCTTGTCCGGGCCCAGGCCGACGGCGGCCCCATCGCGAGCCGGCCCGACCAGGAGGATCCGGCGCTCACCGTGGTCGTTCGGCAGCTCGGCGCCGAGCCGTTCCCACGGAGATGCCTCGGGCTGTCGCGTCGCGTCGGTCATGCGGTCTGGGGCACGTGCCCCGAGCGCCGCGCCCAGGGGATGCTGGTCGCGTGCCGGTCGAGGAGGGTATCGGTGAGCGGCGCCGCCGGCGCCATGAAGCCGAGGAGCTGGGTGTCCAGGTAGCCGAGGTGGACCGCATCGCCCGGATCCCTGGTCAGGAGCTGATCGCCGTTGATCGGATGGTGCGCGGCGTAGAGCGGCAGCAGGCCGGTGCGGGGCGACTCGAACAGCCACCCGTCGGGATCGCCCTGCGGCCCGGGGGAGACGCCGTCGAGGGACCGGCGGCTGCGGGCGCTCTGCACCGAGCGCGAGGCGATCACCTTCAGTCGCGCCGAGGTCGGCCCGAGGTCACCCCAGCCGGTCATCGGCTCGACGCTCCAACGCAGGGCGGCGTAGGCGGCCGGTTTGCGACGCGGCGGCCGGTAGCGGTCCGTGATCAGGAAGCCGTCGACGATCCAGGCCGGAATCCGCCCTTGCAGGCCCGTCTCCGCGAGCGCGCCGAGCTCGAGGACGACCTCGCCGGCCGGCACCTCGCCGATGCCATAGCGGTGTCGCCGCCCTGCGACGTCGACCGCCTTGACCAGGCCGACGAGGCCGAGGCGCGATCGCTGGACCTCCACGTTCCGCGGGCGCAGCGGGAACGGATCGGCGAAGCCGAGCGACTCGATGACGTCAACCTCGTGGAGGATCGGATCCTCGGGCAGGCTGACGAGGACGTGCTGGCCGGTTCCCCGGTGCAGGGCGAGCGCGACCGAGTCCAGGCCGGGCAGCGGGGCCTCCTCGAGGTAGCCGATCTCCACCGCGTGCGCGGGCACGGCGCGCCACTCCTCGCGCGACAACGCCTTGAAGGTGCCATCGACCGAGATCAGCTTCTTGGTCCCCTGCACGCCGGTGCTGCGCAGTCCGCCGACGAAGTGTTCGAGCTCGAAGTGCTGCGGCGGGTTCCCGGGCGAGATCAGGCGGCGCTCGCCGATCCGCTCGCGGTAACGGATCGCGACCGTCGACAGCGGCGCGACCCAGGTGGGGGTCAGCTTCCACCGCGGCACCGTGTACTCGCCCGCGCCGGGGAGCAATGGTGCCGGGGGACGGCCGCCGACGCCGAGGTCCGCGGCGGCCGGCAGCTCGATCCAGCTTCCATCCGCGGGACCCGCCGCGGGCGAGCTCAGCGCGGCGGACAGGTGGCGCCACTCCACCTCGCATCCCGCGCCGGCCAACAGCCGCACGATCGAGCCGATCGGCGTCGCCGGGTCGGCGAGCAGCCCGAAGGGGAGGTTGCTCTCGCTCGCCCGCCGCCAGATCACCGAGTGGGCGGCGCCCGGATCGGGGATCTCGTCGATGGCGCAGAAGTCGAAGTTGCCGGCGGCGTCCGCGAGCACGATGCCGTCGACCGATTCGCCGTGCGCTTCGAAGCGCCGCAGGACCTGCTCGACGAACTCGGGATGCTCGAGCAGCTCGGCGCCGGTGCCCGCCGTCAGCGCGACGAACGAGCCGCGCGCGGTGTCGAGGCCGCGGAGCAGGGTTTCGGCGGGCGTGCCGGCGGGGAAGCGTCGCAGCGCCGGGCCGCCGGGGGCAGCCGTGCCGACGACGTCGGCGACCAGCTCGCAGTCGATGCAGCTCTGGCGCGCCAGCGCCGCCAGCAGCGCGGCGGACTCCGACTCCTCGGAGCGGCCCAGCGCGACCACCGAGAGCGCCGGCATCTCGCGCGCTTTGATCTCGGCCTCCCGCCCGGCGAAGAGCTTCTGCTCGGCGAGGAAGCCCCCGGCGAAGTCGTCGCCGACGTGATCGACGCTGTCGGAGCGATTGAAGCCCCACTTGCGGTAACGGATCGTGGGACCGTGGGCGGGTTCGCCACGCACGCCGTGCGTCGCCAGCCGCAAGGCGAACTCCCAGTCCTCGTGCCCGAGGTGGATTCCTTCGTGGTAACGCAGCCCGGCATCGAAGACGTCCCGGTCGATCAGCGAGCAGGTGTCGCAGAAATTGGCGTGGAGAAGCGTGTAGAGGTTGTACGGCGGGGCTTCGTGGTACTCGTCGCGGTTGCCGAAGAAGTCGAGGTTCGGGTAGATGAACCCGACCTCCTCGCCCGCCGAGACGAGCTGGGTGACCAGGCCGGCGATCGCGTCGGGCAGCAACAGGTTGTCGGAGTCGACCGGCAGGATGTAGCGGCCCCGGCAACGCTCGAGGCCTGTGTTGCGGGCACGGCTCGGGCCTCCGTTCGCCGCCAGGCGGAGCACCTCGACGCCGTCCCACCCGCCGATCTCGTCGAGCATCGCGGCGGCATCGGTCTCCGTGGACGCGTCGTCGACCACGACGACCTCGACGTTCGGGTAGGTCTGGGCGCGCACCGACTCCAGGCACTCGCGCAGGAACCGCGCCTGGTTGTAGTGCGGGATCAGCACCGAGACCAGCGGCTGCTCCAGCACCGCTCGGTCGACGAACCGCAAGGGCTCCGGCAGTGGCTCCGGCCGGTCGTCGCGCCGCTCGCGACCGGCGGTGAGGTCGAGGTAGATGTCCCCGTGCAGCTTCGCCATCTCCTGGACCGAGAAGTGGCTCCTGGCCCGCTCGCGCAGCTCCGCGCCGACGGCCTGGCACCGCTCCTGGTCGGCGAGGCCGGCGAGCACCTCGACGTAGGCGTCGGCCGAGCCGCGGTCCTCGATCAGCCCGTCGTCGGCCTCCGGCAGCATCTCGCGGATCCCGGGCAGCGCCGGCGCGACGATCGGCAACCCCATCGCCATCGCCTCGAAGACGACGACCGGGATGCCCTCGAATTTGCTCGTCAGCAGCAGCGCATCGCAGGCCGCGTACCAGTCCCGCAGACCGGGGGCGGGCGGGTGGAGGACGATCTCGTCGTCGAGCCTCAGCTTGGCGATCTTCGCGCGCACCTCGTCTTCGAGATCGCCGTCGCCGACGACCTGGATCTGGAACTGGACCCCGCGGTCGCGCAGGCCCGCCGCCACGTCGACCATCAGGAGGGGGTCCTTCTGGTCGGTGATCCGCGCGCCGTAGAGGATCTGCAGGCGGCCGCGATCCAGCTCTTCGGCCGGCGTCCCATGATCCGGCGAGAACTCGTCCTCGGCGTCGACGCCGGTGTAGACGACCTCGATCTTCTCGGCCGGGACGCCGTAGCCGCGCACCGCCTCGGCGACGTGCTCGTTGGAGATCGAGAAGCGGTCGACGAGGTTCCCGTAGCGGGTGGTCACGTAACGGACGTAGCCCGATTTGTCGACCTCCTCGACGTGCAGCTGGACCACCACCGCGGGCGGCTCGGGCAGGGCGGTGAGGTCGGGGAGCAGGTCGAAGCCCAGCCGCGAGTTCATCACGTGGATCACCTCGATCCGCCGCGAGCTGATGAAGTCGAAGATGAAGGACGGCATCTGCTCGGCGGGCATCAGGTCGGGCAGGACCCAGACCTCCTCGGCGAACGGCGCGGCCTGGTCGATGAGCGGGTTGGCCGACGGCTGAGTGGTGATCAGGTACGGCGCGAAGCGCTCCCGATCGATCCAGCGGAACCAGTCGATCGTGTTCTTGTCGCTGCCCCCGTGGGTGATCCACGGAGCCAGGTACAGGATCGGGATCCGACCGCTCACGCGGCCTCCGCGGCGACCGTCTCGAGCCAACGGTGGGTGCGGGCGATCCCGGCCTCGAGCGGCGTCGGCTCGAACTCGATCAGGCCCCGCAGGCGCGTCGTGTCGAGGACGATCTGGTGAATTTCGAAGTCCCGCTCGGAGTGCTCGACCACCTTGGCGGGACGCCCGACCTCGGCCTCGGCGAGGCGCAGCAGCTCGAGCAGCGACGTGCCCTGGCCGCTGCCGACGTTGACCACGGACGGTCCGTCCTCGGTCGCCGCCATCTCGATCACCGCGCGGGCGACGTCGCCGACGTAGACGTAGTCGCGGATCGTCGAGCCACCGCCGTAGAGATCGATCGGCTGCTCATGCTCGATGCGGTGGAGGAAGGTGACGACGGCACCCTGGCCGCGGTCGGGTCGCTGGTGCTCGCCGTACACGGTGGAGCATCGTAGAACGCGAGCCCGGAGGCCGGTCTCCTGGGCGGCCCGCGCGATCATCCGCTCGCACTCGAGATGGAGGCGGCCGTAGGTCGAGATCGGCGCCGTCGGGTCCTCCTCGCGGACCGGGATGCGGGCCGGCTCGCCGTAGATCGTCCCGCCCGAGGACAGGTAGGTGAGGGTGACGCCCGGTCGCCCGCCGAGGACGGCGAGCGTCGTCGCGACCGGCTCGAGCGTCAGCCGGCGGTCGCGCCCGGGATCGCGCTCGGACGCGGCCGGCAGCAGGCCGCCGGCGCAGAAGATCACCCGCGCGACGCCCGACAGCGCGCCTTCGAGGACCCCCCGGTCCGCCGCGTCGCCCAGTCGCAGGTTCGCCTCGCCGACCGTCGCGACGACGTCCTCCGGCGGTCGCGAGCGACTGAGCACAAGCGGTGGGTCGCCGCGGTCGACCAGCGCCTCGACCACGTTCGACCCGATGAAGCCGCAACCGATGACAAGCGTGTCCGGGTCGGTTTTCCGCATGCGTGCGACTTCTTCTCCCTCTTTCCGGGCGCCTGGCGCGCCGGCGGTCTGGACGGCGAAGTCACCCAACATATCGGTGACGGATATCGTCTTGCCGCGATGCGGGGCCCCGGCCGATGGACGACCACTTCGCTGCGGCGGCGACTCGACGAGACGCTTTTCCAGGATCCGCCGCCGCCCGATCCGGCCGCCCAGGGCGCGCCGCGCCTGCTGCTGATCGGCGCGCTCTTCCTCGCCGCCGTCCTGTTGCAGATGCTGCGCATCGGCTGGTCGATCTCGCTGCACTCGCTGTGGGCTGAGGACGGCCCGGTCTACTTCTCCGGCGCGGTCCACTCGGGCGTCGGCGGGAGCCTCTTCGACACCTACGCGACCTACCTCGTCTTCATCCCGCGGCTGATCGGCGAAATCGGCGGCCTGGTGCCGCTGGCGGACGCGCCCGCCGCGATCTCGATCGCCTCCGGCGTCGTCGTCGCGCTCTCCGGCTGGATCGTCTGGGAGGCGACCGCGGGCCTGCTCGAGAGCCCCTGGCTGCGCGGCGCCCTCGCGCTGCTGACCGTGCTGGCCCCGGTCGGCGGCCTGGAGTCGATCGTCTCCGGCGCCTACGTCCCCTGGTTCATGCTCTTCGCGACCTTCTGGATCCTGCTCTGGCGACCGCGGACCGCCCTCGTCGCCGCGGGCGCCGGGCTCTTCGCCCTGCTGACCGGCCTGAGCACCCCCGGCGTCTGGTTCTTCATCCCGGTCGCGATCCTCCGCACGATCGCGATCCGCGATCGCCGCGACGGCCTCGTGCTCGCCGGCTACTGGGCGGGCGCCATGGTCCAGATCCCGGTCCTCGCCTTCAACAAGGAAGAAGCGGTGACGCCGCTCTGGAGCCACGACATCCTGACCACCTACCTGCAACGGGTCGTCGACGGCGCCTTCCTCGGGCTGAAGCTCGGCGGCAAGGTCTGGGAGCACGCCGGCTGGGCCGCCCTGCTCATCCTCATCGCGGTGCTGATCGTCGGCCTCGTCGTCGGCGTGACCCGCGCCAACCTCACCGCCCGGCTCTTCGCCCTGCTGGCGATCCCGATCTCGGCGGTGATGTTCATCGTCTCGGTCTACCAGCGGGCGCTCGGCGAACAGATGATCTGGCACGCCCACACCTGGTCGGAAGGCGGCGGCCGCTACGCGATCGTCCCCGCCCTGCTCCTCTTCTCGGTCGCCGCGGTGATGGTCGACAAGCGCTCGCGCCGGCGCCCGGGTGAAAGCCGACCGCCCTGGCTCGCCTGGGGCCTCGCCCTCCTGGCGGTCGTCGTGGTCGCCTCCTCCTTCCACGTCGAGGACCCGGAAGTCCGCGGCGCCCCACCCTGGCAAGCCTCGCTCGACCACAGCGCCGAAGTCTGCGCATCGGAACCCCCGGAAGCCGAAACCGGCGTCGCCACCTCCCCCCCAGGCTGGGGCCTCAACATCCCCTGCGACGAACTCGGGCAGTTCGGGAAGTAGCGCCCTCCGCGTCCCACGACGGGCCGCGGCGCTCGCTGAGTTGAGGGCGTCAGGGCGCCCATAAGTCAGCGAGCGACCGGAGCTCGTGGGTGGGTCGCTCGTCAGTCGCCGGTGCAGACGCGCGTGGTCTGTGCGGCTTCCACGTGCATGTACCAGGGCTGGGAGGCGCGGTCCTTGGGGATCTCGACGGACGCGATCGATTCGCCGGGGGCGCCGGCTACGCGGACCGGGAACTTTTCCGTGGCGAAGCGGCGGAGGGCGATTTCGGGTTCCGCGCCGGGGGCGATTTCGACCGTGGTCGTGCCGGGCTTGAGCTCCACCTGCTTGTCGGCCGAGGCGCCGCCCGGCAGGGCCGTGCAGGCTTTGCCGGCGGGCGGCGAGGGCGCCAGGCCTCCGGGGGCGTAGGTGCTGGTGATCGGCAGCGCTTCGGCGAGCACGAGGTCGGCGTGTTCCTTGCCACCCTCCGGCTCGGCTTCGATCTGGGACGGCGTGTCGGCGGGAGTTCCCCACTTGTCGACGGCTTCGAACCAGAGCCCCGCGTTGACCAGGGCGAGCGATGCGGTGCCGGTCGATTCGACCGAGAGCAGCCCGTATTCGGGCGACACGGTGTCGCGGGCGATTTCGAGCGCACCGATGTCGGCGCGGGTGAGGACGCTCTGGTCTTTCTCCCAGGTGCTCCCTTCCTTCAACTGCACCAGGTTCGGCCCGATCGCCAGCGCCACCACCCCCGCCGCGATCCACAGCGCCTTGCGACTGAACGGCCAGTTCAGCAGCAGCTCGGCGATCATCAGCAGCGTGAAGAGCGCTCCCGCGTAGACGTAGCGAGGGGCGGAGGCTTCGCGGCCCGGGACGAAGTCGAAGGCGGCGAGCAGCCAGTAGCTGAGCGCCAGCGCGGTGACCACCCAGAACGTGCGGGTGAAGCCGGGCCGGCGCCACTGGGCGAAGGCGAAGAGGCCGATCGCGCCGATCGCCAGCGGCCGTCCCCAGTCGTTGTTGCCGGGCGCGCCCGCCTGCACCGTCGAGAGGCCGGCCAGCGACTGCAACGAGGAACCGAACCCTTCCAGTACGTACTGCGGCGAGTGGAGGATGTTCTCGAGCGTGAGGTGGTGCTCGGCGGTGCGGCCCCAGCCGATGTACCAGGCGAGGTAGACCGCCACCGGCACGAGGAAGACGTAGGCGCGCTGCCAGCCGCGGTCCTTGTGCTTGAGCAGCAGATCGATGAACGCCGCGGCGACGAAGCAGACGCCGAGGCTGCCGGAGACCGTCGCCAGCACCAGCATCACGCACGCCCAGGCGTCCCCCTTGGAGTCGTCGCGCTCGAGGAAGAGCAGGGCGGCCAGGCCGAAGACGACCGGGATCGTGAACTCGTTCTCGAACGGCCAGATGAGCGTCGGCCAGGCCGAGCCGAGGAAGAGGAAGAGGGTGGCGCCGATCATCGCCAGCCACGGGTCGAGGCGCCGCCGCAGCCAGACGAACAGGAGGAGGGCGGCGAGCAGCACCGTGATCCCCATCACCACCTGTTCGGGCACGTTGGAGGACATCCCGAAGACCGCCAGCAGCACCTTGGTGATCAGCACCGGGATCAGCACGAAGTGCTCGTTGTGCGGGGCGACGAGCGAGTGGAGCGTCCAGGGCTGGCGGTCGAGGAGGAACGCGAAGGTGTCCTGGAAGAAGGTGATCCGCCACTGGGCGACGACCAGGACGATCGCCATCGCCACCAGCGCCGCGCCGAAGACGATCTGCGGGGCGCGGGGAGAGCGCAGGAAGCGGAGGACCGGCTCGGGGACCCAGCTCGGACCCGAAGCCGTGGAAATGTTGGTCTCTCGAGTATCCACGGAGGAGGCGCCGGGGCCAGGTCCCGCCGCGGCGGCCAGTGTATTGGCCGCGCCCGTCACCGGTCCCCTGACATCACCGCCTGCCTGGATGTGTAGTTCCACGGAAGGGATCGGGGGCTGGGGGGGGGACGGGGGGGGACGGGCGTTGCGCCGGCCCGGGCGGCCGTCCGAGGTGGGCCCTGGGCTCCTCATGGGGGTCCGGGCAGGCTGTGACCCCCATGAGGAGCCCAGGGCACGGGAGGCTTTGCGGGGAAGGCGTCAAGGGTTCGTCACGTATCCCGGAGGGTCCCGTCACAGGTCGGGAGGAGGTCGGACTTACGTGACGTCCCCGCGCGCAAGGGTCCACGCCTCGCCCCTGTCCGTCACGAAGATGCCGGGAACGTCACACCTCCGTGGCCCCTGGGAGCCCCGGCCCGGAGCGAGTTCGCAGTTAGCGACACATGTTGTCGCTAACTGCGAACGCGCCTCCTGGCGTGACCCGCGAGGCATGAGGAAGACGGGAGGAAGCGTGACGTTCCCGGCGTCTTCGTGACGAGG
>Ga0153956_1001313_pt1 | contig 22458 bp, 20 predicted proteins | sample TSFL040MetaG_FD_104704 | JGI IMG/M metagenome (GOLD analysis project Ga0153956, IMG submission 104704) | Attine ant fungus gardens microbial communities from Florida, USA - TSFL040 MetaG | ecosystem: Host-associated > Fungi > Mycelium > Unclassified | place: USA: Florida, Wekiwa Springs... | reverse complement strand
GCCCACGGAAGAGCGGCAACTTCCCGACCCTCGCCGTCCTCCCCGCGAACCTCACGAGTCCCGGGCATTTCGTAGCGGCCACAGCCTGCCCGGGCCGCTACGAAATGCCCGGGACCCATCTCGGACGGCCGCCCCGCCGTGGAATCAAGCATCTAACCCCGCTCGAGCTCCTCGCGGAGCTTGCGCAGGGCTCGGTAGAGGCGGCCTTCGACGGTGGTCGGTTTCTCGCCCAGGAGCTTGGACATCTCCTTGGCGGTGAGGTCGCCGCCGTAGCGGAGGGCGACGACCTCGCGCTCTTCGTCGCTGAGGGCCTGGAGGGCGCGGGTGACCTCGTCGCGGGTCTCGGCGCGGTCGAGGGCGGGGTCGGAGAGGTCGGGGGCGTCGGGGGCGCCGACCCGATCGAGGGCGCGGACCTCGGCGCCCTGGCGGCGCTGTTGGTCGCGGAGGCAGTTGAGGGCGATCGAGTAGATCCAGGTCTTGGCGCTTGCCTTGTTCGGGTCGTAGCGCTTGCGGGCCTTCAGGGCGCGTTCGAAGGACTCCGACATCACTTCCTCGGCCAGGCCACGATCTCCCGTCCGGTAGGCCAGGAAGCCGAAGAGGGCCTGGGCGTGGTCCTCGTAGAGTCGCTCGAATTCGCTGTCACGCATGGGATCGGGGGGTCAGGAAGGACATCCAGAAAAGAATCTTGGGGAGTCGATCAGAAATCGGCCCGCTCGTTCGTATAAGTGACATCAGCAAGAAATTCGACAGCCCCAGCAGTGCTTCCAATGATGACTTCCGCGATGTAGAGCGGCGGCTGACCGATTCCCGGCCGGCTATGACCGCGCTTGAGCTCGATGCGGCGAAGGTGCGCGTCATGAAGTCGGCACAAAAACCGGGGATGTTCGCCAGACAGAAGGGAAGCTTCATGAAGTCACGCGTAGCCCTTGTGGCCGTTCTCGCGTTGGGCGTTTTCATGAGCGGCACGGGGGCGACCCTGGCCGTCTCGGGTTTCGCCAATAACGGCAGCGCCAGCTCGGCCCAGTACCCGCAGGAAGAAAACGGCGGCAAGAAGCCGCACCACATCGTCGAAGCCGAAACCGGGTCGGGCAGCGAATGCACCGGCAACAGCGGCAACGGCGGCAACTCGGGTAACGGCAACGGTTCGAACAAGAACTGCGAAGAGGGCACGGCGCCCGCTCCGGAGCCGGCCGAAGTCCAGGTCGAAACGCAGGCCGTCGAACAGGTCGCGGCCACCGGCTCGAGCAGCTCGCTCCCGTTCACCGGCTTCCTTGCCGTCCCGGTCCTGATCGTCGGGCTCGGCCTGCTGGCCGCCGGCGTCGCGATGCGGGTCCGCAATCGCCGCGGGGACCACACCGCCTAGCGGTCAGTTTCGCTGACACCCGTCAGAGGGGAAGGCTGGCCTTTGCGGCCAGCCTTTCTCGTTCTGCGGGCCCTTTCGCCTTTTCGAAGCGGGCCAGCGTTTCGAGCACCATCGGTTCGAGCGGGTTGAGTCGCTTCGCTTCGCGCAGCGCCGGCAGCGGGTCCTTGCCCGAGGAGGCCTGGACCAGGCCGAGCCCGTACTGGAGTTCCCAGTTTTCGGGGTCGCGGGAGATCGCGCTTTCCATCGCCTGTTCGCCCAGCTGGTACTGGCCGTAGCGGGCGTCGCAATAGCCGATCAGCTCGTAGGGCTCCGGCCGCACGCCGAGCGCGTCGATCGATTCCAGCGAGGCGTTGATCGAGGCCGGGCATTCGTTCGCGTCGAAGGCGGTGAGCGCCTTTTCCAGGTGGGTCTGCGAGAGCGCGATGATCACCGGGGTGATCGCCAGCACGCCGACGCAGACCGCCGCGACCAGGCGCGGGAAGCGCCGCGCGCCGGAGGCCATCGTCGCCTGCCGCGGCACCAGCGGCCGCGCGACCGCGAGCCCGCCGAGGGCGAAGAGCCAGACCGTGATCGCCGGCATCTGCCAGTCCCAGTCGACCCCGGCGCGGATGATCCAGATCACCGCCATCGCCAGGAAGGCGCCGTAGACCTGGCGGTCCCGCCCACGCATCCGCCGCGCCGCGCCGACCAGGAACGCCAGCAGCAGGGTCACGATCAGGAGCAGGCCGACGATCCCGAGCTCCCCCATCACCTCCGCGTAGAGCGAGTGGGCGTTCAGGACGGTGAAGTCGTAGGGACGGTTCTGCAGCCATTTGACCGCGTAGGTGCCGGCGCCGGTGCCCAGCAGCGGCTTTTCTTCGAAGGCTTCGATCGCCACCTTCCACTGCGGAATGCGCCCGTTGTTGCCGACCGAGCTGAGCCGTTCGGAGGGGTCTTCGATGTGTCCCACGGCGTTTTCGTGGACGAAGCGGTCCCACTTGTGGGACACCCAGCCGCCGCCACCGGCGGCGAGCCCGACGATCACCACGACGGCCACGAGCCCCGCCGCGACGCCCGCGACCAGGCGCCCGCTGATCTTCGGCGGCCGCCAACGGTCGAGCCGGTCGTCGAGCAGCAGCGTCGCCCCCCGCAGCAGCCCGGCGACGACGATGCAGGCGATCACCGCCAGCGCCAGATGGTGGCCCTGCGCGGTGTCGACCGTGTAGCGGGCGGAGGAGACGGTGTGGGCGCGGACGCTGAGGACGAGGGCGACGGCGACCGGGATCGCCAGCGCGGGCAGCGCCGCGAACGCCCGCTTCGGCCGCGCCAGCGCCAGGTAGAGGACGACGCCGAGCGCGCAGACCACCAGCGAGGAGCGCGAGAAGGTGAGGATCAGGGTCGAGAACATCAGCGGCATCGCCGCGGCCGCCGCGACCCGCACGGCTTTCAGCTGCCGCTCCCCGCAGGTGAGGTGGAGCAGCCCGACCGAGCCGAGCGCGGCGAGCAGGCCGAGCGAGTTCCAGTAGGTGAGCGGGAAGCTCAGCCGCTGCGGGCGGACGTCGATGGCGATCGGCCAGATGTTCGGCGCGATCCGGGTGATCCAGGCGATCGCGCAGACCGTGAAGGCGGCGGCGACGAAGCCGCGCAGCCCCCACTCGAGCCCGTCCTCGCGCTGCGGCAGCAGGGCGAAGAGGACGAGCACCAGCGCGTAGAGGAGCGCCCGGTCGAATTCGAGGATCGCGCGGCTCCACGAGTGCGACCAGGAGCCGGAGAGCAGGGTCAGCGCGGCGAAGCCGCAGATCGCGCCGAGCGCCGTCAGCAGGGCCGCCGGCGAGTTGGTCAGCGGCTCGTGCAGGACCATGATCCCGATGACGACGAGGATCGCGACGCCGACCGTCGCGTAGGCGGTCGCGCCGGGGAAGAAGCCGCCCGCGTTGAAGGAGAGGTAGACGGTGAGGACCGCCAGGATCAGCCCGGCGAGGGGCGCCGACCAACGGCGTGAGAACTCGGTCCCGCGGGGCAGGTCCGGGGCTTCCTCAGGGCTCGTCTGGGGGGCGGTGGCGCTCACGATCGTGGAACTATCGGCTACTTCGACCTCCAGCGTGAACCCTGCCTGCAACGCCGGATGCGACGGAGCGCGACAATAGAGAAATGAGCGACTTTCAAGACGACCGATCGGCCTGGCTGCGCTGCTACCGCTGCTGGTCCCAGAACCTCGAGATCCAGATCCACTACGACGCGATCCGCCGCGTCGACCCGGACACCGGCGCCCTTGCCGAAGGCGTCGACGAGGTGCAGGAATCGGTGGTCCAGTGCCTCGACTGCATGCACGACCAGCCCCACCTCACCTTCGAGGACGACCGCGTCGTGCCGATCGGCGAGCGCTGGCCGCGGATGGTCGCCGGCACTCCCTGGGTCGCCTCCTGCACGGTGCAGATCGACGCCGACCGGGTCGAGAGCTGCGCCGGCCCGGAAGCCGCCGAGTTCCTCACCTACGGCGCCTTCGGCGACGCCGGCGTGCGCGAGTTCTTCACCCACGTCCGCTTCCACAAGCACGACGAGGAGCAGATCGTCGTCCACCTGCTGGTCGAGCTCTACGCCCGCTCCGCCCAGGAGGCGACCGAGGTGCTGGAGGAGGCCGCCGAGGGCGTGCTCGAGATCACCTCGCTGGCGGAGGAGTCGCGGCCGCCGGCGCACGCCTCGGGCGAGGCCCACTGACCCTATAGTTAATTTTAGGTATGGGACCTCTGGACGCCGGTCCAGTGTGGGCAGGGCTGAACGTCCAAAGAGTGCCCGCGCGCTCGGCGGCTGAGCTAAGGGCGACGACGGAAGGGGCATGGACGCCGCCCCCGCCCGCTCCCTTCGCCCCCTCTTCCTCGCCGCGATCCTCGCGCTCGCCTTCGTCGTCGCGCTGACCGCGACCACGGGCGCCGCGAACGCCGCCTCCTCCCAGGCCCGGGCCAAGCACCACAAGCTCCGCAAGAAGGCCAAGCACCGCAAGGTCGTCAAGCGCCACGCCCCCGCCCGCCACGGCGCCGCCGAAACGAGCACCCCGCAGGCCGGCGAGCAGCCGACCGGCATCGGCAACAACAAGGCGACCGAATCGCAGGCCGGCCCGGCGCCGGTCGACAACCGCAAGCCGTCCACGCCGAGCACCCCGACCCCCACCCCGACCTCGCCGACCACCCCGACGACGACCCCGGAAGCGCCCGCCGCGACCCCGCCGAGCACCGGCACCGGAACCACCACCGGCGCGATGACGATGGCCCCGTCGGTGATGAGCAGCGGCTTCGAGGAAGGGCTGAACGGCTGGAACACCGCCGGCGTCGGCGAAGTGATCCCGACCACCGTCAGCGGCAACGTCCGCTCCGGCAACAGCGCCGCGCGCGTCGTCCTCACCGGCACCCAGAACCGCTCCGAGCTCGGCTTCGGCGGCGACGGCACCGGCGCCCCGACCGGCAAAGACTTCTACGAGGGCGACGAATACTGGTACGGCTTCTCCTTCTACATCGGCCAGATGGTCTGGGGCCACCCCGGGTCCCAGAACCTGATCATGCAGTTCAAGAGCGAAGGCGAAGGCGGCCCCAACTTCGGCCTCCAGCTCTGGGACTGGAGCGGGGAACGCGGCAACGGCGGCCGCGGGCTCTGGAGCGAAGGCGAATCGATGAAGGTGAACGGCGAAGAACACCGCTTCCTGGCGCCGATCACCGAACACGCCTGGCACGAAATCCAGATCCACTTCAAGGCCTCGAGCGTCGGCAACGGCTTCTACGAACTCTTCCTCGACGGCCGCCTGATCGAAACCCGCACGGGCGTCAGCATGATCCTGCCGGGCAAGCACAGCGCCTACATCAAGGACGGGCTCTACCGCTACGGCCCGGTCTGCAGCGGCACCTCCGAACTGCTGCTGGACGACGCCAGCCTCGGCACCAGCCAGGCCTCCGTCACCCCCGCCTGAGCGGATCGGACAAACGTCCACGAAAAGTCGGTGCGCTTCATGGATGCGCGCCGAGGCACCGACCAATCGGTCGTGAGCCCGAAAGCGAAGACGCGGATCCTGATCGCCCTGGCCCTCGTCGCCCTGGCCGCGGCGCTGGTCGCCTCGGTCGCCGGCGCGGCCGCCCCCCACATCGGCAAGAACCGCCGCGTCGCCCCGCCGCAGCGCGGGCACCACGGCGGCTCCGGCGTGGTCGGCCACCAGGTCGGCGGGCGCGAAGACCGCCACCCCGCCACGGTCGCCGAAGCGAGCTGCGAAAAGGGCCTCGGCGGCTGGAACATCGCCGGGGTCGGCGAAGTCGTCCCCTCGGTCGTCCACCAGAACGGCGTCGGCGCCTGCCGCTTCCTGCTGACCGGCGAGCAGAACCGCTCCGAGCTCGGCTTCGGCGGCAACGGCACCGCCGACCCGGTCGGCTCGCCGAGCTTCGTCGAGGGCGACGAATACTGGTACGGCTTCTCCTTCTACATCGGCCAGATGATCTGGGGTCACCCCGGGTCCCAGAACCTGATCATGCAGTTCAAGAGCGAAGGCGAAGGCGGCCCCAACTTCGGCCTCCAGCTGTGGAGCTGGGGCGGCGAAGACGGCAACGGCGGGCGCGGGCTCTGGAGCGAAGGCGAAGCGATGAAGGTCGGCGGCGAAGAACACCGCTTCCTCGCGCCGGTCTCCGAACACCGGTGGCACGAAGTGCAGATCCACTTCAAGGCCTCCAGCACCGGCCACGGCTTCTACGAACTCTTCCTCGACGGGCAGCTGCTGGAAACGCGGCGCGACGTCAGCATGATCCTGCCCGGCAAGCGCAGCGCCTACATCAAGGACGGCCTCTACCGCTACGGGCCGGTCGCCACCGGCACCTCCGAACTGCTGCTCGACGACGCCCGCCTCGGCACCAGCCAGGCCGGCGTCGCCTCCACCCGCGCGGCGCCCGAGCCGCGCGCCGATCGGGGATGATCCGGGGATGGCCGCCGGCGCCGACAAGCCCCTCCGCATCGGCCTGATCGGCCACGGCGACGTCACCGATCCCACCTTCTGGTCGGGGACCCCGGCCGGCCTCTTCGGCGGCCTGCGCGAGGCGGGCGTCACCCCGGTGCCGCTGAACGCGCGGCCCCCCGGCGGTCCCCGGATCGCGGGGTGGCTGCGACGCCCCTGGACCTTCGAGACGACGAACCCCGGCATGGTCGCGCTGTCGAGCGCCCGTGCGAGCGCCGCCGTCCGCGGCGCCCGGCCGCTCGACGGGCTGATCCAGATCGGCAGCGGCTACCGGGTCCGCGGCGGGCCACCGCTGGCGACGCTCGACGACCTCACCGTCGCCCAAGGCACCGAACTCTCCTGGTCGGACGTCTCGACCCTCCCCCGGTCCCAGGCGGATGCGTGGAAGCGGCGGCAGGGCCGGATCTACGGCGACGCGGTCGCCTGCTGCGTCGGCAGCCGCTGGACGGAGGCCTCGGTGCGCGACCAGTACGGGATCGACCCGGCGAAGATCCACATCGTCGGCTTCGGCCGCAACTTCGCCCCGGCGGAGGTGCCGGAGCGCGACTGGAGCGTGCCCCGCTTCCTCTTCGTCGGCGTCCAGTGGGGACGCAAGCGGGGGCCGGAGGCACTCGCCGCCTTCGCCGCCGTCCGCGCCGCGCACCCGGAGGCGACGTTCGACGTGGTCGGCGAACACCCGCCGCTCGACCAGCAGCCCGGCGTCACCGCCTACGGCCGGCTCTCGCTCCGCGACGACGCCGACCGGGCGACGCTGACCGGCCTCTTCGCGAAAGCGACCTGCCTCGTCCTGCCCTCCAACTTCGAGGCCTTCGGGATCGCCTACCTCGACGCGGGCGCCGCGGGCGTCCCCAGCATCGGCACCACGGTCGGCGGCGCACCCGACGCGGTCGGTCCCGGCGGGGTTCTCGTCGATCCCGACGACGAGCCCGGGCTGCGCGCCGCGATGCTCGACCTCTGCGACCCGGAGCGGGCACGCCGGCTCGGCGCCGCCGCCCGCGCGCACTCGGACCTCTTCACCTGGCGCAAGGTCGCCGAGCGGATGCTGCGGGCGCTCCTCCCGGAGCGCGCCGAATCCGCTCGTTGGAGCGGATTCTTTGACCGCGAGAGGACCCAGATAGGCAATCGAACGTCCGTCTCGACCAGCGACGGCGGGCCGGGTGACTAGGTATTGTCGAATGGTTAGATGAGCTCGATGACCGGCAGATCGAAAGAACCTGCACCGGCCTCAAGCTCTGAGTATCAGCTGCCGACACACGAAGAGGCAGCCATGGACAGCATCGCCTACAACTACCAATACGAGGCGAGCAAAGCCGCTCTCGGGCGGCGCGCGCGACCCTCACGGGCGAGCCAACGCTCGGTCCTCCTCCGGCGCCTGCTGCTCACCGCCGATGTCGTCTCGGCCCTCCTCAGCGCCATCGTCATCACCCTGATCTTCGGCCTCGACAGCGCCCACGGCGCGATCCTCGCCGCCGTCCTGATGTCGGGCTCGGTCCTCTCCGCCTTCGTCTTCGGCCTCTACAGCGACCGCGATCTCCTCACCTGGGCGAGCGGCCTCGCCGACGCGCCGCGGATGGTGATCGCCGCCTTCCTGCTCTCCTGGACAGCGCTTGCGGTGCTGGCCCTGCTCAACGTCGACAACTACGTGCTCGTGGCGGCGATCGCCACGGTGCTGGGCGCCGCGCTCGACGGCCTCGGCCGGGCGATGGCCCGCGGCTGGGCCCACCGGGTCGCGCCGCTGCGCCAGCGCACCGTGATCGTCGGCTCCGGCGTCGTCGCCGAGCGCCTGATCGACCGCCTCGCCAGCCACGCCGAGTTCGGCCTCGAGACGATCGGCCTGGTCGACGACGAGATCCACATGGTCGGCGACGAGAGCGGCGGCGCCCCGCAGCTCGGCAACCTCGACCAGCTCGGCGAGGTGATCGAGCTGCAGCAGGTCGACCGGGTGATCATCGCCTTCTCCCGCGCCAGCCACCAGGAACTGCTCGACTGCATCCGGATCTGCCGCGACCACGGCGTCGCCGTCGACATCGTGCCGCGCCTCTTCGAGTTGATCGACACCGGCCAGGTGCGCAACCAGGTCGGCGGCCTGCCGCTGCTCTCGGTCGGCGTGAAGCCGCTGACCCGGGCCTCGCGGATCGCCAAGCGCACGCTCGACCTGGTGCTCTCGATCTCGATCCTCATCGTCCTCAGCCCGGTGCTGCTGGCGGTCGCGATCGCGATCAAGCTCGACTCGCGCGGGCCGATCTTCTTCCGCCAGGTCCGCGCCGGCCGCTGGAACGAGAAGTTCAAGGTCTACAAGTTCCGCTCCATGTACCGCGACGCGGAGGAGCGCAAGCGCCTGTTCGACGAGGCCAACGAGGCCGGCGACGGGGTGATGTTCAAGATCAAGCGGGACCCCCGCATCACCCGGGTCGGCGGCTTCATCCGGCGCACCTCGATCGACGAGCTGCCGCAGCTCTTCAACGTCGTCCTCGGCGACATGAGCCTGGTCGGGCCGCGCCCGCTGATCCTCAAGGAGGCCGACCAGGCATCCTCGGACTGGCAGGCCCGCCGGCTCGACCTGCGTCCCGGGATGACCGGCCTCTGGCAGGTCTCCGGCCGCTCCGACATCCCCTTCCAGGAAATGATCCGCTTCGACTACCAGTACGTGTCCGGGTGGTCGGTCGCCCGTGACGTCGAGATCCTGCTGGCGACCATCCCGGCCGTCCTCAGCGGTCGCGGCGCCTACTGACTCCCGCCGCGGCGGAGGAGACGCTTCATCGCCGCGCGCGTCGCCTCGAGGTCGCGGGACAGCAGCACCCGGCGGCCCGCGGCGGAGAGCTTGAAGGCGAAACGGCGCTCCTCGTCGCGGTAGTCGACGTTGACGCGCGGGATCGAGAGCGGCGTCCCACCGCGCTGGCCGACCCCGGTCGGCAGGGTGAAGGCGAAGCTGTAGCCGACCTCCCCCGCCGCCATCGCCACTTCCGGGCTCCAGGAGCCGAACGGGTAGGCGATCGTCTCGCAGCCGCCGAGCCGCTCGGTCACCCGGCGGCGCGAGTCCGACAGCTGCTGGCGCAGCTCCTCGCCGTGCAGCGCCGCCAGGTGCGGGTGGGTCAGCGTGTGGCTGCCGATCGCGAACGGACCTTCCGCCATCCGCCCGACCATCTCCCAGTCGACCGAGACCATCGTCTTCGGGAAGCGTTCCTGGTACTCCTTGACCTCCGGCCAGATCAGCGGCGCGGCATCGTCGACCAGCGGCGGCAGCACGAAGGTGAAGGCCCGCATGCCGTAGGCCTCGAGCAGCGGCATCACCGTCTCGTAGTTGTCGACGAAGCCGTCGTCGAAGGTGAGGAAGACGGTCGGCGGCACCGTCTCCCCCGCCGCCAGCCTGCGCAGGGCCGCGAGGTCGCCGCCGACGTAGCCACGGTCACGCAGCGTCCGCAGGTGGCGCTCGAAGAGCTCGGCGGTGACGGTTAGGTAGCGGGGCCCTTCCGGCGCGACCGAGTGGTAGCAGAGGAAGATGGCCCCGACGGACCTGTTCAACAACAAGCCAGACACGAAGCCGTGAGTCTATTTCGAGCAATAGAGTCCGCGCGATGAAAGTGCTCCTGGTCTGCTCGCCCGGCGGGCACTTGCAGCAGATGCTCGCCCTGGAGCCGGCCTGGCGGGGATACGAGAGGGCCTGGGTGACGCTGCCGAGCGCCGACGTCGAGTACCTCCTGCGCGAGGAGCGGGTCATCTACGGCAAGGGGCCGACCAACCGCAGCGCCAAGGCCCTGATCGTCAACCTGCGACTGGCCTGGCGGACCCTGCGGCGCGAGCGTCCCGACGCGATCCTCTCCACCGGCGCCGCCCTCGCGGTCCCCTTCTTCCTCGTCGGCCGGATGCTGGGCATCCGCACCGTCTACGTCGAGAGTGTCACCCGCACCGAGGGCCTCTCGCTGACCGGACGGATGGTCTACCGCCTGACGGGCCGCTTCTTCGTCCAGTGGCCGGAGGCCGCCACGGGGCGCGACCGGGCCGAGTACGCCGGGGGCATCCTTTGATCTTCGTCACCGTCGGCACCCACCACCAGCCCTTCGACCGCCTGCTCGGCGCCCTCGCCGACCTGCCCGGCGACGAGCTGGTCGTCCAGTACGGGCCGGGCGCGCCACCGCCCGGGGTGAACCGCGCCGCCGACTACCTCCCCTTCGACGAGATGCTCGCCTGCTACGCGGAGGCCGACAAGGTCATCACCCACGCCGGCGTCGGCAGCATCCTCTGCGCCCGCCGCGCCGGCCAGCTCCCCCTCGTCGTCCCCCGCCGCCACGACCTGGGCGAGCATGTCGACGACCACCAGGCCGAACTCGTCCGCAAGCTCGAGCCCCGCGGCAGCGTCATCGCCGTCTGGGACACCGCCGACCTCGCCGCCGCCGTCACCGCCGCCCCCTCCCGGTCCCCAGTCGTCGCCGAGGCCGAACCCCCGCTGTGCCCCAAGGTCCGAGCGGCGCTGGAAGGCGCCTGAGCGCCAAGGGCCGCAGCTTCGGACGCTTGGTGATTTGAGTGGGCTATAGCGCCCCTAACTCACGCGCGGCCTCCCGGTCCCAAGATGGTTGATTCCACGGCGGTTCGGGGCGCGGGGCTGCGGCCGTCCGAGTTGGGCCCGGGCGTCTCGGACACGGCCCTGGCTGGCTGTGGCCGTGTCCGAGACGCCCGGGACCTGTGAGGTTCGCGGGGAGGACGGCGAGGGTCGGGAAGTCTCAGGACTTCCGTGGGCGTCCCGTGCGGGAGAGGGCACGAAGAGCCTCAGGGGCCCCGATTCGTTGACGAAGACGCCGGGAACGTCACCCTTCCACGCGCCTTACGTCTGTTTTCGGGCCCGAGATAAAGGCCCGAAAACGCGCTGAGCGAGTTTGGGCCCCTATAGGGGGGTCAACTCACTCAGCGCGAAAGTGACTGTTGGACAACACGCACGGAATCGTGACGTTCCCGGCGTCTTCGTCACGGCGTCACGGTTCCTCCGCCGCTTTCATACCCGGCCGTCTCGGCCACGGCCACAGCCAGCCAGGGCCGTGGACGAGACGGCCGTCGTCCCTTACCCGTCCCTTTCCACCCCCCGAGCCGTGGAATCAACCATCTAGCGCCGAAGAAGGGCCTCGTAGATCGACGCCAGCCTTCTGGCGATGACCTCGGGGCCGAGCTCCCTCGCGTGGGCGTCTGCCGCAGCGGACAGACGCTGCCGCAGATCGGAGTCGGCCAGGAGGCGTTCCACGGCGGCGGCGATCGCGGCGGGCTCGGGCTCCACAAGGAGGGCTTCGGTGCCGTCCTCGACCACCTCGGGCATGCCGCCGACGGCGGTGGCGACGATCGGGAGGGCGTAGGCCATCGCCTCCAGGAGGGCCATCGGCAGGCCCTCGGAGCGGGAGGGGATGACGAAGGCGGTGGCGCGGCGGAGGAGGGCGTCCTTCTCGTCCGGGCCGAGCCAGCCGATCCAGGTGAGGCGTGGGTCGGACTCGATCAGGGCGGCGCCGGCCGGGTCGGGCTCCCCTGGTCCGGCGAGGACGACCTCCAGCGGCAGGTCCGGCGAGAGCAGGGCGAGGGCCTCCAACAGGACGTCGCCGCCCTTCGCGGCGTTGGCGAAACCCCCCAGATAGGCGAGGACCTGGGTCCCCTCTTTCTCCCTCGGCGCGGCCGGTGGGTCGACGGACGGGGCCGGGTTGGGGACTACCTCGACCGCCTGCGGGCCGTAGGTCCGCCGCAACGCGGCGGCGCTGGCGCCGGAGACGGCCAAGGCGACGTCGGCGCGGGCGAAGGCGAAGCGGAAGAAGGCCTTGACGGACGGGCGCAGGCCGGCGCCGAAGAAGTCGATATCCCCGGCGCCAGAATGGAACTGGAGGACGACCTTCCGCCCCAACGCCTTGGCCAGCACCACGCAGAGCGCCTTGCGGTAGGCGCTGCCGCGCACGGTCGCGTGGATGTGGACGAGGCGGTGGCGCCGCCCGTGCGCCGACCAGGCGACGAGCCGCGCCAGTGCCGCGGGAAAGGTCGTGACGCGATCGAGCGCCGAGGGACTGCGGTAGGTCGGGTCGAGGTCCAGCTCGTAGGCGTCGGCGAGCGGCGAGTTCAGCAGCTCCCGCAGCACCGCCGCCATGCCGCCGCCGATCGCCGGATCGGGGCCCATCTGCAGGACGTGCTCGCGCCGGTCAGACATTGGTCGTGCCCCAGCCGATCAGATGGTCGGTGGCCATCGGCCGGACATCTTCGAGGCGGTCAGACATTGCTCGTGTCACCGCTTCCGGGCAGATTTGCCGGCGGCGGGCCGAAACGGCGGCGGCAGAAGTCGAGGTAGCCGCGGCCGACGCCGACGGCGAGGATCCGGATCTCCTCCCGGCCCCCCGGCCGCGAGCGCACCGTGCGGACGAGGTAGCGCGTTCCGAGCAGCGCCATCTCGCGCGCCCAGCGCCCGGCGGCGCCGAGCAGGCCGGCGAGGCCGCACGCCCGGCGCGAGTACTCGGCGCCGTTGCGGACCAGCAGGTAGGCCCAGACGCCGGGACGCTTCAGCCCGCCCGGGTCCTGGTCGGCGACCGCCTCCGGTACGACCCCGATCGCGTAGCCGGCGCGGCGGATCCGCAGGCAGAGCTCGGACTCCTCGCAGTAGCCCCAGAAGGATTCGTCGAAGTCGCCGACCCTCGCCAGGGCGTCGCGACGGATCAGCATCGTGCCGCCGTCGACCCAGTCCGAGTCGGCGACCGCGCCGCCGGCCGGGCGCTCGCGGCGATGGTCGGTCCGTCCCCAGCGGTTGGTGGTGCCGCCGAAGGAGAACGGCCGCTCGGTGCCGGCGAACATCAGCGCCGGGGCGAGGACGCCGTGGCCCGGGCTCGCCTCCGCGGCCGCGACCAGGCGCTCCAGCGCCCCCGCGCGCAGACGCGCGTCGTGGCTCAGCAGCAGGACGTGGTCGAAGTCCTCCGCCCCGCCCAGGAGCTCCCGCAGCCCGAGGTTCATCCCGCCGGCGTAACCGAGGTTGCGCTCCGAGCGCAGCAGCCGCACGCCGTCGGGCAGCCGCGGGTCCGGCTCACCCGGCTCGGCCGGGTTGTGGACGACGAGGATCTGGGCCGGCTCGAGCCCCTCGCGCCGCAGCGACGCAAGCAGCTCCTCGTGCACCCCCGAGGTGCCGTAGGTGAGGACCAGGGCCCGCACCCCGGGCGCGGCGCTCACGCTTCCTCCACCCGCCGCGTCTGGACCACCCGCGGGAGGCGCATTTTCCCGGGCAGCAGGTCCCAGCGCGTGGCCAGGAACCAGTACGGGATCAGGTAGAGCGCCGAGGTGAGCACCAGCCAGAAGGCGGCTTCGAGGCGGCCGTCGGGGGTGCCGACGGCGATCGAGATGAGCGCCGGCGGGATCGCCAGGCCCAGCGCCAGCGCCCCGGTCGGCGCGACGCCCGCGACGAAGTCCGACCACCGCAGCTCGAAGAGGCGGATGAAGCGCCAGTTGAACCAGAGGCTGCCGAGCAGCAGCGCGACGAAGGTGCCGCCGACGACGCCCCAGATCCCGAGCAGCGGCGCCAAGGCGAGGGTGAAGACGAGGTTCAGCGCCGCGATCAGCACCGAGTTCAGCGAGACCACGCCGGGGTGCCCGGCGGCGAGCGCGATCGTCGAGCCCACCCCGGTCGTCATGTTGAACAGGTAGGCCAGGGTGAGGAACGGGACCAGCAGCTCCGAGTCCCCGGGCGCTTCGTTCAGCCAGAAGATCAGCAGGAACGGCGCGGTCGCCGAGGCGACGACGAAGAGCGGGAAGGCGACCGAGCAGCTGCGCAGGGTGTAGCGGCGGTACATGCCCTTGACCACGCCGCGGCCTTCGGAGGCGATCGCCGCGGCGGCGGTCGGGATCATCGCCGAGACGGTCATGATCGCGATCCCGCGGACGCCGAGCACGACCCGCGAGGCGATCTCGTACACCGCCGCCGCTTTGATGTCGACGGCGAAGGCGATGATGATTTTGTCGGTCTGGAAGTTGACGAGATCGGCGATCCAGCCGACCTGGTCCTTGACGCTGAAGGAGAGGATCTGCCTGGTCAGCGACCGCGTCGGCAGCGCGAAGTACGGCCCGTGGCCGACCCGGCGCATCGCCACGTAGGCGGGGATCATCGAGAGCGCGGCGGCGGCCGCATTGGCGAAGGCGTAGGCGACGAGGCTGCGGGTGATCAGGAGGGTCGCGACGCTGATCGCGAAGTTGAGGCAGGCGCCGATGATGATCGCGATGTTCGGCGGGACCATCTGCCGGGTGCCGAGCCCGAGCGCGTTGATCACCCCGGTGTAGCCGTTGCAGCTGTAGATGAGGACCGAGGCGATCAGCACCCAGCGCATTTCCTCGCCGTCGAGGACGCCGAACTGGTCCGCGATCACGTGGGCGAGCGAGGCGACGATGGCCAGCGCGACCAACCCGACGGCGGTGACCGAGAGCAGCCCCAGGCCAAGCGACTGCCGCATCCGCTTCACGTCCCCCTCCGCCTGGAAGACGGCGACGAAGCGGATCAGGGACCGTCCCACGCCCAGGTCGAGCAGCCCCGCGTAGGTGGCGAAGGCCCCGGTGACGGCCCATACGCCGAACTTGTCCAGCCCCAGCCGCGAGAGCATCAGCGGTGCCAACAGGAAGCTGAAGATGTAGCCGACCGCGACGCCGGCCGTCTGGGCGACGGTGTTACGGAAGAGCACGGGGCCTCCGCTCCCTATTGTTCCGGCCGTGAAGGCCCCCCGCCCGCTGCGCCTGCTGCTCGTCATCAACCTGTTCACCGACGCCGGCGGCGCCGAGGTCCAGCTGCTCCACCTCGCCCGCGGCCTCGCCGCGCGCGGGCACAGGGTGACGATCTGCGCGATCGACCACGCCACCGTCGACCCCGACCTGCTCGCCGCGGAGGGCATCCGCCTGGTCGAGCTGCATGCCGAAAACCGCTGGCAGCGGGTGCCCGCGACCTGGCAGCTGATCAAGCTCGCCCGCCAGGCCGACGTGGTGCAGTGCACGATGTGGGACCCGAGCCTCTGGGGCCGCCTGGCCGCGATGATCGCCCGCAAGCCGGTGATCGTCGCCGACCACTCGACCGACCGCAGCATCCAGGTCTCCCGCGGCGGCACCTCGCGCGCCGGGCTGATCGAGCTCCACAACCGCCTGCTCGACCCGATCACCTACGCGACCGTCGCCTGCGCCTCCCCCCAGCGCGCCATCCTGCGCGCCGAAGGGGTGGCCGACGAGAAGATCGTCTACATCCCCAACGGGGTGCCGCTCGCCGCGATCGGCGCGGAGGCCGCGGCGGCGCCGGGCCGCGCCGAGCTCGGCCTCCCGGCGGAGGGGCCGCTGGCGATGCAGGTCGGCGTCTTCCGGGCGGAGAAGAACCAGATGGGCGGCCTGGAAGCGTTCGCCAAGGTCCGCGAGCGGGTCCCGGACGCGCAGCTCGCCTTCGTCGGCTTCGGGCCGCTGCAGGAGGCGGTCGAAGCCCGCGCCGCCGAGATCGGCGCCGACTGGGCGCACTTCCTCGGCCTGCGCACCGACGTCCCGGCGCTCCTGCGCCATGCCGACCTGATGCTGCTGCCGTCGATCTCCGACGCGATGCCGATGGTGCTGCTGGAGGCGATGTCGCTCGGCGTGCCGGTCCTCGCCACCGACGTCGGCGACATCCGGGCGACGCTCGGCGACGCCGGCTCGATCGTCCCCGCGGGCGACGAGGATGCCTTCGTCCGGGCCGCCGTCGCCCTGCTCGGCGACCCGGCCGCGGCCGCCCGCCAAGGCGAGGCCGCGAAGGCACGCGCCGGGGAGTTCGACGCCGACCTGATGGTGCGCCGGTACGAGAGTCTCTTCGAGGGCGCCTTCGGCGGCGGCGCCCCGGCGGGCCAGGTGGAAGCGGTCTCCTAGGCGCATCCGACCGCGCCCAGGTGCTCGCGGTAGGCCGCCAGCGTCAGCTCGGCGACCCGGTCCCAGCCCGATTCCTCCTCCACCGCGCGAACCGCCGCTCCCGCGAGCCCGGCGGCGAGGTCGTCGTCCTCCACCACCCGCAGGATCGCCGCCGCCAGCGCGCCCGGGTCCTCCGCCGGCACCGCGAGGCCGGACCCGTCGGCGACCAGCTCCGGCAGCCCGCCGACCTCGGTCACGATCAGCGGCCGCGCGTAGGGCTTCACCATCGAGCCGACGCCGCTCTGGCTCGCCTGGCGGTAGGGCAGGACGACGACCCGCGCGGCGCGGAAGAGGTCCGGCAGGGCGTCGTCGGGCAGGTACTCGTTGCGGGCCTCGACCCGCGGGTCGTCCAGCAGCGGGTGCGGTTCCAGCTCACCGGAGCCGGCGATCGTCAGCGTCGCCGCCGGGGCTCGCTCCCAGACCTTCGCCATCGCGTCGAGCAGCGTGTCGATCCCCTTGTAGCGGGAGATCCGGCCGAAGAAGAGGAGGTGGGGAGCGGCGGGCAGCGGCGAGGCCTCGCCGGCGGTCACGCCGTGGGGGACGACGACGACCTCGCCGCCCGGGGAGAAGTTCTCCAGCAGCTCCTCGCGGAGGCTCTCGCCGTGGACGAAGACGAGCTTCGCGCGGCGGACCAGCATCGAGTTGAAGGGACGGTCCTGCCAGGCGACCCGGTCGCCGGGGTGCGGCGAGGGGTCGTGGATGGTGATCGCGAACGGCCGCCGGCCGAGCCGGGCGGCGAGCAGCAGGCGCGGGTCGTTGCCGACCGACTCCTGGACGTGCAAGACGGTCGGCCGGAACGCGCGCACGCGGCGGCGCACCCCGACGGCGTCGCGCCAGCCACCCAGCGAGCGCACCCGCCCGGTGACGCGGAAGCGCCGCGCCCCCTCGATCGCCGCGTCGACGTAGGCGTCGGCGGCGCCCTCCGCCCCGCCGAATTCGAGGTCGTGGTCCCGGTTCAACAGCGCCACCTCCGCCCCGGCCCGCACCAGCCCGCCCGCCAGGTTGGCGGAATAGCGCAGGTGGAAATCGCAGCCGAGCAGGACCCGACAGCCGCCGCCGCTCATGTGGGCAGCAGCCCGGACGGCTCGCCTTCGGCGGCCCGGCTGGTGTGGTCGGCGACGATCACCCCGGTCAGGAGGCCCAGCATCGCGACCATGTCCTCAGCGGTGAAGTAGAGCGCGACGAAGGCGCTCACCATGATCAGCAGGATGCCGACCGCGCAGGCGGTGATCGCCAGGTCTTTCGGCGCCCGGCGCAGGGCCATCGCCACCGGCTGCAGCAGGAAGGCGAGGAAGGCGATCAGGCCCGGCACCCCGGCGATCAGGATCAGGTACAGGTACTGGTTGTGGAGGAACAGCTGGGGTGAGGTCGTCACTCCCAGGTAGATCGAGCCGCTCATCAGGGCCGAGTGCTCGACCGCCCCGTACGGCGCCCCCGCGCCGACCCCGAGCACGGGGTAGCGCTGGATCGTCGTCCAGGCGTGCTCGGTCTCCTTGGCGCGGTCCTGCAGCGAGTTTTCGCCCGCCGTCTTCGACGGGTTCAAGAGGGTCGAGCCGCGCTTCAGCACCGGCGTGATCACCTGGTCCTGGCCGGCGCCGCTGGAGAAGACGATCAGGGCGACGATCGCGGCGATCGCGACGCCGATCGAGAGGCCGATCCGCTGGCGCACGAAGCCACCGCCGAGGAACAGCATCAGCACCAGGCCGAGGACCAGCCCGATCCACATGTTGCGGTTGAAGCTGACCAGGATGTCGATGCCGATGCCGAGCAGGAGCGCGCTCCAGAAGAGGCGCGAGCGACCCTGCCGCACCATGATCTGCACGGCGACGAGCCAGAACAGGGCGTAGCCGGCGGAGAGGCCCGGCAATCGCACCCGGTTCAGCGAGCCGAGCGCTTCTTCGGAGCGGATCGCCTGTTCCCCGGGCTCCTGCAGGCTCGAGGCGAAGCCCGCGCCGAGGGAGATGAACAGGGCGATCACGCCGGTCGCCGCCGCCAGCACCGCGGCGCCGGTCAGGAGCGCCCGCCAGTGGCGCGGTTCGGGGAAGAGGCGGATGACGATGAAGAAGATCGTCAGCAGGGCGAGCGGCCGGCCCCAGTTGAAGGCTTCGGTCAGGCTCATGCGCCCGGCTTTGATCCCGATCAGCGCGGAGACGATCACCAGGGCGAGGAAGATCGCCAGCGCGGCGCCGGTCTTCCCGCCCCAGGTGTTCCGCTCCGGACGGACCAGGGCGAGGATGAAGAGCAGCGCCAGGACCACCTCGTGCGGCCGCACGTTGACCGGTCCGACCTGATGGGCGAAGTGGGTCGAGCCGAAGATGAAGTCGATCAGCCCGAGCAGGACCAGCGCGCTCGCCAGCGGGAAGCGGAAGACCGCCGCGACGACGAAGAGGCCGAAGAAGAGCAGGACGACTTTGGAGAGTTCCGGCTTCGCCGCATAACGGGCGAGGACGATCTCGACCAGCAGCAGGGTGAGCGTGAACCCGACGGCGCGGAGCGCGTCGCCGCGGTTGCTAGACCCGTTCCGCGTGGTAATAGCTCGAATAGCGTGCACGCGTCTGTTGAGCGAAGTTGACGATCACGCCGACGGGCTCCTTCTCGAGCAGCGCGAACTGTTTGCGGACGTCATTCACGTCGTCGCGGGTGGTTCTGCCGAGGCCGCCGACGACGACGATCTCACTGGCGCGACCGACCATGGAGAGCGCGTCACTGACGGCGCCCAGAGCCGGACTGTCGATGATCACGTAGTCGAATTCCTCCCGCAGCTTGGCGAGCACCTCCGCCATCCGCGGGCTCTCCAGCAGCTCGCCGGGGTTCGGCGGCGCCGCGCCGCTCGAGAGCACCGCGAGGGCGCGGTCGGCGGTGTCCTCGCCCTCCCCGTCGACCTCGATCCTCAGCAGCGTGCGCTCGATCGGCGTCCCGGTGAGGACGTTGGAGAGGCCGGGGACGGGCTTGCCGTCGGGCAGCTTGAAGGCGCCGCCTTTGCGCAGGTCGGCCTCGACCAGCACGACTTTGTCCCCCATCCCGGCCATCGTCATCGCCAGGCCGCGGGCGACGGTCGACTTGCCGTCCCCCTCCTCCGGGCTGACGAAGAGGATCGTGTGGGAATCCTGGTCGACGTTGAAGTAGCGCAGGTTCGCGCGCAGCATCCGGAACGCCTCGCCCTCCGGGGTGCGGATGTCGAGCGCCGACGGTTTCGGGTTGTCGAGGCGCTGGCTGCGCGGGATCCGCGCCAGCACCGGCAGCTTGTAGAGGTCCTCCATCTCGTCGCTGGTGCGGATCCGGCGGTCGAGCGCCTCCAGCAGGCCCGCCACGCCGAGCCCGAGCAGGAGCCCCAGGACGACGCCCAGGATGATGTTCCGTTTCGGGTGCGGCGAGGAGGTCGAGCTCGGCGGCGTCGCCCTCTGCACCAGCTCCGCCCCGCCGGTCTGCAGCGCCTGTTCCAGCCGCAGCTGGTCGAGCTGCGTTTTCAGTTCTTCGCCGACCGTGCCTTCGAGGTCTTCGGGCGTCTGTTCGGCCAGCGTCGTTTCGGCGAGTTTGATCGCGTCCTCGAGCTGCCCGCGGTCGGTCGCCCGGCGGAACTCGATATACGATTCGCCGTAGGCGTTGGCGATTTCGGCCGCCAGTTCGGGGTCCGAGTCGACCGCTTCGATCGCCGAGGTGTTCGCTTCGCCGCTCGGGCTGACGGTAACCGCGCCCAGCACTTCGGCGCCGCCGATGCCGTTGTCCATCTTCTTCGCCGCCCGTTCGGCGACCACAGGCAGCGTCGCCAGTTCGGTGTTCGTCGCCGCCGCGCGGGTCGGGTCGATCACCTGGCTGGATTCCGACAGGGTCGGCTGCGATTCGGTGAACAGCAGCGTCGCCGTCGCCGTGTACTGCTTTTCCTGGGTCAGGGTGAAGAGCCCGGCCAGGATCGGCACGGCGATCGTCGCCTGCAGGATGATCCACTTGCGGCGCCGGACGGTCCGCAGGAATTTCTCCAGGAGACCGCCTTCCTCAGGCTTCATCGCAGGGGCCGCCAGGCAGGGTCAAACACAGAGCCGAATTTCGACGTTTGGTCAAGGTCACCTTCCCCCATCGGCACGAGAAGCTCGGGCTTTAATCCCCGCAAGCGCGCGCCCCCAGGCGGCGGGGCGCGCCCGGCGGCGCATCACCCGCAGCCGGACCCGCCGCAGATCGTCGTCCAGGTAGACGCCGACGCGGGGCCACATCAGCGGCAGCGCCGCCTCCGGCGAGGTCGGGACGGTGACCGCGAAGGAGTATCCGGCCGCCGCGGCCGCCGCGACGCCGCGCCGGTCGTAGTCGCTGTAGGGGTAGGCGACCGAGGTGCAGGGCCCGCCCATCTTCTCTTCGCAGATCCGCCGGGACTCGGTCAGCTCGGCGAGTACGCGGTCGTCGGGCTCCTTGGCCAGGCGCGGGTGCGAGCAGGTGTGGGACCCCACCTCCCAGCCTTCGTCGGCGAGGCCGCGCAGGGCGTCCCAACCCAGGCAGAGCAGCTCGGGCTCGTGCTCGGTGCCGAGCCACATCTCGTGCCCGGGCCAGCCCATCGGCTTATCGGTGTCGGCGTAGTCGGTCGGGACGAAGACCGTGCCCGGCACCTTGTAGCGGGCAAGGATCGGCGCCGCCAGCTCACCGACCGAGCGGCAGGCGTCGTCGAAGGTGACGACCAGCGTGCGCGGGTGCGGCGGCCAGGTGAGGGCATCGGAGAGCGTCGCCCCCCGATAGCCCTCCCCGACGAAGTGGGCCACCTGCTCCTCGAGGGCACCCGGCCGCACCGTGGTCGGCGCGGGCCAGGTGTCGGAGACGCCGTGGTAGCAGAGAACTAGTACCTCGGCGTCCATCGGGGGTCAGGCGTCGGGCGTGCCGTGCTCGCGGCGGGGGACCAGCACCAGGCGCTTGAACTCGGCGACCAGCACGCCGTCCTGGTTCAGCACCCGGGTGTGCACGCGGACGACGCCGCGGTCCAGTTTCGATTTCGACGGTTTGACCTCGAGCACCTCGGTCTCGCAGAAGAGCGTGTCGCCGTGGAAGACCGGGTTCGGGTGGCTCAGTTCTTCGGTCGCCAGGTTGGCGATCGCCTTGCCGGAGATGTCGGAGACCGACATGCCGAGCGCCAGCGAGTAGACCAGCGGCCCGACGACGACGTTTTTGCCCTGCTGGGAGCCCTTGGCGTAGACGTCGTTGAGGTGCAGCGGGTGGTGGTTCATCGTGATCAGGCAGAAGAGGTGGTCGTCCGACTCGGTCACGGTCTTGGCGGGCCAGTGCTTGTAGACGGCGCCGACCTCGAACTCCTCGAGATAACGGCCGTAGCTGTGCGCGCCGGATGCCTCGCGCTCGGCCTGGTCGGTGGTCACCTCATACGTCTCGGTCATGAAACTGCGTTCCTCCTCGTCATTTGGTCGCGGGCGATGCTATCTGCGCGCGAGCCGGCGGAGCCTGTCCTTGTGCTCCTCGGACAGATGTCGGCGGGCGATCCCGCGGGCTTGAGTCGGCGCCAGGCGCAGCCGGGTGGCGACGTAGGCGGGCCCGGCGGGGACGACGACATCGCGCGAACCGGCGTCCCAGCGGTCGGCGAGGCGGTGCTTCAGATCGGTTTCCCCGGAGCCGAAGGTGACCAGCTCCTCCCCCCGCCCGGCGGCCTCCTCGATGATCGGCATCATCGCGTAGAAGGCGGGCGAGAGCTCCGACCAGGACTCGTCGAAGCCGGTGTTCCAGGCGGCCAGCTCACGGCCGGCGGCGAGCATGATCCAGACCGAGACGGCCTTGCCCTCGGCGCGGGTGACGTAGATGCGCAGGCGCTCGGTGGGGATCAGCTCGGCGGCGATCTCGCGGAACATCCCGCGCCAGCCGTCGACCAGGGCGTTGGAGCCGCCGTGCTCCTCCCAGCGGGACGCGTGGAGGCGCTCGAAGTCGTCGAGGGCGGCGTCGACGTCGTCTTTCCCGGCGCGCTCCAGGGTCGCCCCCGCCTCCTCCAGGCGGCGGGCGCCGCGGCGGGCGCGCTGGCGGAACTTGGAGCTGCGGCCGGCGAACCAGGCCTCGTAGCCGTCCTTCATGTCGACCACGGCGAGCGGCCGGTCTTCGATCGCCAGCGCCCAGGCGCGGCCGGGCCAGGCGCCGCGGAGGCGGGCGCGCCAGGCGTGGGCGACGTCGTCCTCGAGGGCGACCTGTGCGGGTCGGGGACGCGCCCCGGCGAGCGCCGCGGTCATCGCGCGCGTCACCTCCTCCTCGCGGCCGG
>Ga0153956_1001312_pt1 | contig 22497 bp, 18 predicted proteins | sample TSFL040MetaG_FD_104704 | JGI IMG/M metagenome (GOLD analysis project Ga0153956, IMG submission 104704) | Attine ant fungus gardens microbial communities from Florida, USA - TSFL040 MetaG | ecosystem: Host-associated > Fungi > Mycelium > Unclassified | place: USA: Florida, Wekiwa Springs... | reverse complement strand
GGCGGAGGAATCAAAGGCGCAAGGAACGCCCACTGTTCATCGGTTAATTCTTCTCGTCGCGTCATGGCGAGAAGATAGCAATTTCAATGAGTTATGCAATTACTATTTATGAAATGAGTTCTAAGCAGTCAAACGCACGACGAAACCAAATTACTCACTCTCTACTCAAATTTTTTCCGTTGCCGGGCCAAAAGGCGCGCGCCCAAACAATAAATACCAACTATCAAATACCCAGCAGGCCATAGAAAAATTTTCGCAAGCGCTTGCGCAAAAAACGATCTGGATGAACGACCACCCTCCTAAGCCCACTCACGGTTGTTAGGGACTCTACCGGCGAAATGACCACCCTCTCCCCTTTCCCGGCAAACGTGAACAATAGGCCGGGGCGAATTGACCACCACTGACGCCCACCAACCCCAGCTAACAACCTCCGAATCAGTCCAAAAGAATACGGGCACGTCCTACATCGCATTTATCGTTGTCCGAAGAAAGCATTTTTTATTATTGCTAAGGGGTGTTTGAAAGGAGCACACCTCATGAACAAATTCGATTATCCCGCATTCCCCAAGTCCGGCTTTGTACGCCTCGCGCAAATCATCGGTGACCCCAAAGCCAACCCGTCGATTCCAGCCTTGATTCCGATTGGCCGCTCTACATGGTGGCACTGGGTCAAGATCGGCAAAGCGCCCGCCCCGATCAAACTCGGACCGAAAACTACCGTGTGGCTCGCAGAGGAAATTTTGGTCTTCGTCAATAGGTTAACTCAAGGAAATTTCGAGCCGAAAAATTCCGCTCCCGTTGTTGTCTGAATTCGCGGCTCCAATTCAGGCAACAACGGGAGCCGACAAGCCGCGACGCGGCGCGTCAGCAAAAAAACACGATATAAATTCGTGCGTCGCAAAGCGGCTCGACCAAGGCGTCGGGCCTCCTGCCCTCCGCACCAAGATTCAATTTCTATGACTCCGCTGCCTCGAATAGATTGCGGGCTTCCTGCCCGCGATCTATTCGAGGTATTTATTTCATGTGTTAACGGCGTGTTCAAACGCGGTCTACCGATGAGAAGAAATATAATTCACGCTGCGATTTGAAATGGACAGCATTAAACATTCTCAGACAAACGCGCACATCTACAGATTTTTCTGGATTAAAAATAAAGCTGTTTTTCTCGACGAAAACCACTGCACCAGCCTTGGTTAGCAGTCGCGCGGGAGCGCGACAACGGAGCCGTGCGTAGTGGTGCTAACCTGGGCGGCATCGAGATCGTCATTGCGATCTCCGTAATGACGATCTCGCGCATTGCCTCAAAAATTCGGTAAACCCCGCGCGCCACTTGGTGCGGCAAAAGATTGCGAAAAATATTTATCAAGACATATTGCATGGGGAAAAAATGATCGCTTAGTATGGACTTGCAAAACGGTCGTCTCAGCCTTCAAGTGAGACATCCCAAGCGCTGCACGATCACGGAAGCCAGCGCGGTTCTCTGCGGAGAATGTGATCATTCGTCTACTCAGCGCTCTGCGCATCTTTGTTTTAAAAGTCGTCCCGTAGTTTTTTCTTCGACCTCCAACATGGCTTCGCCCCATGTTCCCGGTTATTTCCTTTCACCGCGCATCCTCGTGATGCAGCACTCCACAGCCCTCTGTGGCCTTCGCCAATGGTATTGGCACCCAATGGGGAAACGGCGCACCCCTTGGGGTTTCGTTGTCTCCCATTTTTGTTAATTCATTGCAGGAGACAGCTATGTAAAAGACGCCACCTCGCCAACGTGCTCCACCACCGTGGACCCTGGCGATGCCGCATGCCGGCCCAACCATTTTCAGCCCATGGTATTTGCTCTTGGCCGCAAGGCGTTTCCGGTTTTCCCGGATTCAGCAGTAACACTAACCGAAGGTAGGACAGAGCTGATTTGTTTGCGATCTAGAAAGGTAGCGAGTCATGAAAAAGCTAAATTGGGATTTAATGAAGCTCACCAAAGGGCATCGGGAAGGCGCCTATGGTACCCAGGCCATGCGCTGGCGTGACCTGAATTTGATGGCCAACCAACTGGAGCAGTTAGGCTTTAAAAATCTACGAGCGAAGAACCTCAAACCTCGCCACGTCGAAGCCCTGCTACGACACTGGCGGGAACAGAAATTGTCCATTGGAAGTATCAAGAACCACATGTCCCATCTTCGTTGGTGGACCAAAAAACTGGGCATTTCTTCGGTCATCCCCAAAGACAACCACACGCTGGGGATAGAGGACCGCATCTACGTCACGAATGTGAATAAAGCCGTCGTGCTGACAGCGGAGCAGTTGAGCCAGGTCCAAGACGCCCATATCGCCGTAAGCCTGGAATTGCAGCAGGTATTCGGCCTGCGCCGGGAAGAGGCGATGAAGCTACAACCGTCCTATGCCGACAGGGCCGATACACTGGTGCTCAAACCCTCTTGGACGAAAGGCGGACGCCCGCGCGAAATTCCCATCCGCACCGAAGAGCAACGTAGGGTTCTGGATCAAGCCCACCAACTGGCCGGCAAGGGCTCAATGATACCGCCTGAACGCTCCTACAAGACTCAGGTAGGAATCTATGAGCGCGAATGCCGCCGCATAGGTTTGGAGAACCCCCACGGTTTGCGACACGCCTATGCACAGACTCGCTACGAGGAAATAACGGGATGGAAGTGTCCTGTAGCGGATGGACCCCGCTCCGGTGAGTTAAAGGGGAAGGATCGCGAAACCGATCAAGAGGCGCGGGAGCAGATCAGCAAGGAGCTGGGACATAATCGAGAGCAGGTGACGGCGATTTATCTTGGAAGATGAATGGATCGACCGCTACCACCCTATAGCAATCACTCACTGCGACGTTTAGTGTGCCATTTTTTCGGCCGAAGCAGGCTTCAAGTCGTACGGTATGTCCGTCCGCACTCGACCCAGCAGCCGCTCAGTGCGACAGCAGCGCCGCTCCAAAGCGGACATTATGAAATGAGGTTGCCCATACATAGCCAAAGGCAGTTATGACTATCTGCTGGACCTGCTGGACCTGCTGGACCTGCTGGACCTGCTGGACCTGCTGGACCTGCTGGACAGTTTTTCGCCGTCGGGTTATTTTAATCTAAAGGGAGTTGTGTCGGATTCATTTAGCAGAAGTAGACACGTCTGCCGAATAAATAGTTAGGCAGCATAGAACCCTATCTTACGGTAATGCTAGAAAACATAAGGAGAGCATTTATGGGAATTAAGCCCGGACCAAAGCCGATTGCTAAATCAACTGGGAAGCCAGATAGACGGCGGCGGGACAACAAGGAAACCCCAGGAAATGCGCCTTCTCTCAAGCCTCACAAGCACAAGAAGGGCGACTGACCACAGCGCACTTTTCTTTGGGAAAGTGCCGCCTAACGTAACTCTGCGACTGCGCAGCAGGCTTAGCAGCACGATTACGTCTGCTGCATCAACCTGGCTTTGGAGCTTCATTACTAGCCCTCGTTATTTTTTGAGAGGGGGGACAGCCAATCTCCCCTTAGCATCACGAGACAATAACTCGATAGCCTGCTTTGCAAAATCATTCAGGCTCATCCCCCGCTCCTTGGCCGCGACAGCAGCCCGTAAATGCGCCTCATGCCCAATACGGACATTGAACGACCCCTTGCATGGGATTTCTGGCTGATGGCCCTGCGCCTCACAATCAGCCAAATAATCGTCTACCGCCTCTCGGAAAGAAGCCTCAAGGGCGGGCACAGTCTCCGCCTCGTAGTTCACCAACGCGTTGATGAACTCCAGTTTTCCATATAGACAGCCATCTTCCGGGCTGGCTTCTATGGAACCGTAGTAGCCTTTGTACTCCAGCATCTTAGCCATTGAAAAACCTCCGGCTTTCAACTTCTCGATGACCTGCTCACGAACGTACCGCTTCAATTCGTTGCCTGGGTGGGGGCGATGCAGGTTAATCATGGCGGTGGCGTCGCCATTGTCGAACTTAACCCTTGATCCGGAGCCTTCGATTTGCTCATAGCCCAACTGCCCCAGCAAGGTCGCTAGCTCCTGCCACGTAAAGGCTGCCTTTGAATTCAGCAGCTTAGCGATTAGCTTTTCCTTTTTGGACATGCCACGGCTCCGCCTTGCGACTAATTATAGTTGCATGATGAAATTATGAGCAACTAAATTTAGTTGCTCTGTTGGGGTGTAAAAACGGGACAGCCGCTAACGGGGTTTGGTATCCAGCCTGCGCAGAAATACTTGGGCCATCTCCAGATTAGCCTGGATATCCCAGAGAGCGGCGAGCACGATCTGTTCGTCCAACTTGTCCCGATCCTCATCGGCAAACTCTGCATTCAGCAGCATGATTACCGCGTGCGCTCGCAGTAATACGCAGTTCAACAGATCGAAGGGAGACCCCAGATTTTCCGTTGATACGGCAAAAACTCGTTCTGGCGTATCAAGCCATTTGGACGGGCACTGCGGCCCCGCCCCGGTGCTATCATTGCCGGTAGCCATAATTCACCTCTCTCGTAGGTGGGTTTGGTCAGGGCGTTGCCGGTGTTGACGCACCGGCGGCGCCCGCTTTTGTATCAAGAATGATGTTGCAGCCCTGCCCCTGCTTGAATTGGCACCACGTTGCTGTTGCTGGCCTGCAAACGCAGGGCATCCAGATAATCAGCCCAACCCTGCATCATCTTTTTGCGCCCCTCCAAGTGGGCCGTGCGGTTGTAGGCCCGCCCGTTTACATCCCGCACCGCGTGGGCTAACTGGTGCTCGATCCAATCCACCCGGTACTCCAGCACTTCGTCCAGGATGGTTCTCGCCATTGCACGGAAGCCGTGCCCGCACATTTCCTCTTTGCCGATACCCATGCGCCGCATGGCGGCCAAAACCGCGTTATCGCTCATGGGGCATTGGCTGGTTCGAGGATTCGGGAAAATGAACCCCTCCGGTCCGGTCAGCGGATGCAACTCTTTGAGAATCGCCAGCGCCTGCCGGCTAAGCGGGACAATGTGAGGTTGGCGCATCTTCATGCGATCCGCGCCGATTCGCCATTCGGCGGTCTCGAAGTCAATCTCTTGCCACTGCGCCTTACGCAGCTCGCCGGGCCGGACGAATACCAGCGGTGCGAGTTGCAGTGCGGCCCGCACCACCGGCGAGCCTTGGTAGCCATCCAGCGTTAGCAGCAACAGCCCCACCGCCTTGGGATCAGTCACGGCGGCGCGATGCTTGGTCATGGTGGGAGCCAACGCGCCGGCCAACCCATGCGCGGGGTCGCGCTCCGCGCGGCCGGTTGCAATGGCAAATTGGAAAACCAAGCTGGCCACCTGACGCGCACGCTTGGCGGTGTCCTTGGCTCCCCGACTCTCGATGCGGCGCAGGACGGCCAGCAATTCCGGTGGCGCGATGTCAGCGATTGGGGTCTGTCCTAACCACGGGAATAAGTCTTTCTCCAACAGCCTTAAGGTCCGCGACTTATGCGATTCGGACCACGCCGGTTTTTGCAGGCAATACCACTCCTCGCCCACAGCTTGGAAGCTGTTGGCCTCAGCGTTTACCTTTGCACTTTTACGGACTTTGCGGACTTCGCTCGGATCGATGCCCGTGGCGACTTGTTTGCGCGCTTCGTGGCAACGATCGCACGCCTCAGCGAGGGTGATTTCGGGATAGACGCCCAGCGCCAGCAATTTACCCTTGCCATCAAAGCGATAACGGAATTGCCAGTATCGGGAGCCATTGGTGTGAACGAGCAGTGCCAGCCCTCTGCCATCGCTGACGCGATAGGGCTTGTCCTTAGGGGTTAAACGCTTGATCGCAAAGTCCGTGAGCGGCATGTGAGTAAACCCGAGCAAGTGCAGTGCATTTACTCAAGTTTTTACTCCCATTTGCCTCTGGCTGTCTAGAGATCAACCAGGATGGCAATGGTCAGAAAATGCCTGATAAACAAGGCTTTTCCGTATCTGCTTGGACGTCTTGGGATGGTACTAGATGGAGAAATGGTCGGGACGGCAGGATTTGAACCTGCGACCACATGCCCCCCAGGCATGTGCGCTACCAGGCTGCGCTACGCCCCGATTTGCTTTGAGAGGTGAACCCCCCCTCAAGAGGGCCGCCATAGTAACCGAAAGTAATGTGTTAGTGAACTAGCTGCGCAAAACTTTTAATACATCTTCCAGCTCTACGATCATTTGTTTTATCAAGTGACCATACTGATCCTGCTCGTCGCTGCCGGAAGCATCGGACATCCGCTGGCGCGCGCCGCCGATGGTGTAACCCTGCTCATACAGCAGGCTGCGAATCTGCCGGATCAACAGCACGTCCTGGCGTTGATAATAGCGGCGGTTGCCACGGCGCTTGACCGGTTTCAGCTGAGGGAATTCCTGCTCCCAATACCGCAACACATGCGGCTTGACACTGCATAATTCGCTGACTTCGCCAATAGTGAAATAGCGTTTCGCGGGAATGGCTGGCAGTTCGTCGTTATGGCTTTGTTCCAGCATATGCCTCAACCCTTGCTTTCAATTTCTGACCAGGACGAAATGTGACAACGCGTCGGGCTGAAATAGGAATTTCTTCACCGGTTTTCGGATTACGTCCTGGGCGCTGGCTCTTGTCGCGCAGGTCAAAGTTGCCGAAACCTGACAACTTGACCTGCTCGTTGTTTTCCAGGCAGGTGCGAATCTCCTCGAAAAACGTTTCGACCAGCTCCTTGGCCTCCCGCTTGTTGAGCCCAAGCTCCTCGAAGAGGCGCTCGGCCATTTCGGCTTTGGTCAGAGCCGTCATCGCTAATTCCTTAGTGTCGCCTCGAATCGTGATGCCAACAAATTCACCACGGCGTCAACTGCAGCATTGATCTCGTCTTCGGTAAGAGTGCGTGATGAATGCTGGAACGTCAAGCCCAAGGCCAAACTTTTTCTTTGCGGATCAATACCTTTGCCTTGATAAACGTCAAACAGCCTGAGGTCTCGCAAGCTGTCTCCGGCCGCTTCGCGGACCGCCGTCAGGACGTTTTCAGCCGGCAATGAACGATCGACCAACACGGCCAAATCCCTGCGCACTTCCGGATAGCGCGACAGCTCATGGAACGCTGGCAACGGACCACCCGAGAGGCTGGACAGGGCAATCTCCAGCAAATACACCGGCTGGCTGATGTCCAACTGACGCTGCAATTCGGGGTGCAAGGCACCGATATGGCCGACCACCGTACCCTTGTGCCGGATGTCAGCGCACTGTCCGGGGTGCAAAGCCGAATTATGCCCCGGCACGAAATCAACCTCTCCCTCGACTCGCGCCAGTGCCAGGACGGCCTCCAGGTCGCCTTTGAGATCGTAGAAATCCACAGGCTCCGAGCCATCGCCCCAGGATTCGGGATTGCGCCGGCCACTGATCAGCGCCGCCAGCATCGGCTCCTGTTGAAGCCCGTCAGCGCCGGGAACAAACCGCAACCCCATCTCGAACAGACGCAGGCGCGACTGCTGGCGATTGAGGTTGTGAATCGCCGTATTGAGCAAGCCCGCCCACAAGGTGGTGCGCATCGCGGACATGTCGCTGGAAATGGGATTGCGCAGCTCAACCACCGTCTGCCCGGGCGCCAGCAAGGCCTGCAATTTGGGATCGACAAAACTATAGGTGATCGCCTCCTGATAGCCCCTAGCCACCAAAACCCTGCGCAACGCCGACGTATTGAGGCGATTCTCCGGCTTGGCCGCCAGCGGCAGTTCCGAGCTGATCGGCCGGACCGGCAGATGGTTGTAGCCGTAAACCCTGGCCAATTCCTCGATCAAGTCGACCTCGATGGTCAGGTCGAAACGCCAGCTGGGCGGAACCGCGCGCCATCCCTCATCAACACGTTCAAGGACGACGCCCAACCCCTGCAGAATGCCCTCAACACGAGCATCATCCAGTTCCATACCCAACAAACGAGCGATGCTGGCGCGGCGCAGCACGATGGACGCAGGCCTGGGCAAGGATTTGCTGACGACCGTCACCGGGCCGGCTTTCCCCCCGACAATATCGAGGATCAGGCGGGTGGCCCGCTCGATCGCTCGCTGCTGCAGGTGGTAGTCCACCCCGCGCTCGAATCGGTGAGAAGACTCGGTGTGCAGACCGTACGAGCGGGCGCGACCGGCAAGCAGGCTGGGCGTGAAAAACGCCGACTCCAGGAAAATATCGCTGGTCCCCTCGCCGACCGCGGACGGACGTCCGCCCATGATGCCGGCCAGAGCCAGCGGTCCGCGATGATCGGCGATGACCAGTGTGTCGGGGCGCAGCGTCTGGGTCTGGCCGTCCAGTGTTTCCAACTGTTCGCCGGCAATGGCGAGGCGCACACGTACGCCGCCGCTCAACTGGGCCAGATCGAAGGCATGCATCGGCTGCCCCAACTCCAACATCACGTAGTTGGTGACGTCCACGACCGGGTCGATGCTGCGAATACCGCTGCGCCGCAGCCGCTCGCTCAGCCACTGCGGAGTCGCGCGCTTGAGATCGACATGGCGAATGACACGCCCCAAATACTGAGGGCATTCATCCGCGGCAGCGATCTCGACCGGGAACACGTCGTCAATATCCGGCGCCACGGGCGCTGTGGCCACCGCATTGACCGCAACGCCGTTCAGCACAGCCACTTCGCGGGCGATACCGGCGATGCTCAGGCAGTCGGCCCGGTTGGGCGTCAGTCCGATTTCGATGAGCTTGTCGTCGAGCTGCAAATAGTGGCGAATATCCTCGCCAACCGGCGCATCGGCGGGCAGTTCGAGCAGGCCATCGGACTGCTCGGCCAACCCCAGCTCCGCCGCCGCGCACAACATGCCAAACGATTCCACGCCGCGCAATTTGGCTTTTTTGATCGCGAAATCGCCTGGCAGCAAAGCCCCCAGTTGCGCAAACGGAACCCTCAACCCAAGACGGGCATTGGCCGCCCCGCAAACCACCTGAACGGTTTCCGCGCCATTGCTGACCTGGCAGACACGCAGCTTGTCCGCATCGGGGTGCTGCTCGATGGTAACGATCTCGCCAACCACCACGCCCGAGAATGGCGCAGCCACCGGCTCCACCGCATCAACCTCAAGACCCGCCATGGTCAACTGCGCTGCCAGGGCCTGAGTGTCCAGAGCGGGGTTCACCCACTCGCGCAACCACAACTCATTAAATTTCATTCTGCTGATCCAAATTCTTTAGGTAGGCACGTTAACGGAACTGCGCAAGGAACCTGAGATCGTTCTCAAAAAACAGCCGCAAATCATTGACGCCGTAGCGCAGCATGGCGAGACGCTCCACCCCCATGCCGAAGGCGAAGCCGCGATAACGCTCGGTGTCGATCTTCGAGTATTCGAACACCTGGGGATGAACCATGCCGCAGCCCATGACCTCGAGCCAGCCCGTGTGCTTGCAGACCCGGCAACCCGCGCCGCCGCACATCACGCACTGAATATCGACTTCCGCGGACGGTTCGGTGAACGGGAAATAGGACGGACGGAAACGCACCGCCGAATCCTTCTCGAAAAATACCCGCAGGAATTCCTGAATGATGCCTTTGAGCTCCGCGAAACTGCTGTTTTCGCTGATCAGCAGGCCTTCCACCTGGTGGAACATGGGCGTGTGGGTCAAATCCGAATCGCAACGATAAACACGACCGGGGCAAATCACTTTCAACGGCGGGGTGCGTGTTTCCATGACCCGGACCTGCACCGGCGACGTGTGGGTGCGCAGCACATGGCTGTCATCGACATAAAAGGTATCGTGCATGGCGCGTGCGGGATGATGCGCGGGAATATTGAGCGCGCCGAAATTGTGATAATCGTCTTCGATTTCCGGGCCTTCCACGGTCTCGAAGCCGATGCTTTCAAAAAAGGCGCTGATACGCTCAATCGTTCGCGTCACGGGATGCAGGCCGCCGAGTTGCTGACCCCGTCCCGGCAAAGTGACGTCAATGGTTTCCTGCGCCAGCTTGGCCGCCACCGCGGCTCCTTCCAGGAGGGATTTGCGCCCCTGGATTTCATTTTGCAGCACATCTTTCACGCGGTTGATTTCGGCACCCGCCGCCGGACGCTGCTCGGCCGGCAACTGGCCGAGCCCCTTCAGCAGTTCGGTCAAGGCGCCCTTTTTGCCAAGAAACTGAACCCGCACCTCGTCCAGGGCAGCAACATCGCCGGCTGCGGCTATCGCCTGCCGGGCCTCGGCGGCAAGTTTTTCCAGATTGTCCATTGAATGCTCCAACCAAGCCCCGGATTGCGAAGTGACCCGAACGGGCCAGTGCAAAACCCTGACTGCATTTCTCGATTCGATAAAAACAAAAAAGGGAAAGAGCGACAGCCCTTTCCCTTATCCTGTCGGCAACGAGTTACCGTTGCCGCGCGATGCTGAACGACCAGGATTACGCCAAGGCTGCTTTTGCCTGCGCCACCACAGCCGCAAAAGCCGACTTGTCGTGTACAGCCAGATCCGCCAGTACGCGGCGATCCAGAGTAATACTGGCCTTACGCAGACCGGCGATCAGACGGCTGTAACCCAGGCCATTGGCACGGGAAGCAGCATTGATACGCACGATCCACAGAGCGCGGAACTGACGCTTGCGCTGACGGCGGTCACGATAAGCATATTGACCAGCTTTGATGACAGCCTGCTTGGCAACCCGGAAAGTCCGGGAGCGGGCACCGTAGTAACCCTTGGCCAGATTCAGGATTTTCTTGTGACGGCGGCGGGCAGTCACACCACGTTTTACACGAGCCATTTAAACACCCCTTTAAAAGTAAAAACTGACCGAAAACGGCCGTTTACTGGCCAGCAAGCATGCTTTCTACGCGTCCAACGTCGGCAGCGTGCACGATGTTGGTACCGCGCAGCTGACGCTTACGCTTGGTGGTCATCTTGGTGAGGATGTGGCTCTTGTTGGCGTGCTTGTGCTTGAAGCCGGCTCCGGTTTTCTTGAAGCGCTTCTTCGCCCCGCTATGGGTTCTTTGTTTCGGCATTTTTCTGACTCCGCATTTGAGATTGATACAACAAGTAACTGAGCCGACAGTTACTTTTTCTTTTTCGGGGCTAGCACCATCGTCAATTGACGGCCTTCCATTTTCGGAAATTGCTCAACGGAACTCAGCTCAGCCAGATCTGCTTCGACCCGCTTGAGGAGCTCCATGCCAATTTCCTGGTGGGCTAGTTCACGGCCGCGGAAACGCAAAGTCACCTTGGCCTTGTCCCCGTGCTCTAGGAAACGTATCAGGTTGCGTAGCTTGACCTGATAATCCCCTTCTTCCGTCCCTGGTCGGAACTTGATTTCCTTAACCTGTGTACGAACCTGTTTTTTCTTGGCTTCGGCCTGCTGTTTCTTGGCCTCGTACTGATACTTGCCGTAATCCATGACCTTACAGACCACGGGATCCGCATCCGCGATCTGCACCAGATCGACTCCGGCCGCCTCTGCGGCAGCCAGAGCCTCGGCCAGAGGAACGATACCAACCTGGCCGCCATCGACACCGATCAGGCGAACCTCCCGGGCGCGAATGTCTTCATTCATCAACACCCGGTTTTTGTCTTTTTCTTTGGCGCCGCTGGCCTTGATCTCGCGTTTGATTGTCAACTCTCCAATACAACACGGCCGCGACGCATTTCATCCCGGGAGAGGAGCTCGACATAAGCATCAAGGCTCATGGAACCTAGATCCTCGCCACCACGGGTGCGCACGGCCACTGTTTGTTGCTCGACTTCCCGATCGCCGACTACCAGCAGATAGGGAACCTTCTGAATTGTGTGCTCGCGGATTTTAAAGCCGATCTTCTCATTTCTCAAGTCCGCCTCAACCCGAAAGCCCTTGTTTTTCAAGGTCTCTGCGATTTTTTGCACATAGTGGGCCTGATTATCGGTGATATTCAGGGCCACGGCCTGGACCGGCGCCAGCCAGGTCGGGAAAGCGCCTTCATAATGCTCGATCAGAATACCGATAAAGCGCTCGAACGATCCGAGAATGGCCCGGTGCAGCATGACCGGCACCTGGCGCGAGCCATCTTCGGCGACATACTGCGCATCGAGGCGGCCCGGCATGGAGAAATCCACCTGGATCGTCCCCAGCTGCCACACCCGACCGATGCAATCCTTGAGCGAGAACTCGATCTTGGGACCGTAGAAAGCGCCCTCGCCGGGCAACTCTTCCCAGGGCAGCTCCTTGCTGTTGAGCGCCTCGGCCAACGCGCGCTCGGCCTTATCCCAGACTTCATCGCTGCCGACCCGATTCTCGGGCCGGGTGGACAGGCGATAGATCACCTCGGAGAAACCGAAGTCGGCGTAGACCGAATGCAGGAAGTCGATGAAGCGCGCCACCTCGCCCTGGATCTGGTCTTCGGTACAAAAAATGTGCGCATCGTCCTGGGTAAATCCACGCACCCGCATGATGCCGTGCAGCGAGCCGGAAGGCTCGTTGCGGTGGCAGGAGCCGAATTCCGCCAGGCGCAACGGCAGGTCGCGGTAGCTTTTCAGCCCCTGGTTGAATACCTGGATGTGGCAGGGGCAGTTCATCGGCTTGACCGCGAATTCGCGCTCCTCGGCCTGCAGCAGGAACATGCCCGACGCAAATTTATCCGCATGGCCGGAACGCTGCCACAGGCTGATATCGACCACCTGCGGCGTGCGAATTTCCAGATAGTCGTGCTTCTGCAGTTCGCCGCGCACGTAGTTTTCGATGGTCTTGTAAATGGTCCAGCCACGCGGATGCCAGAACACCATGCCCGGCGCTTCCTCCTGCATGTGGAACAGATTCAGCTTCTTGCCGACCTTGCGGTGATCGCGCTTCTCCGCCTCTTCGATGCGATGCAGGTACGCCTTCAGCTCCTTGGCGTTGGCCCAGGCCGTCCCGTAAACACGCTGCAGGGTTTCGTTTTTCGAATCGCCACGCCAATAAGCGCCCGCGACCTTGGTCAGTTTGAACGCTTTCAGCTTACCGGTGCTCGGCACATGCGGGCCGCGGCACAGATCCATCCACTCGCCCTGTTTGTACAGCGAAATTTCTTCCCCGGCCGGCAAATCCTGGATGATCTGTACCTTGTACTGCTCGCCCATCGCATCGAAAATCGATACCGCCTCATCGCGACTCAGGACAACGCGATGTACCGCCAGATCGCGCTCGGCGATTTCCTGCATGCGCTGTTCGATCTTGGCCAGATCTTCCGGCGTGAATGCGCGCTCGTAGGCAAAGTCGTAATAGAAGCCATCTTCGATGACCGGACCAATGGTGACCTGGGCGCCCGGGAACAACTCCTGTACCGCCATCGCCAGCAAGTGCGCGGTGGAGTGGCGAATAATGTCGAGCCCTTCCGGATCGCGCTCCGTGACGATCGCGAGCCGGGCATCGTCGGCAATCGTGTAACTGGTATCGACCAACTTGCCGTCGACGCGACCGGCCAGAGCGGCCTTGGCCAGTCCAGGACCGATGTCTGCGGCGATTTCGGCTACGGAAATGGGTTGCGGATAAGGGCGTTGTTTACCATCGGGGAGCGTAATGACAGGCATGTGTATTCCCTGGTTCCAGTGGTGCCCCCTACGAAAGGGCACTTGTGATTGAAGCGTTCCTGAGGAAGGCGCGGGCCCGAGGCCGGCGACCAAGAGCCGGCCACTCTACCTAGCGGATACCGGGTTGTAAAGGCGCCAACGTGGGTGGTGCGCGGCCTCAGGCCGCGCGCCCGATAATCCTCGCGGCGGTGGCAACACCGCCATCGAACTCGGCGAACAGCTCGCGCTCGCGATCGCGGGCCTGCTCGATGGCGCGCCATTTAACCGGCCCGAAACCGCGGACTTTTCCAGGGAGCGACGCTATTTCGACCGCGAACGCCAGATTGTGCGCATCCAGTTTATCGAGCAAGCGTGTCAGCGCCGTTTCATAATGAGCAATCAACGCCCGCTCAGCCTTGCGTTCGGCGCTATAGCCGAACAAATCCCAGCGCGTGCCCCGCAAAAACTTCAAGCGCGCCAGACCGGCGAACACCCTCAGCATCAGGCCCGGCATGGCATATTTGCGCGGCCGTCCGGTGGCGGGGTCAGGGTGCGACCACAAGGGTGGAGCCAGGTGGAATTGCAAGGTGAAATCGCCAGTGAACTGCTCCGCCAGCCGGCGCTGAAAATCGCCATCGCTGTACAACCTGGCCACTTCGTACTCGTCCTTATAAGCCATCAATTTATAGAGGTTGCGCGCCACCGCCTTGGCCAGCAGCGGCTCGACGCCATCGCCGATAACGCGCCGCTCGGCGCCGCGCACGCGCTCAACCCACGCGCGATAACGCGACGCATAAGCCCTGTCCTGATAAGCGGTGAGACGAGTGCATCTGTCTTCAATGATCGCATCCAGATCATCGAGCGGCCGCCACGCATGCGCGGCGATACCCGCCAGCTTTTTCACCGCATCGGAATCCAGCGCGGCCCGCCGTCCCCACTCGAACGCACGGCGGTTGAACTCGACCGCCACCTTGTTCAGCGCGATGGCCTGCTCGATGGCGGCGCTGGAAACGGGTATCAAACCCCGTTGGTAGGCATAACCCAGCACCAGCAGATTCGCTCCGATGGTATCGCCGAGCAGACCGTGGGCCAGCTCGTTGGCCTCGATGAAATGCACCTTGGCGGCGCCGACCTCATCGTCGATGCTGCGGCGCAGGGCGTCGTTGGGAAATACCGTATCCGGATCGAATACAAACGACGCGGTTGGCGCCAGCGCCTGGTTGACGACGGCATGAGAGCGCTCCGCATTGACCCGCGCCAGCGCTTCGCTGGAAGCGGCAACGCCCAGATCACAGCCGAGCAGGAGATCCGCGTCGCCGGCGGCGATGCGCACGGCCTTGATATCCGACTGGCGGGCGGCGATCCGCACATGGCTGACCACCGCGCCAAATTTTTGCGCCAGGCCGGTCTGGTTCATCGTCGCGCAACCCTTGCCCTCGATGTGGGCCGCCATCGCCACCAGCGCGCTCACCGTCAACACGCCGGTACCGCCAACGCCGGCGACCACGATATTCCACGGCTCGCGCAATTCCGGCAAAACCGGCTCGGGCAGCGGCGTCAGCGTGGAAGCGTCGACCGCTTGCGGCTTGCGCAATTCGCCGCCATGCACGGTGACGAACGACGGACAAAAACCTTCAACGCAGCTGTAATCCTTATTACACGCATCCTGATCGATCCGGCGCTTGCGCCCCAACTCGGTTTCCAGCGGCAATACCGACAGGCAATTGGACGTGCGGCTGCAGTCGCCACATCCCTCGCAGACCTCGGCGTTGATGAACACGCGTTTGGGAGGATCCGGCAGCACGCCGCGTTTGCGTTTGCGGCGCTTCTCGGCGGCGCAGGCCTGCCGGTAAATCAGGATCGTGGTGCCGGGGGTCTGGCTGAGCTCCCGCTGGATCGCATCGAGACGGCGCCGATGATCGATGGTCAAACCCGGGCTTTTCGGCAAACTGCGCCGCAGCGAATCCGTTTCGTCGGACACCACGGCAATTCTGTGGATGCCCTCACCCTGCAACTGAAAAATCAATTGCTCGACGCTCAGCTCACCGTCGAGCGGCTGCCCGCCCGTCATGGCCACGGCTTCGTTATAGAGAATTTTGTAGGTGATGTTCACGCCCGCCGCGATGGCCTGGCGAATGGCCAGGATACCGGAATGGAAATAGGTGCCGTCCCCCAGGTTCTGAAAGACATGCGGCGTGCTCGTGAACGGAGCCTGCCCGACCCAGGGCACGCCCTCCCCGCCCATATGCGTGAACGTGAAAGTGGAGCGATCGGGCATCCAGGTGGCCATGTAATGGCACCCGATGCCGCCCATCGCGCGACTGCCCTCCGGCACCTGCGTGGAGGTATTGTGCGGGCATCCCGAACAATAATGCGGCGCGCGCTCCGGCTCGACGCCGCGCCTGGCGAGATTGCGCTCTTTGTTGTTGAGAAACGCCAGACGTTTCTCGATGGTGGCGCTGGTATAAAAACGGCGGATACGACCGGCGATGGCTCTGGCAACCAGCGCCGGGGTCAACTCGCCGGTGTTCGGCAATAAATCGAAACCGTGCTCGTTGAACTCGCCAACCACACGCGGCCGTTCGGCGACCGGCCAGTTATAGAGCTGGCTGGTCAGCTGATCCTCGACAATCGAACGCTTCTCCTCGACCACCAGAATTTCTTCCAGGCCGCGGGCAAATTCATGCGTGGCCACGGGCTCCAACGGCCAGCTCATGCCTAATTTGTAAACGCGCAGCCCGATGCGGCCGGCTTCCCGCTCATCGATTCCCAAATCCTCCAACGCCTGCAGCACATCGAGATAAGCCTTGCCGGTCGTGATGATGCCAAACCTCGGCGCGGCGCTATCGATCACGATTTTGTTCAGCCCGTTGACGCGCGCGAACTCCCTGGCCGCATAAATTTTGAATTTGTTGAGGCGCATTTCCTGCTCGAGCGGCCGATCGGGCCAGCGCGCGCTGAGGCCATCCTGGGGTAATGCAAAATGGTCCGGGATCACGATATTGACGCGATGCGGATCGATTTCCGCGGAGATCGCCGAATCCATATTATCGGTGACCGCCTTCAGCCCAACCCAGCAGCCGCTGTAGCGCGATAACTCCCAACCGTAGATGCCGAGATCCAGCACTTCCTGGACGTTGGCCGGATTCAGCACCGGTATCGACGCGCCGATGAACATATGCTCCGATTGATGCGGCAGCGATGAGGATTTCGCGGCGTGATCGTCGCCGGCCACCGCGAGCACGCCGCCATGGCGTGCGGTGCCGAACGCATTGGCGTGCTTGATGGCGTCCATGCTGCGATCCACGCCCGGCCCCTTGCCGTACCACATGCCGAACACGCCATCGAAACGCGCGCCCGGAAACAGATTCACCTGCTGGCTGCCCCACACCGCGGTCGCGCCGAGATCTTCATTGATGCCGGGCTGAAAACGAATATCGTGCTTATCGAGAAAAGGTTTGGCCTGCCACAGCGCCTGATCGAGCCCACCGAGCGGAGAACCGCGATAACCCGAAATGAAACCGGCGGTTTTCAAGCCGCGCTCCCGGTCGCGCTGATGTTGAAGGATGGGAAGTCTGACCAGCGCCTCGATGCCGGAAATGTAGGCACAAGTGGTATCGAGGGCATATTTATCGTCGAGGGAAACCGGTCTTAGCGTCATGGCACACCTCATGGTCTGAATGACGGCCTCGTTTTTATGATAGTCCTCCGACTCCGGATTATTTATGCTATTTATCCGGCGAATGCGCATAGCCGAGCATAACTAAGTCCATGTTTTGCGGATGAGGGTCTGAATATGCCAGCCGAGCTCGACGCGAAAGACATCGGAATTTTGCAGCTGCTGCAACACGACGCCAGCCTGTCCTCGGCGGATATCGCCCGGCGCATGAACATGTCGCAGTCTCCCTGCTGGCGGCGCATCAATCAGATCGAACAGACGGGACTGATCCAGCGCCGCGTCGCGCTGCTGGACAGAAATAAACTCGGCATGGAGGTCGTGGTATTCGCCACCCTGAACCTGTCGGCCCACGGCCGGCAGAACCTGGACGAATTCGAGCGGGAAATACAAAAATTTCCGGAGGTGGTCGAGTGCTACACCATGACCGGAATCTGGGATTACCTGTTAAAAATCGTTACGCGCGACGTGCGGCACTACGAACGCTTCGTGCGCGAACATCTGCTGGCCATGCCGCTGATACAGGAACTGCATTCCCATATCGCGGTGACCGAAATCAAAAATACCACCGAACTGCCGCTGGCCACCCAACTCTAGCCGCTCAACCCAGGCGCTCGTACTTGAGCGCGGCGATTTCATCGCGCAGACGCGCGGCCTCTTCGAACTCAAGGTTCTTCGCGCTCTGGAACATCTGCTCCTCGAGCCTTTTGATTTCCTTGGCCAGCTGCTGCGGATTCATCGCCGACACCTTGCTGCGATAATCGCCGCGATCTTCCGCCACCTTGCGGCCCTTGGCGGCGGCGCGCTTGCCGCGTCCGCCCGGAGCGCGCGCGCCCTCCATGATATCGGCGATGGTCTTGACCACCCCGCGCGGCACGATGCCATGTTCCTCGTTGAAGAGCATTTGCTTCTCGCGACGGCGATCGGTCTCATCGATGGCGCGTTGCATCGAGCCGGTGACATTGTCGGCGTATAAAATCGCGGTGCCGTGCAGGTTGCGCGCGGCGCGGCCAATGGTCTGGATCAGCGAGCGCTCCGAGCGCAGGAAACCTTCCTTATCCGCATCGAGGATCGCGACCAGCGAAACCTCTGGCATGTCCAGGCCCTCGCGCAGCAGGTTGATGCCGACCAGCACATCGAACTCACCCAGGCGCAGGTCACGGATGATTTCCACGCGCTCGACGGTTTCGATATCCGAGTGCAGATAGCGCACCCGCACGCCGTTGTCGCTCAGGTATTCGGTCAAGTCCTCCGCCATGCGCTTGGTCAGCGTGGTCACCAGGACACGTTGATTGATCGCCGCTCTGTTGCGGATTTCCGACAACAGATCGTCCACCTGGGTGCGCGCGGGACGCACTTCGACAATCGGATCCACCAGGCCGGTGGGACGCACCAGCTGTTCGACCACGCGGGCGGCATGCTCTTCCTCATAAGGACCGGGCGTCGCCGAGACAAACACCAGCTGCGGCACCAGGCGCTCCCACTCGTCGAAGCGCAAGGGCCGGTTGTCCAGCGCCGACGGCAGGCGAAAACCGTATTCCACCAGTGTTTCCTTGCGCGAGCGGTCGCCGCGGTACATCGCGCCGATCTGGGGAATCGAAACGTGGGACTCATCCACCACCACCAGCGCATTGGCGGGGAGATAATCGAACAGCGTCGGCGGCGCTTCACCCGGCGCCCGGCCCGACAGATAGCGGGAGTAGTTTTCGATGCCGTTGCAATAACCCAGCTCGCGGATCATTTCCATGTCGAAGCGGGTGCGCTGCTCCAGGCGCTGCGCCTCCAGCAGCTTGTTGTGCTCGCGCAGGTAGTGCAGACGGCCCTTCAGCTCCTCCTCGATCTGGTCGACCGCCTGCAGCAAGGTATCGCGCGGCGTGACGTAGTGGCTTTTGGGGAACACGGTAAAGCGCGGAATTCGATTGAGTATTTCACCGGTGAGCGGATCGAACAGCGAAATGTTTTCGACCTGGTCGTCGAACAGTTCGACGCGCACCGCGTCGCGCTCGGATTCCGCCGGATAGATATCGATGATGTCGCCGCGCACACGGTAGGTGCCGCGCCCGAAGGTGGCATCGTTGCGGGTGTACTGCATCTCCGCCAGACGCCGCAGAATGGCGCGCTGATCGATCAGGTCGCCGCGCCCGATGTGCAACACCATCTTGAAATACTGGTCGGGATCGCCCAAACCATAAATGGCGGACACCGTGGCCACGATCAGCGCGTCCTCGCGCTCCATCAATGCCTTGGTGGCCGACAGGCGCATCTGCTCGATGTGATCGTTGATCGACGCGTCCTTCTCGATATAAGTGTCCGAGGAAGGCACGTAGGCTTCCGGCTGGTAATAGTCGTAATACGAGACGAAATACTCGATGGCATTGTTCGGAAAGAAATCCCGAAACTCGCCATAGAGCTGGGCAGCCAGGGTCTTGTTCGGAGCCATGACGATGGTCGGCCGCTGCAGCTCCTGCACGATATTCGCAATGGTGAAGGTTTTGCCGGATCCGGTAACGCCGAGCAGGGTCTGGGCATGAAGGCCGGCGTGCAGGCCCTCGACCAACCCGCGGATCGCCCCCGGCTGGTCCCCCGCGGGCGGAAACGACGACACAACGGAAAAGGGACGCCCCATGACTTCAACCTCCGACAAAACCAAACGACCATACTACCCCGGTATCGCGAACGGCAATACCCCGCCGCGGCCGGCTCTGCACGGGATACCCGCGGCCCAATCGGGCAGCGCCGCACCGTTACCGCGACAGGCCGCCCCTGCTATAGTCTCGCCCCCGCTCCATTGCCCATCCTCCACAGCACAGGTTAAAGAACAGCAATGCGCAAGAAATCAGGCCGCTTTCTGCCGGCGCTCCGGTCGGCCTTGCTCGCCGGCCCCGCGGCGCCACTGATGAGAAGAATCCTCCACCGCCGCATCCAGCGCCGGGCCGCCGCCTGGCAGGCCCGGGTCAACGCCCGGCTGGCGGGCATCGCGCCGGCCGGACAGACCGTCGCCGGCAGCGTCACCGTCGACGCCGGCCTGCCGCGACTCGCCTGGCGGGCCACGCTGAACCGCGAGCTGGAGCTGGCCGTCCACTGCGGCGCCGGCGTCGAGGTGTTCGAGGGCGGCATCGTCGAAGGCGTCTGGGCCGGCGCTTTCGATGCCTTCGACTTCGCCGCATCCGCCTACCGCTACGGCTCGGGACTCCGGTACGACGCGCGGGGAATCACCCTGTGCCCGCCGAGCCATATGTTCGAAGGCGTATTCATGCTGCGCGACAAAAAACGCGGCGCCCTGCACTTCGCCAATACCCTGGCGCATTGCCTGGCGGCCGCCGGGCTCGATGAAAACAGCGGCTTTTTGCGCGCGATCTGCGCCGAGGTCAGCGCCATCAACGATACCTGCACCCGGCTCGGCGTGCTGGCCTACGATCCGCAACTGATCGAGGATGACGATTACGCGCTCTACGTTTTCTACTTCCACAACGTCAGCATCGAACCCGGCCGCGGCCTGCGCGTGCATGCCCGGCCCGAGTTGCCGGAATTCTCCGACTTCCAGGGCTACCGGGAATTCCTGCTCACCACGCTCCGCGCCCTCGCGGCGAACGGCGCCGCCGCCGGCCGCGGCCGGCCGCAACAACTGCTGAGCACGGTCAGCCAGGGCTACGACAGCCCCGCGGTTTCGGCGCTGGCGGCCGCGGCGGGTTGCGACATGGCGCTGACGGTCGGCGTCACCGTCTACGGCAACGACGACAGCGGCGCCGAGGTCGCGCGCCACCTGGGGCTCGACTGCCGCGAGTGCCGCCACCCGGCCGGCGCCGCCATCGACAACCTGCACATGACCTACGGCGACGATCTCTACGACACCGCGCGAGAATTCCTGGCGACGCAGGGCTTCGGCGACGACGTGGTGTTCGCCGCCTTCGAACCCTACCTCGAGAACCGGATACTGCTGACCGGGGCGATGGGCGACAGCGTCTGGGACATCCGCTCCAACCTCCCCGCCGGGCTGCCGATCCGGGTGCGCTACGGCAAGAGCCTGGCGGAATATCGGGTGCGGCTCGGCTTCGCGCATGTCCCGGTGCCGACCATCGGCGCCCTGGCGCCGGCGCCGATTGCCGCGATCAGCGCGACGGCGGCCATGCGCCCCTACGCGGTGGGCGGCCGCTACGACCGCCCCATCGCCCGGCGTCTGGCCGAAGAGGCCGGCGTGCCCCGGGACGCCTTCGGCCGGCGCAAAAACGCCACCAACCCCCATCCCATCAATTTCGAATCCCTCAAGCAGCCGGCGCTGGTGGCGATGCTGCGAACCTATCGCGCAAGCCTGGCGCGCACCGACGGTGGCCGGGAGCGGCGCTCCACATCATAATGAGGGCTCCATCTGGCCCCGCAGCCAGCGCCACCCTTCCCTCATCCGCCGGAACGATGGACGGAAGCGTCCACCGCCGAAGTCAGCGCCCGCGCTGGAAGCGATGCTCCAATGCCCGCTACCGCTCAAAAAATCCACAAAAAATCATTTACTTAGATTGCGAACTAAAAGGGGTTGACGAAGCCGGGGACGGTCTATATTATTCGCGCCTCACAACACGTGAGCACTTAATTCCGCCTTAGCTCAGTCGGTAGAGCAATTGACTGTTAATCAATGGGTCGCTGGTTCGAGCCCAGCAGGCGGAGCCAAACAAAACGAAGGGGTTAGCGCAAGCTAACCCCTTCGTTGTTTTGGGCCTTCTGGAATCTGCAACCGTTTCTCTGCCCCCCCTTTATAATCCCCCCCACTCAAACTAAGTGATAGCTGCTCTTCGCCCTCATAAATCTGAGAGAAAGACTCTCTCGCGGAAATTGATATTTGCCAAACCCAGGCGTGATATCAGGTTGGCATTACTGCCGATGACCTGCCCCACGTTTTGGTTGCAGTTGGCAGTTAGCTCGTCCGCAGTTGAATGATCTCAGCTTGTTGCATGTTTCCGTTCGTCAGCCGTCCCTTCGTAGCAAATGCATTGGGCGATAATTGCCCTAATGACGAGTGCGGTCGCTCTTCGTTTTAATCCTGTCGCCAGCCTTCGATAATCTCGCGGGCGTGCTCCAGACTGGTAAACCAGTGATCGTTCAAACACTCGTCGCGCAATTTTCCATTGAAGCTTTCGATAGCAACGTGGTACGTGAAATTCCTGCCAGCCCACAGGCGCGCCGCTCGGAGATGACCGTCTGCTCGCGCATGGTTGCCACCGCCGTCGCCGCGCCTGTGGGCTCAATACTTTCCCCGCAACGCGGCTTTGAGTGCCTCCTGATCGAGCATCGATTCGGCCAACAGCTTCTTCAGGCGGGCATTCTCCTGCTCCAGCTCCTTGAGCCGCTTGGCCTCCGACACGGTCATGCCGCCGAATTTGGCGCGCCAAGTGTAG
>Ga0153956_1001311_pt1 | contig 22516 bp, 19 predicted proteins | sample TSFL040MetaG_FD_104704 | JGI IMG/M metagenome (GOLD analysis project Ga0153956, IMG submission 104704) | Attine ant fungus gardens microbial communities from Florida, USA - TSFL040 MetaG | ecosystem: Host-associated > Fungi > Mycelium > Unclassified | place: USA: Florida, Wekiwa Springs... | reverse complement strand
GCGCGACAGGGCGGTAGGATGGGTAGAACACCGACGCGATAGCGCCGGCGTGAAACCCATCCTGCGGTTCCGCAGGGTGATGGCATAGCATTCGGGAGGCGATGCTATACTTTCCCCTCATCTTGAGGAGTCGCGCAGCGGCGTCTCGAAAGATGGCGGCAAGCGCCAAGGCCCGGCCAACTCATGGTTCGAGACGGCGCTGCGCGCCTCCTCACCATGAGGGTGGTGTGTGAAGCTCGCAATGACGGCGAAGGTTACGCCGCCGGCAATTGCTGTTTGACCAGCTCCACCCAATAGGCTGCGCCGAGCGGCAGGATCGCATCGTTGAAGTCGTAATAGGGGTTGTGCAGCGGGGGATCGTTGGCGGTTTCGCCGGCACCGATGCAGATATATGCGCCCGGACATTTCTGCAGCATGAATGCGAAATCCTCCGACCCCATCGCCGGCTTGATGTCGGTCATTACTTGATCTTCGCCGACGAGACGCGTGGCGGCGGACGCAGCGGCATTGGTTTCGGCAGGGGTGTTGATGACCCCGGGATAGCCGCGCATGTAGCGGATGTCGATTTGCGCGCCGTGGGCCTGCGCGATGCCGGCGCAGATCTCCTTCATGGCTGCTTCTACCCGATCCTGGATGCCGGCATCCAGGGTTCGGGCGGTGCCGCGCAGAACCACCTTTTCGGGCACGACATTCCAGGTGTCGCCGCCGTGAATCTGCGTCACGGTGACGACGGCGGCTTCAACCGCGCCGATCCGCCGGCTGACGATGCTTTGCAACGCGCCGATCAGGCTTGCGGAGATGACGATCGAGTCGATGCCGGTTTCCGGGGCCGCGGCATGGCAGCCTTTGCCGGTCACCTGAATCTCGAACGTATCCAGAAAGGCCGTCGCAATGCCCGTCCGGATTCCGAACTTGCCGCGCGGCATCGCCGGAATGTTGTGCATCCCGTAGACCGCATCGGCGGGAAATTTCTCGAACAGGCCGTCTTCGACCATCTTCCGGCCGCCGCCCTCGTTTTCCTCGGCGGGCTGGAAAATGAAATGGACCGTGCCGCGGAACGGGCGGTGCCGCGCCAGATGCACGGCGGCGCCGAGCAGCATCGACGTGTGGCCGTCATGGCCGCAGCCATGCATCTTGCCTGCGCGGGTGGATTTATGCGGCCCTTCGCCGAGTTCCTGCATGTCGAGCGCGTCCATGTCGGCGCGCAGCGCGATCACCGGACCGTCGCCGTTCTTCAGCGTCCCCACCACGCCGGTCCCGCCTAATCCGCGATCGACCGGGATCTGCATCTCCATCAGCGCGTCGGCCACCACCTGGGCGGTGCGATGCTCCTCAAACGCCGTTTCCGGATGGGCATGAAGATCGTGGCGCCAATTCAACATCCGGGTACGGATGTCGTCTGCAATTCCGAATTCCTGAGACACGTTGGTTCCGCCTGTTTTGGTTAGCGATGGAAAAATTCAGAGATGATCGTCGCGCCGAGGAATGTGCCGGCCGCCGCCGTCAGCGACACCACCACGATGCGCCAGCCCAACTGCTTGAAGATCGGGATGTCCTTGGCGACCGAGAAACCCGCGAGCGCCAGCACCGGTGTGGTGAACGCCAGGAAGTTCAGCTTGTCGACATAAGGGACGAGAAGGTCCGACAGCGGCAGGCCGGGCACCGACAGCAGGCCCGTCACGATCACCAGAACGATGATGTGCGGGACTTTCGGCAGCAGATACGCGATCAGCTCCACCACGAACGCCGCGCCGAGGACGCAGACGAGACCGATGCACGACTGCATGACCGGAACTTTATAGGTAAGCGAATTCCCGATCAGCACGCCGCCGGCGACGATGAGCCAGCCCAGCAGCGAGTCGAAAAATCCGAGTTTGCCGTGATGCGTGTCCGCGCCGTTTGCGATCGGCGGGGCGATGCTGGTACGCGATTTGAAACTGGAAAACCGCCCCAGCACCGGCTCCAGCCTGTCATAGAGCCACGAGCACACCGGCAATGAGATGAACAGGGCGAAATAGAAGCCGAGCACCTGTGTCATCAGATTCGCGGCAGACGCGATCACGGTGAGTTGTTTCGTCATCTCCGGCGGGCTTTGGCCGTTGATCGCTCCGATCGCGGCCGCCATCATGCTGCCGGATCCGACGCCGGCTCCCATCGCAAGCGACTTCGGATCGAAAATATGCAGGCTTGCGATGAAGCCGGCCAGCAGCGCGATGAACAACGCGCCGAGAACCGTGCCGGTGATGTATTCGGCGAGAACGCCGCGTCCTTCCGGTGAGTTCATGCCGTATTTTTCACCGATGATGACGAGGTTTCCTTCGCGGCCGATGGAGAACGTCGCGCCGACGGCTTCCCGCTTGATGCCGAGCAGCAATGCGACGGGAAGGCCGAGGACCAGCGTGCCGAAAGTGTGCCCGAGTTCCTGGAAAATGAGCGCCCAGCCGGCCTTCTGCACTTCAGGCAATGCGCCGCCGACCGAGAAGCTCATCTTGACGATGAACATGACAAGCGCCGCATTGAGCAACTGTCCTGCGGTGGTCTGCAAGCCGGGCGTGATTCGGGCATGCGATGGCAGATAGGCCGATGCCATTCCCCATGCCGCCGCGATCAGCAGCGCCCAGACCATCGGCTGCAGCAGGATCTTGCCCGGGCCGATCTGGAATTGAACGATCCCGATCCATTCGGCGATGGCCACGATGATCAAGGCCGCGAGGAACAGCTTCAGCTTGCCCGGCCAGGTGATGTCGAACGGGGCATGTGCCGGAGCGGATGAAGCGGAAGTCGTCATGATAGAGGCACCTCGGGGTAACGGAGTTCGGGCCATCGCGCCAATGGACGATGAAGCTCGGACTCTATCTAGCGAAGCGAAGCTTCGCACGGAAGCGCCGACGCCAATGGCTTCCCCCCAAGCCGCTCTCGTAGCCCGGATGGAGCGCAGCGCAATCCGGGCTACGCAGGGCCGGGACCGTATCCGGTCAGCTCTGGGGCCGCCCCTTGTCGGTGCGGTCGCGGACGATCTTGAAGACGCCGTGCGCGGTGGCGACGACGTGGTTGTCTCCGACGCTGACTTCGGTGGTCATGAAAATGAGACTCTTGGTCGCGCGCACGGCGCGCGGACGCGAGATCATCAGGTCGCCGATCCGGGCGGCATCGACGAAATAGGTGTCCATCTGCACCGTGGCGAGGGCTTCGACGCCGGCGGCGGCGCGGGCGGTCATGCCGCAACTGCGGTCGGCCAGGGTCATGACGGCGCCGCCCTGCACCACGCCGCGGCGGTTGCGGTGCTTTTCCTGCCCCAGAATCGCGAATTCATGCGCGCCGTTCACCACCCGGTGCCACATCGGCCCGACCAAATGAATGAAGCCGTCATCATCCATGACGGTCCAGCCGGCGGCGGCGAGATCGGCGTCGGTCATGTCAATTCCTTCGGGCTGGCGCGGATGGCGGTCGGTGACTTGCCGCGTCTTCTACAAAAGCAGCCGGCACGGCACCAGAGCCGCGCCGGCGGCGCTGCCCTGCATGAGATGTGCCGGGGACGACGGTTTCTCAGATACTGCTGTGGGCCGCCAGGGCGTCCGCCACGGCAGTGCGGATATCGGCAACCGAGAACGGCTTGGTCACCACGTCGTGAACGATGGCATTGAGGCCGGTGGCGCGCTCGCGCTGGTCGGCATAGCCCGTCATCAGCAGGATCGTCAGGGCCGGGAAGTCGCGTGCCGCCGCCAGCGCCAGCGCGATGCCGTCCATGATGGGCATCTTGATATCGGTGAGCAGCAGGTCGAACCGGCCTTGCTCGGCGGTCAGGATATCCAGCGCCTCGGCGCCGTCCTCCGCGGTGACGATCTCATGGCCGTCCATGGCGATGGCGCGCCCGACCAGCAGGCGCATCGATTCCTCGTCATCCGCGATCAGGATACGCGACATCGTCTTTCCTCAATCATTACGCGCCGGCGACATCATGCTTGTTGAAGAAGCGGACATCGATGCTGCGGCCGTCCGCCGGCGGCGCTGCCAGGCGCGACCGGAACGGGGTGCTGTCACCGGGGTTCAGGCCGGGTTTCTCCAGCACGGTACTCCAGGCATAGATTTCAGTCCCTTTTTCGTCGCGGACGACAAAACGCAACCGCGGCATGGCGGTCGGCATGCGGGTTTCCGAGACGACGAACCCTTCGATCACCATCACCAGCTTGCCGTCGACGGTTTCGGTCAGAACCTTGACGTCCTTGAACGCGAGACCGCGCACATTCACATGGAGACCGAACGCCTCGTAGAAAACGGCAGTCTGCGGCATCAGTTTCACGATGTCGATTCGCCAGATCAGCAGCGCCATCGCCAGCGCCGCCATGGCGGCCGTGGCCATGGACAAAGCGTGCCGTGGCGCGAAGGTCATCCGCGGGACGACCGGCACGAAGCGGCGCAACCGGCCGAAACGCGACCGAAGGGCTGGTTGGCTCGATTCCGCATCCTGCTGCGCCATGACGGTCCAGTCGGCGTCTTCCGTGCGCGCGGTGAAGCCGGGGTCGGGTGGCAGATCGGCCGAAATCGAGGGGCTTTCGACGACGGGAACATCGGTGTCGCGGACAGCTTCGTCGGACAGGCCCCAGCCGCTGAGATCGTCGTCGGGCGCCGGCTGACTGGCCGTCATCGCCGGCTTGCGCGGTTTCGGACGGGACAGGTCCTCGGGTTTGGCCTGCCATACCTCCTTGCACCGGGCGCAGCGCACGGTGCGCCCGGCATCGCCGAATGTGGCGGGATTGACGGCGTAAGACGTCGTACAATTGGGGCAGACGATATGCATGGTGCCGAGTGCCGATGACATGGCGGCAAGTTACAGGATGACTGTTAACGAATCGGAAACCATAACGGCCGCACAAGCGAGTGACCGTCATCTTGAGGCTGAGTGAACCCGTCGAACGGAGCTGCACATGGTCCGGTTCGAAAATGTTGGCCTGCGATACGGGCTGGGGCAGGAAATCCTGCGCGATCTGAACTTTCAGATTCCCGCGCATTCCTTCCAATTCCTCACCGGCCCTTCCGGCGCCGGCAAGACGTCATTGCTGCGCCTTCTGTTCCTGTCGCTGCGGCCGACCCGCGGCCTGGTCAACCTGTTCGGCCAGGACGTGTCGCTGCTCGCCAAGGACGAGGTCGCAGACCTGCGCAAGCGGATCGGTATCGTGCTGCAGGATTTCCGCCTGCTCGACCACATGACGACCTACGAGAACGTGGCGCTGCCGTTCCGGGTGATGGGCCGCGAGGAATCCAGCTATCGCCGTGAAGTGATCGATCTGCTGAAATGGGTGGGACTCGGCGACCGTATGGATGCGCTGCCGCCGATCCTGTCGGGCGGTGAGAAACAGCGCGCCGCCATCGCACGCGCGGTGATCGCGCGGCCGCAATTGCTGCTCGCGGACGAGCCGACCGGCAATGTCGATCCGACGCTCGGCCGCCGGCTGCTGCGGCTGTTCATCGAACTCAACAAGTCCGGTACGGCGGTGATCATCGCCACCCACGACATCAGCCTGATGGACCAGTATGACGCGCGCCGCATGGTGCTGCATCAGGGCCGGCTGCATATGTATGAATAGGCAGGACGCGTGAGCAGGATCGGCGACGAGCAAGGACCGCTGATGGATCTCGGGCAGGAGCGCCCGCAGGTTCCGGCGAAGGCGCGCAACGCGGCGCCGATCGTGCCGGGCGGGCAGATCGCCGGCCGGGCGCTGGTTGCCGTGGTCGCGATCATGACGTTCCTGGCGTCGATCACATCGGGCACGGTGCTGCTGATCAGCGCGTCGGCGTCCGAGTGGCAATCGGACGTGGCGAGCGAGATCACGATTCAGGTGAAACCTACCGCGGGCCGCGATCTGGAGCGTGACGCCCAGGGGGTGACCGCAGCTGTCCGCGCGCAGCCGGGAATTACCGATGTCCAGCCCTACAGCAAGGAACAGTCGGCGCAATTGCTGGAGCCGTGGCTGGGTACCGGCCTGTCGCTCGACGATCTGCCGGTGCCGCGCGTCATCGTCGCCCGCGTGACGCCGGGTGCAGCGCTCGACATTGCCGGCCTGCGGGCGCGGGTGACGCAGGTGGCGCCGGGGGCGAGCGTCGACGATCATCGCGCCTGGGTCGAGCGGATGCGTTCCATGACATCGGCCGTGGTGTTCGCCGGCCTCGGTATCCTTGCGCTCGTCATCGTCGCCACCATCATCTCGGTGTCTTTCGCAACCCGCGGCGCCATGGCCGCCAACCGGCCGATCGTGGAAGTGCTGCATTTCGTCGGCGCGGGCGATCGCTATATCGCCAACCGCTTCTTCCGGCATTTCCTCCGGCTCGGCCTGCAGGGCGGGGTGATCGGCGGCGGCCTTGCGATGCTGATGTTCGGGTTTTCGGAATCGATCGCGCGCTGGTTCTCGGGAACTCCGGTGGGCGATCAGTTCGCGGCGCTGCTCGGGACTTTCTCGCTGCGGCCGTCCGGCTATCTCATTCTGGCGGCCCAGGCACTGGCGATCGCGGGCATCACGGCTGCCGCATCGCGCCGCACCTTGTTCACGACGCTCAACGACATCAATTGATGGGCATGTCGCGGTCGCGGCATCGTCAAGGCGATGAAAAACGCTTAAATTCAGGGAGACGAAATACCGCATCACGACAATGATCCTGTTCGATGACCATAGTCAGATTGATGACGCGATCGAAGCTGCGCAGCCGCGGCCGAAGCGGCGCAGCCTGATTCGTGCCGCGATCGTGGTCTGCATTGCGCTCGCCTTCATGGTTGGAGCGGTCGGCTTCATCGCGTTTCTGACACAACTCCGGAGCGGCGATATCAAGCCCTCAACCAAGGCCGACGGCATCGTGGTGCTCACGGGCGGCTCGTCGCGCGTCGCCGATGCGCTGGATTTGCTCGCCGAGGGGTTCGGCAGGCGCCTGCTGATTTCCGGCGTTCATCCCACCAACGGGATCGGCAACATTCAACGGTCGCTGCCGGACAACGACCAGCGCTTGATGAGATGCTGCGTCGATCTCGACCGCACGGCCGTCGATACGCGCAGCAATGCCGTGGAGACGCGGCGCTGGGTGCGCAGGCAGGGCTTCCATTCGCTGATCGTAGTGACGTCGAACTATCATATGCCGCGCGCGCTGGTGGAGCTGTCGCATGAATTGCCGGACGTCGAACTGATCCCGTTTTTCGTGATCGGCGATCGGTGGCGCGACGAGGCGTGGTGGACCAGTGGCGCCACGCTGCGTTTGCTGTTATCGGAATATGTGAAATATCTCGCCGCCGAGGTGCGGGCGCGGCTGACCGCGATCGGCATCAATCTGATGCCGGACAGCGGCGAGCCATCCACCGATGCGATGTCCCGCAAGCCGGCGGCGACCGCGGCCAACTGATCGAAGCGGATTTCATGGCATCGATATTCCTGCGCTCACTGATCTATCAGGTGCTGTTTTACGCGCTGCTGGTGTTCTGGATTCTGGTCGCGATCCCGACCTTCCTGTTTCCGCCGCGCGTCTTCATGGCGGTTGCCAAAGCCTGGGGGACCAGCAGCATCGGGCTGATGCGCGTGGTGTGCAACACGCGGTTCGAGGTTCGCGGGATCGAGAACATTCCCGCCGGCCCGCTGGTGGTCGCGTCCAAGCATCAGTCGATGTGGGAAACCTTCGCGCTGCTGCAGTTCTTCGAGTGGCCGCTGTTCATCTACAAGCGCGAACTCGGGCGCATTCCGTTTTTCGGCTGGTATCTGATGAAATCGAAGATGATCGAGGTCGATCGCAAGGGCGGCGTCCGCGCGCTGCTGGACATGGCCAAGCGCGCCAAGGCCGAGATGCAGCGGCATAACCGCCAGTTGATCATTTTTCCTGAAGGCACGCGCCGTCCGGTCGGCGCGCCTCCCGATTACAAAAGCGGCGTCGCGCAGATCTACGCGCTGTGCGGTGTGCCGTGCCTGCCGGTGGCGTTGAATTCCGGGCTGTTCTGGCCGCGCCGCACATTCCTGCGTTATCCCGGCACGCTGGTGGTCGAGTTTCTCGATCCGGTACCGCCGGGATTGCAGCGGAATGAATTTCTCACGGAGATCAGCGGGCGGATCGAGGCGGCGACCGACCGCCTCGTGGCGGAAGGGCGCGCCGAGCAGGCGGAGATTATGGGAGGATCGTAGGATCGTAGGATTGAGCGTTGGCGCTCAACTCACCACTTCGCCCTCATGGTGAGGAGCGGCCGCAGGCCGCGTCTCGAACCATGAACAGCCAGGCGCAGTGCCCTTGGCCATCCTTCGAGACGCCGCGCTATGCGCGGCTCCTCAGGATGAGGGACGGAGTCCGTAGGCTGCGGGTGTGACTACGGTTCCACGCGCAGCATCTCCGCCAGCTTGTGCAACTGCCCATCCCTGAATCCCTGCGCCTCGATCGACTTCACCGTCGACAGCACATAGTCGCGGTTGTTGCCTGAGCGGCCGTGGCCCTGCCGCACGCAGCGCAGTTGTTCGGCGAGCGAGAGCCGGCCCGCATACTGCACATGGCCGCGATCGGCCACATAGGTCAGGGCGCTGACGCGCGAGCGGGCGTCGTCGCCCAGCCAGACCGAACGCATCACCTCGCGATAGACGCCGGTGGTCTGCTCGCGTTCGCGCAGATAGGCGACGGTGGCGTCGCGCTGCTCGGCGGCCACGCGAAAGGCGATGCCGCGGCAGGCGCCGCCGCGGTCGAGACCGAGCACGAGGCCCGGTTTTTCCGGCGTGCCGCGATGGTCGAAGGAATAGACGCAAAGCGCGCGATGCTCGCCGATCAGCCGGGCCGGGCTCTGTTCGATGAACTCGAAGCCGGGCCGCCACATCAGCGAACCGTAGCCGAACACCCAGAGGTCATGATCGGAGATCGGAGCAGGCGAATTCAGAGAGGTCATGCTGACGCACTAGCAGAAACCGACCGATCATGCGAAGGGGACCATACCGCCGATTTGACAAATTTCCCTCTTTCAATAGGAGCATGATCTTGTCCGAAAACCGGTATCCACTTTTCGGGATCATGCTCTAGGTTCTTCATGTCAGACATTCTTCAGCCTCGCCGTCGCCGTCTAGGGCTCCTGTTCTTCATGCCTGCGGTGGTGGTTGTCATCTCGCTCGCCTGGACCGGTTTCTGGTTCTATGCCGCGTCCAGGGTCGATGAGAATGTCGATCTGTGGCGCGCGCGCGAGGCGGCCGCCGGCCGCAGCTACGATTGCGCCAATCGTTCGATTGCGGGCTTTCCGTTCCGCCTGGAGGTGCGTTGCGACGGCGTCAGCGTGTCGCTGCAATCGCAGACGGCCACGCAGAGCGTGACGCAGATTCCGGTGACCGCGAAGCTGAGCGAGATGCTGGTGGTGGCGCAGATCTACACGCCGGGGCTGTTGATCGCCGAATTCAAGGCGCCGGCGATCATCTCGCGGCAGGGGCAGCCCTGGATGGCCATGGGCTGGACTACCGCGCGCAGCAGCATCACGGGATTGCCGGGCACGCCGGACAGTGCCGATCTCGCTTTCGACGACCTGACGCTGGATCGCTTCGCCGGCTCGGTGCAGGCGCCGACCGTGCGCGCCAAGCGCATCGTGCTCAATGGCCGCATCGCTGCCAATGCGACGCCGGAGAAGCCGGTCATCGAGACGGCACTGCGGATCACCGGCGGCACGGTCTCCGACGTGCATCCGCTGCTCGCCGCGCCGTTCGATGCGGATATCCGCGCCACTGTCAGTGGCTTTCACGATCTGTCGCCCAAGCCGTGGCCGCAGCGGTTCCGCGAGATTCAGGCGGCCGGCGGCCGGCTCGAAATCACCCAGTCGCGTGTGCAGCAGGGCGACATCGTCTCGCTGGCGACAGGTTCGCTGGGGCTCACGGCTGCGGGCAATCTCGACGGCGAATTGCAGATGACGGTGACGGGGCTCGACAAGGCGGTCAATGCGCTCGGGATCGACAAGCTGCTCGAACTGGGCGTGTCGCAGGAGGCGCTGGATCGTCTCGCGCCGGGCGTGCGCGCCAAGGACGTGAACAACATTCTGGGCGCGCTCGACCGGGCGATTCCGGGGCTCGGCAATTTTGCCCGCAAGAATGCGGGCGCCGGGCTGGTGGCAGGCGTGAATGCCATCGGCACGGCGGCGACGCTGGACGGCAAGCCGGCACGTGCGTTTCCGTTGAAATTCGTCGATGGCGCCGTGTTCTTCGGCCCGCTGAAAGTCGCGCAGATTCCGCCGTTGTTTTGATTCATAGGGTGGGCAAAGCGAAGCGTGCCCACCATCACCAGCCGTGCATTTGAAGGTGGGCACGGCGCAAGAGCGCCTTTGCCCACCCTACAGGCTACTTCTTCTTCAACTCCGCATGTTTGCGGCCGAAGTCCGCGGCCGCTTCGTCCTGGCCGATGCTGACAATGCCGCGGCGGATGGCGCGGGTGCGGGTAAAGTGCTCGAACAGCGTGTCGCCGTCGCCGCGACGGATGGCGCGGGTGAGTTTCGACAGATCTTCCTGAAACGCGCCGAGCATTTCCAGCACGGCGTCCTTGTTGGTCAGGAACACGTCGCGCCACATGGTCGGGTCCGATGCGGCGATACGGGTGAAATCGCGGAAGCCGCCGGCGGAGAATTTCAGCACTTCCGAACGGGTCACGTCCTCCAGTTCGTCGGCGGTGCCGACGATGGTGTAGGCGATGAGATGCGGCAGGTGGCTGGTCACCGCGAGTACGAGGTCATGATGCGCGGCCTGCATGATCTCGACATTGGCGCCGAGCGCGGACCATAGCGCCGTCAGCTTTTCGACGGCTGCCGCATCTGCGCCGTCGGGCGGCGTAATGATGCACCAGCGGTTCATGAACAATTCGGCGAAACCGGAGTCCGGCCCGGAATTCTCGGTGCCGGCGACCGGGTGCGCGGGGATGAAGTGCACGTTGTCCGGCAGATGCTCGGACATCGCTTGCAGCACGGACGCCTTCACCGAGCCGACGTCGGAGACGATGGCGCCGGGCTTGAGATGTGCGGCGATGCTTTGCGCGACATCGCCGGCCCTGCCGACGGGCACGCAGGCGATGACGAGATCGGAATCCGTCACCGCCGACGCATTGTCGTCGGCGATGCGGTCCGCGAGCTTGATCTCGGCGGCGCGGGCGCGGACCTCCGGTGAAGCATCGGTGGCGACGAGTTCGCCGGCAAGGCCGAGCTGGTGGATGCCGCGCGCCAGCGACGAGCCGATCAGGCCGAGCCCGATCAGCGTCACGCGGGGAAACAGGGGCGCGTCAGTCATTGCGTTGCAGGAATTCGCGCAGGGCGGCGAGGACAAGCTCATTGGCCTCCGCGGTGCCGATGGTCATGCGCAGCGCGTGATGCAGGCCGTAATTGTTGACCGCGCGCAGCACCAGGCCGCGCTTGGTCAGGAACGCATCCGCGTCCGCCGACGTCCGGCCCGGCGTGGTCGGGAAATGGATCAGGATGAAGTTGGCGACGCTCGGCGTCACCGTCAGCCCGAGCCTGGTGATTTCCTCAGTGAGGATATCGCGCCACTTCTCGGTGAAGGCGCGCGACATCTCGACATGATCGGTGTCCTCGATCGCGGCCACCGCGGCGTGCATCGCCGGCGCCGAGACGTTGAACGGGCCGCGGATGCGGTTCATCGCGTCGACGATATGTTCGGGGCCGAACATCCAGCCGATGCGCAGCGCGGCCAGGCCGTGCACCTTGGAAAAGGTATAGCAGACCACGGTGTTCTCGGTGGTCCTGGCGAGTTCGAGGCCGCTGTCATAGTCGGGCTTGCCGACGTAGTCGGCATAGGCGGCATCGAGCACCAGCAGGACGTGATCCGGCAGCGACGTGCGCAGGCGCTTCACTTCCGGATAGGGCAGGTAAGTGCCGGTCGGGTTGTTCGGGTTCGCGAGCCAGACGAGCTTGGTCTTATCAGTCACGCATTTCAGGATTTCATCCACGCTGCAGGTGAAGTCGATTTCCCTGGCGACGACATTGGCGGCGCCATTGCCCATGGTGGCGATGGGATAGACCAGGAAGCCGTGCTCGGTGTGAATCGCCTCGTCGCCGGGGCCGATATACGTGTGGGCGATCAGGTTCAAAATCTCGTCCGAGCCGGCGCCGCAGATGATGCGCGCGGGATCGAGGCCGTAACGCTTGCCGATCGCCTCGCGCAGCACCTTCGAGGTGCCTTCCGGATAATCTTCGAGATGCGTCGCGGCGCGCGCAAACGCCTCCCTGGCGTGCGGCGAGGGGCCGAACGGCGTTTCGTTGGCCGACAGCTTGAACACCTTGCGGCCGGCTTCCGGCACGGGGGTCTTGCCCGGCGTGTAGGGCGCAATATCGAGAATGCCGGCTTTCGGCACGGGGCGGGACATCTTGAAGCTCCGGATCGTCTGAATGGGTCAGGCGGAAGGTGCGCCGTCGCCGGGCACCGTATAGCGCCTTGCGTGGCTGCCGACGAGGGCAAAGGACCGCACCGAGGCTCCCGCCGCGATCAGGGCGGTCTTGATGCCGTCGAAGGTGGAAGGCGCGCTGATGGAGACCAGCAGCGAGGCGCCGTCGAAGGCGGTATCCGGCACCACGACCACGTCGGCCAGCGGCGCCAGCGCGCGGGCGATCTCCGCGTTCCAGCCGGAGACCCGGACGCTCCAGCATTCGACCTCGGTCACCATGGCGCTGTCGGCGACGCGCGAGACGACGAACACCGGCAACGCGGCCGGATGGTCGGCGCGCTCGATGAAGGGCAGGCGGGCGATGATTTTCGGCGCGCCTTCCGGTTCGAGGTCGTGCCACCACGGCGTCTGGCCGGACGTGGCCGACACCAGCGCCAGATCGCCCTTGGACTTCGCCACGGCCTCGACCGCCGCCACGGCGCTGAAATGCGACACATAGGGCACCGTGAAGCCGAAATGGAAACGCGCGGAATCGCGCATGGCGCTCTCGCCGAGCGAGAGGTCCGCATGCAGCGAGAACGGTGCCTGGACATAGGTGAAGGTCGAGATGATGACGCGCCAGATGCCCTCGACGGTGTCGATGGGCAGGATGCCGCGATGCCGCTGCACCAGGCGGCGCATCATGTCGGCCTCGCGCGCCGGGCGGAACGCAGAGCCGACCTCCTGGGTCTGCTTCACCGAAATCAGCCGGTCGATGATGTCGCCGCGCGACATCAGCAGGCGGTGCACCTGCTCGTCGATGCTGTCGATCTCCTGGCGCAGTTCGTTGAGCGACGGCGGAGCGGGGGGCAGTTTCGACATGACAACGGACCTTGACGATTGGGCGGAAGCGTCCCGCCATATGACCGGACGCGCATGGCAGCGTCGGGGCAAGGCCCCTGATTAGGTAAGACGCTGCCTGAAAGCAAAGAAAACATGGCAGCTATTCCATGGGCTCGCCCTCGGGCAAAGCGTCCATGCTCTCCCTATATTGACGCCTGGCCGGGCTGGGACTAATCTCCCTATCTACTCCGTGGTCATTTGAGCCGGCCGGCTTGCAGCCACGTTAAACAACTCGCTAAACAGGCCGGGGACGTTTGATCCCGGCCGAACCGTATGTTCAGGCCGGGTTTTTCATGCCCGGTGCCGATGTGGAGGACTCCCGCAAGGGAGCCGGGTATCGAGATGGTCAGTGTCCAGCCCTTGATGAGCGTCTCGGTCGATGCCGAGGACCGCCTTCACGAAGCCAATAATCCGACCTCGCTGGTGGCCGAATTCGGCCCCGACGAGCCGCTGCGGCTCGATTGCGGCGTGGACCTCGCCCCGTTTCAGATCGCCTACCAGGCTTACGGCACGCTGAATGCCGACAAAACCAACGCCATCCTGATCTGTCACGCGCTGACCATGGATCAGCATGTCGCCAATGTGCACCCGATCACCGGAAAGCCCGGTGGCTGGCTGACGCTGGTCGGCCCGGGCAAGCCGGTGGACACCGACCGCTATTTCGTCATCTGCTCGAACGTCATCGGCAGTTGCATGGGCTCGACCGGCCCGGCCTCGATCAATCCGGCCACCGGGAAAGTGTGGGGTCTCGATTTTCCGGTCATCACCATTCCCGACATGGTGCGCGCGCAGGCCATGTTGATCGACCGTTTGGGCATCACGCAGCTGTTCTGTGTGGTCGGCGGCTCGATGGGCGGCATGCAGACGCTGCAATGGACGGCCGCCTATCCCGAGCGCGTCTTCTCCGCGCTCGCGGTTGCCTGCGCGACCAAACATTCGGCGCAGAACATCGCCTTTCACGAGCTTGGCCGTCAGGCCGTGATGGCCGATCCCGACTGGCGCGGTGGACGCTATTTCGAGGAAGGCACGCATCCGCATCGCGGCCTCGGCGTGGCGCGCATGGCCGCGCACATCACCTATCTCTCGGATGCCGCCCTGCATCGCAAATTCGGCCGCCGCATGCAGGATCGCGATGTGCCGACCTTTTCGTTCGAAGCGGATTTCCAGGTCGAGAGCTATCTGCGCTATCAGGGCTCGTCCTTCGTCGAACGCTTCGATGCGAACTCCTATCTCTATCTGACCCGCGCGATGGACTATTTCGATATCGCTGCGGATCACAACGGTCATCTCGCGGAGGCTTTCCGCGATACGCAGACGCGTTTCTGCCTGATGTCCTTCACCTCAGATTGGTTGTTCCCGACCGCGGAATCCCGCGACGTCGTGCATGCCTTGAATGCCGGCGGCGTGCGGGTGTCGTTCGCCGAAATCGAGACCGACAAGGGGCACGATGCCTTCCTGCTCGACGTGCCGGAATTCCTCGATCTCGCCGATGCGTTCCTGAATTCGGCCGCGGCGGTGCGCGGCCTGCCGGTAGAGGCACGCGACAAATGAACGTCCATCAGCAAGGTCTTGGTACCAAACCCGGAAATCCGGCGTCGCCTGTGCCGGGCAGCTATCGCGGGGACCATCTGCTGGTTGCCGAGATGATTCCGGCAGGTTCTAAAGTGCTCGACGTCGGCTGCGGTGACGGCGATCTGCTGCAGCTGCTCGAAAGCCGCGGCATCGACGGTCGCGGCATCGAACTGTCACGCGAAGGCGTCAACCACTGCGTCGGCAAGGGATTGGCGGTGGTGCAGGGCGATGCCGACACCGATCTCGTCAATTACCCCGACGATGCGTTCGACTACGTGATCCTGTCGCAGACGCTGCAGGCGACGCGGCAGCCGCGCGTGGTGCTGGAGAACCTGCTGCGCATCGGTCGCCGCGCCATCGTGTCGTTTCCGAATTTCGGTTTCTGGCGCATGCGTCTGCAATTGCTCATCGGCGGTCGTATGCCGCGCACGGAGAACCTGCCGGCGACATGGTACGATACGCCGAACATTCATTTCTGCACCATCAAGGACTTCGTGCATCTCTGCGACGAGATCAATGTGAAGATGGAGCGCGCGGTGGCGCTCGATCTTTATGGCCGTCCGTTGCGCCTCAATGCGCCGTGGTGGTTCTGGAATATGTTCGGTGAGCAGGGCGTGTTTCTGCTGCAGCGGGCAGGCAAATAATCAGACCCGGTCTTGGCCGGGATCGCGTGTGAATCGGCTGGTTCACCCTTTTTAGCTGTAGGTCAGATAGCTAACTTCAATAGTTAATATGCGAAAGCCTCCCTGTTTTCGGGGGGGCTGCCATGCTTCTGCGGACTGGAATCATTAAACTTGAAGGCAATCCGGGCCTGTGCGCCCCGAAATGAACGCGATTTGCGCCGTGCGCCGTCTTTTTTTCGTCACATCCGGTTTGTTTTCAGCACTCCTCAAAAATGTGGAACGCGTTTCCGATCGTTGGGATCGGAGTGTTGACGAGGATAAATTTAGGATGGTTCGTTTCGTTTCGTATTGGCACGTACTTCGCCTTGCCGTTTTGGCGCTTTGTTCGGCGACAGTTTTTGCGTCAATCTCTCCCGCGTCGGCGCGGCCTCACCACGGCGCGTCGCGGCATCACGCCCACCACAGCAAACACGCTTACAGCTCCCGCCATCACATCCGGCATCGCGCGCGATACGGGCGCCGGCATGGGGCGTCGTTCGGCACGGGTGCAAGCTTTGCGAATGCCGATGCCGGCATGGATCAGTCCTCCGGCAGCTTCGGCGGTTCGGGTCTCGTCGAAGCGGCACGCAGCTTCATCGGTCACGGCAATCCGACCGGCCGCCGCAGCCTGTGGTGCGCGGCCTTCATGAACCTCGTGCTGAAACGCACCGGCCATCAGGGCAGCGGTTCGGACATGGCGCGTTCGTTCTCGAATTACGGCCAGCGCATCTCCGGTCCGCAGGTCGGCGCCATCGCAGTGATGTCGCGCGGCCGTCGCGGCGGTCATGTCGGCGTTGTCTCGGGAATCGACGCCAAGGGTAATCCGATCATCGTATCCGGCAATCACGGCAACCGCGTCGCCGAGGCCACCTATTCCAAGGGCCGCATCTACGCCTATGTGATGCCGTCGAGCTGAGATCTTGCTTTCTTCACCTCTCCCCCCGCGCGAAGCGAAGCTTCGCTAGGTGGGAGACGGCTGTAGGGTGGGCAAAGCGTAGCGTGCCCACCGTCACGCGCCGAACAGTTGATGGTGGGCACGGCGCTATGCGCCTTTGCCCACCCTACAGCAGCAAGTCCGGGACAGGTTTGCCTCAGCCCCCCGATCCCGCCCAAAATCTGTCGTCCCGCCTCTTTCTTTTCTGGAACCGTGTGCCCACATTTCGGTCAAGCTGGTTGTTGCGCCAGTGACGACTGCGGCCGGTTGACGATCATCGATGCGGCCCGCGGACCCCCAATGAAGATGCTGGCCTTGTGCTTTCGAGGCGAGACCGGCAGGCCGAGGGACGACACACGATGAATATTGAGAAATACACCGAACGGGTGCGCGGCTTCATTCAGTCGGCGCAGTCGCTGGCCGTGCGTGAGGGCCATCAGCAATTCACGCCGCTGCACATTCTGAAAGTTCTGCTCGACGACAGCGAGGGGCTGGCGGGCGGTCTGATCGACCGCGCCGGCGGCAATTCGCGCACCATCCTGAAGGCGACCGAAGACCAGCTGAACAAGCTGCCGAAGGTTTCGGGCTCCGGGGCCGGGCAAGTCTATCTCGCGCCCGCGACGGCCCGTGCGTTCGATGCGGCCGAACAGGCGGCCGACAAGGCCGGCGACAGCTTCGTCACCGTCGAGCGTCTGCTGCTCGCGCTGTCGCTCGACAAGGACAGCGAAGCTGGCCAGCTGCTCGCCAAGGGCGGCATCACCCCGCAAAATCTCAATTCGGCGATCAACGCGCTGCGCAAGGGACGCACGGCGGACAGCGCCACGGCCGAAAACGCTTATGACGCGCTGAAGAAATATGCCCGCGACCTGACCCAGGCCGCGCGCGACGGCAAGCTCGATCCGGTCATCGGCCGCGACGAGGAAATCCGCCGCACCATTCAGGTGCTGTCGCGGCGGACCAAGAACAATCCCGTGCTGATCGGCGAGCCCGGCGTCGGCAAGACCGCCATCGTCGAGGGGCTGGCTTTGCGCATTCTCAATGGCGACGTGCCGGAGAGCCTGAAGGACAAGAAGCTGCTCTCGCTCGATCTCGGTGCGCTGATCGCCGGCGCGAAGTATCGCGGCGAGTTCGAGGAGCGGCTGAAGGCCGTGCTCGGCGAGGTCACCGCGGCCGAAGGCGGCATCATCCTGTTCATCGACGAGATGCACACGCTGATCGGCGCCGGCAAGGGCGACGGTGCGATGGATGCGTCGAACCTGCTCAAGCCCGCACTGGCACGCGGCGAGCTGCACTGTATCGGCGCCACCACGCTCGACGAATATCGCAAGCATGTCGAGAAGGATGCCGCATTGGCGCGGCGCTTCCAGCCGATTTTCGTCTCCGAGCCGACGGTTGAGGACACGATCTCGATCCTGCGCGGCCTCAAGGACAAATACGAGCAGCATCACGGCGTCCGCATTCAGGACTCCGCGCTGGTCGCGGCCACCACGCTGTCGAACCGCTACATCACCGACCGTTTCCTGCCCGACAAGGCGATCGATCTGGTCGACGAGGCGGCGGCGCGGCTGAAGATGCAGGTCGATTCCAAACCGGAAGAACTCGACCTGATGGACCGCGAGATCGTCCGGTTGAAGATCGAGCAGGAGGCTCTGAAGAAGGAGAACGACGCGGGCTCAAAGAGCCGGCTCGAAATCCTTGAGAAGGAGCTTGTCGCGCTTGAGGAGAAGTCCACCGCTCTCACCCAGCGCTGGTCGGCCGAGAAGAACAAGCTGTCCAATGCGCAGAAGCTCAAGAGCGAGCTCGATAGCTTGCGTCTTGAACTCGCCGACGCGCAACGCCGCGGCGAATATCAGCGCGCGGGTGAACTGGCCTATGGCCGGATTCCGGTGCTGGAAAAGCAGCTCGCGGATATCGAGGCCAGCGAGAACGCTGGCGCGATGATGGAGGAGGCGGTCACTGCCAACCATGTCGCGCAAGTCGTCTCGCGCTGGACCGGCGTGCCCGTCGACAAGATGCTGGAGGGCGAGAAGGAAAAACTGCTCCGCATGGAATTGAGCCTGGGCGAACGTGTGGTCGGTCAGTCCGAGGCCGTGCGCGCCGTCTCGACCGCGGTGCGCCGCTCGCGCGCCGGCCTGCAGGATCCGAACCGGCCGATCGGCTCTTTCATGTTCCTCGGCCCCACCGGCGTCGGCAAGACCGAACTCACCAAGGCGCTCGCCGCCTATCTGTTCGACGACGAGACGGCGATGGTCCGCCTCGATATGTCCGAATATATGGAGAAGCACTCGGTCTCGCGGCTGATCGGCGCGCCTCCGGGCTATGTCGGTTATGACGAGGGCGGCGCGCTCACCGAAGCCGTGCGGCGACGGCCCTATCAGGTCGTGCTGTTCGACGAGATCGAGAAAGCGCATCCCGATGTGTTCAACGTGCTGTTGCAGGTGCTCGATGACGGGCGCCTGACCGACGGTCAGGGCCGCACGGTGGATTTCCGCAACACGCTGATCATCATGACGTCGAATCTCGGTTCGGAATTCCTGGTCAACCAGCCCGAGGGTGAAGACACTTCGGCCGTGCGCGAGCAGGTGATGGGAACGGTGCGCGGCCATTTCCGTCCCGAATTCCTTAACCGTGTGGACGAGATCATCCTGTTCCACCGGCTGCAGAGGAGCGAGATGGGGCGCATCGTCGAAATCCAGTTCGGGCGGCTCACTAAGCTGCTGGAAGATCGCAAGATCGTACTGGCGCTCGATGGCCCGGCGCGCGACTGGCTTGCCGACAAGGGCTGGGATCCCGCCTACGGCGCGCGTCCGCTCAAGCGGGTGATCCAGCGCAGCGTCCAGGATCCGTTGGCCGAAATGATTTTGGCCGGCGACGTCAAGGATGGCGATCACGTTCAGATCGGCACCGAAGGGAATGTGCTGACGTTCAACGGGAGGCCGGCGCGAACGGCGGAGATCGCCGACTTCGAGGCGCCGGCGTCGAAGCGGATGCTGAACTAAGGGCACCGTGTCCCGGACGCGCTGCGGCGTCAGGCGAGGCGAAGCTTCGCCGCCAACGCTGTTGCGCAGAGCCGGGACCGTCGCGAGCGCTGGCGTCTGGTACGGTCCCGGCTCTGCGAAGCGGCATGAAGAATGCCGCATCGCGTCCGGGACAAGGATTCAAAATAAACGGCCTGAATCTCGCGATTCAGGCCGTTTTTTCTGCTCCGCATAAGCGAATATTCGGCGGATGTTTTATCTGCGCGGCGCCATCAGTCCCGGGCTTCCGGTCGCGTCCGATATCCGCGCGCTTCCGCGCTGGTTCATCTGGGTGTCGATCCGGTCGCGCTCCTTCTCGAAGCTTGCGAGCATCGGACCGTCGAGCGAGCGGCCGCGCGGCAATCGCACGCGCATGGGATCGACGAAGCGGCCGTTGACGAGAATTTCATAGTGCACATGGGCGCCGGTGGAGAGGCCGGTCGAGCCGACGAAGCCGATCACCTGACCCTGGCGAACGCGCGTGCCGGGCTCCATGCCCTTGGCGAAGGCCGACATGTGGCCATAGGCCGTCTCGTAGCCGTTGTTGTGCTTGATGCGGATATATTTACCGTAGCCGCCTTCCCATTCGGCTTTTTCGATGACGCCGTTGCCGGACGCGAAAATCGGCGTGCCGTAGGCCGTGGCCCAGTCCACGCCGGTATGCATCTTGGTGTAGCCGAGGACCGGATGGCGGCGGGCGCCGAAGCCCGAGCGCATGATGGCGTTGTTGACGGGTTTGCGCACCAGGAACTTTTTCGCGCTCTTGCCAGTCTCGTCATAGTAATCGACGACGGAGTCGTCCGTGGTCTGGAAGCGATAGAATTTCTTGGTCTCGCCGCCGACGGTCAGCGAGGCAAACAGGACTTCGTTGCGGTCAGGATAGGCGGAGCCTTCGTCTTCGCCTGTGAAGAAGACATCGAACGAATCGCCCGGCTGCACGCGGCGCTGGAAATCGACATCGTAGGAATAGATCTTGATCATGTCCTCGATGACGCCGGGCGGCACCTTGTTGCGCAGCGCCGTCTCGTAAATGCTCTGATAGAGCCGGACGCCGGTGCCGTCATCTTCTTCGTCTTCGTCGGACGCGGTGGGGGCTTCAGTTCCGGTGTTCATGGTGGACGCATCGACGGCAACGTATTTGCCGAGATCGGACAGGGCGGCAACGGCTTCGATCGTGGAATCGGTGGCGACGATGACGCGGTAGGGCGTCAGCCGTTGGCCGGGGCCGGCGGGCGCCATCAGGATGCGCAGTTTCTCGCCTTCCTTCAGGCCGCCATCGAGGCCCTTGGCGCCAAGCGTACCGGCTATCTGCCGGGCTTCTTCGGCAGACGCGCCCTGGTCGCGCAGAACACTCTGGACGGTATCGCCTTTCTTGACCATGTGAATGCGTTCCCCGGTCGGATTACCGCCGGTGATCTGCTCCTTGGTCTTGGCGAGCAGGGTGACGTTTTCAGGAACGATCCGGGTTTCGAAGCCGGCATAGGGGTCGGCTGCGGCGCCTTCCGACGCGTAAGCCATTTTCATTTCGCTGCCGGCTCCGCTCAAATCCTGCGCGCCGCCGATGGACGCGTAGCGAACGCCGCCATTGCCGCGCCAGTTCGACGCATCGCGCACACGCATCAGGACGTCGTCGAGCGACACGGACGCGCCGAGTTTCGCCTTCGGCAGCACTTGCGCGAGATCGCGGGTGACGAAGGAGACTTCGGCGTCGGGCTCGACGGCTTCGGTGCTGTTGGCTGCGTCGGCGGCCGTCTGCTGCGAGCCGCTGCCCACATCGGTCAGGAGCCGCTGCGCATTGAAGGGAGGCACCTTGGCGCTGAGGCTGCTCGTCGCCATCACCAGATTGCCGGAAATCTTCACATAGGGGCGTACGCGCATCACATCGCGATTGCCGACGCGGGTGACGGTGGAGACGCGAAACACCTGACGCGCTGCGGATGCTTCGCTCGGCGGAGGCAGGCGGTCGGCTTTGTGCAGGCTGGCCTGCTTGTCGTTCGGGCTGACGGCGCCGCGCAGCGTGCTCTCGACGCGCTCGGGTAATTTGGCGAAGGTCATCTCGCCGTCGAGCGATGCGAAAACGGCGCCGCCGATCAGGGCCGCGCCGCACAGACCGGTGAGAATTGTCCCTGAGAACCACTGGACCGAGACGCGACGGCGATCGATTACTGCCGCTTCGGAGCCATCGACGGAGAGTGGCGGCTCGTGGCCGAGATCGATCATCCCGGCTTCACGATGTGTGGTGCCACTGCGTGACGGTCCGTGATTCAAACCGAAGTCCCCCAAAGTCCCGACATCCATCGACGAGGCTTCCCCGGCGCGGTCGCATGGAAGGTCGAACGGTGTGCGCCAAAATGCTGGCCCAAGGTCCAATCGTCAATGCCGCAGAGGGGCGCGTACCGTCTTACAATTGCCTTTCGCGCGATGCCTTCGACCGGCTTTATCGACAACCTACTCATCCGCTGATCGCCGCTTTGTCGTTACTGCAGGCACCATCAAGCGTATTTCCGGCCTTCGGAACCTGAAGAAAGTTGCGGTTCCAGCCAAGAATCTTCACGCAAGATGCGGTCAGAACGCCGGAGCAATGTGGCTCTTATGCGGCGTGCCCTCTGAAAAACCTGAGCTTTTCGGCCTGGGAAAAATCTTCGCGGCTGCGTGACGATTTTCTGACGAAACACGTTGACAGGTCCGCGGCCGCGGGCCTATAAGACGGCCACTGAGCGCGGCGGCGCCGGCCCATTGGGTTCGGCGGTTGTTTTGCGCTCCAGCAATCAACATGATGATGAGTGTTGAGGTGGCCGATAGGTGTCGGCTGCTGAATTCTTGTCGAATGTGTTTGCGTGAAATTTGACGCGTCATCGTGTCGGGCTGTTTGACAAGTTTAGAGAAGAAAGAGAAGCGTGGGCGGCGGAGTCCTTGCGGGCTTCGGATGGCGAGACATTAGTTTTGTTGTTCGGGGCCGGACGAAGACTTCGGCGGCACACGTTTTTTGATACAAGGAAACACCATCGCTGTTTTTGCGCTGAGAAGCGCGGGCGGCATGTTGGCGGGTTTTGGGCTTATGCTTGAGGCTTGCTGGCGTAGAATGG
>Ga0153956_1001310_pt1 | contig 22533 bp, 15 predicted proteins | sample TSFL040MetaG_FD_104704 | JGI IMG/M metagenome (GOLD analysis project Ga0153956, IMG submission 104704) | Attine ant fungus gardens microbial communities from Florida, USA - TSFL040 MetaG | ecosystem: Host-associated > Fungi > Mycelium > Unclassified | place: USA: Florida, Wekiwa Springs... | reverse complement strand
TCCTGCAGATCGAAGGTGGTCGCGAAGGACACCGGGGCCGGCGTCCACCGGATCGTGTACGACGTTCCCGCCGGCAGCGGGTTCGGGCCGCTGGATACCACGTCCCTCGGTATGCCCAGGACATAGCCCGCCTTCTCCGCCCCCTTGCTGCTGCAGACGTAGGCATTGCACGCCACTAGCCGATACCGGTACACGCCGGGGCTTCTCGGCTGCGTCGTCGGTACCGCCCAGGTCGTCGACGTTCCAGCAACCCCCGGCTCGGGGTACACCTGCACGTCGTTCTCGAACAGCACGTAGCGCACCGCGCCCGTCACCGGGTCCCAGCTCACCGAGAACAGGCCGTCCGTGCTCACCACCGACGTCAGCGTCGGCGGCGCAGGAACCGCCGGCGGCGTGTCGTTGGACACCGTCACCACCACGCTCACCGGGCCGACCGGCGCCGTGCAGTGGCCCGTGCTGTCGCAGCCGGCCACCTGGTAGCCGTACGTGCCCGATTGGGTCTTGGGATCCGGCGACCAGGCGCCGCCTTCCACCCGTATGACTTCGCCCCACGCCCCGTTGTTGCGGCGCTCCTGTATCTGGTAGAACGCGGAGCCGCAGGGCGTCCACGTCACTGAATACAGGCCGTCCGAACTCGTCGCCGGCACGGCCAGGTTCGTCGGCTGGCACGGCGCCACCGCCCCGACCGTCACCGTCAGCGCAGCGCTTGCGGCCGTGCACGTCGTATCGAAGCAGGCGGAAACACGATAGAGGTATGCCCCCGCCGGACGGCCACCCACGGCCTTGCTGGTTCCCGTGACCTCGGGAACGGGCAGCCAAATTCCCGCCACCTGTTCCTCCAGTACGTATTTCGTGGCCGTGGATACCGCATCCCAGCTCACGGTGTAGGCGGTGTTCTCCGTCAACGGGCTCGCCGGCGCGACCCGCAGGTTGCCCGGCGTGCGCACCACGATTTCCGTGGCCGATCCGCCCGGTTCGCTGCACACGCCCCCGCTGCAGGCGCGCAACCGATAGGTATATCGGCCACTCGCGCGATCCGAGGCCTGCCAGGGCGACGTGATTCCCTCGCCGGGGGGCACCGGAACCGCCGGCCCGTCGTTCAAGGACTCCAGCAACACATACGAAATGCCCGGGGTGGCTGACCAAGACACCGCATACGCCCCGGTGGTGCTGACCGGCGGCGCCAGCGCGGGGGCCGCCGGAGCAGCGGGCGCTCCGGGATTGCCCTGGCCGTCGTTCAGGCGCGCGACCAGCGATCCGTTGAGGAGGACGTAGTCCGTCATCTCGTCGCTGGCCGTGTCGAATCCGAACAGCAATTCGCCTGCCTTGCTGTAGACCTGGTACAGCGTGCTGCCGTTGGCGCGCTTGGTACCGACGCGCCGGCCCAGGCCGTCGTAGGTATAGCTCTCTTTGCTTGTCGGACTCGTTGAGTACGTAACGCTCATTAGCCGGTCGGCAGCATCCCAGGTGAGAATTTGGCTGCCGCGCTGCGTGACATTGCCGTGGTTGAGCGAATCGTAACCATAGCCGTAGGCGCAGTTGGGGCCCGACGTGGAAAGAAGACGGTTCGTCGAGACGTCGTACGTGTGGGTGCAGCTACGCGTGTCGATGGCGCTCGCGCGCAGGTTGTCAAACGCGTCGTAGGCATAGCTGGCCGCACCCCACAGGTGCGGCGCACTTGCGCTCGTCAAGCGATTGAGCTTGTCGTACCGGATCGACGAGCGCGTCTCCAGGCCGTCGGGCATATTGTCGGTGATCGATGCGACATTCGCATTCTCGTCGTATAGATAGCTCAGATCCGTTATGGGGGCTTTCGACAGGGAATTCCTGTCGGCGCTGCGCCACGGCAACCCGCGCACGTTTTGCGTCAGGCTGTGGGCGACGCCGTTTCCGTACTTGAAGCCGGACATTGCTCCATTCGGGAAGTACGTCACGTCCGTCGCGTACGTCCCCGCCTGGCTCGGCTGGCCAAGTGCGTTGGGCGCATAGTCAACCTCCTCCCCGTCCGGGTAGATCAGTTTCTTGATCGATCCGTTCTCGTCGTATTGCCAATCCAGAGAATACTTCTGTCCGTCGTAATACAACGTCTCCGATTCGGGCAAGCGGAGCTTGTTGTAGTCATAGGTCCATATCGCCTCGGGAGTTCCCGTGCTCTTCAATGAACCATCGGGCCAATAGGCATTGGAAGTCGAGGTGCCCGACGGGTAGTTCGTGGTCAGTACCCGATTGAGGGCGTCGTAGGTATAGCTTGTGGCGCCGGCCGGCTTTCTGGTGTTGTCGCACGTAGCGCCTGTCGACGTGGAACCCTTCAGGCTCCAACCGATGTTTCCGGCAGCATCGTAGGCCTGGATCGTCGCAAAGGTCTCCGGATCGATCGTTTTGCACAACCGCCGGCCCGAGTCGTAAACATAGCTACGCGTCCATGATTCCAGGTTGCCGTTGTACGTGCCGCTGCGTGTGATGCTGCCGGGTATTCCGAAGATGTCGCGGGCGATCGTCGTGACTTGCTGCTCGGGCTCGCCCACGGCTGCAGTGATCACCAGCGGCGCATCGTAATTCGGTTCGTCAAACGCTTGATAGGTGGTCGTGGTCTTCGTCCTGCTGGGCTCCGGACCCGTCGTCGTCATCTCGAACGCGGAACGCGAATAGCTCAGCGTCGTCTTCAAGCGGCCCTGGTCGGCGTCCTCGCTCTTTTCAACGATGCGACCCAGCGCATCGTAGGTCGTGCGCACGCCGGCCGCTGGTGAACTCGAGGTTGACGGGTAGTAGGCCGCGGTGGCCCGATTGGCGAAATCGAACTCGCTTTTGGTGAATCGCCGCGTCGCTGCGATGGTCGACGCGTTCGTCGTGTCTTCTTCCTGCGTCAAGACCGGACGAAACCGCTGGTCGAAATACGTGATTTTCTGCGCCTTGCCGGTCGTGCGTATCTGCTTCCAATGCGAGCCGGAGACTGCCAAGTCCGACCCCGTTTGCTGATACTGGATGTTCGTCGCATTCCAGCCCACGACGTCGCTACTCGGTGGCGTGATCGTGTCAATACGACCGACCGGGTTATAGTGATACGACGTCTTGGCGCGCCGCTCGTCGGTGATCGACGTGATCTGTCCGAGCGCATCGACTTCCGCCTCCCGGTAGTTGCCGTCGTCATATGTCACCTTCCGCGGAATACCTCGCCAGAAGTCGCTCAGCGTCGTCGTGTGCAGGCCGTCATTGACCGTGTACAACGTTCCGTCCGGGTTGTAGGCCATGCTCTGCTTGAGGATGCCGAAGGTCTTGATCGACGTCAGGTTCATCTTGGCGTCGTAGCCGTTCTCGGTTTCGAGAACCCCGTCGGTTGTCTTCGTGCCCAGCGAATTGAGTACCCAATTGGTCTCGTCGTCCAGATAGCTCACGACTTCGGTCTTGGTCGCGGAAGGTCCGCAGCAACCGGCAAGCAGCGCCGTCCGAGGGCGTCCGAATTTGTCGAAATTGGAGTTCTGGCGCAAGAAATCCACGCCATGCTGGGTGACGCGCTTGGAGATCATCGGTCTCAGGCTGGCGGCTGAGGCATCGTCCTTGAACGACCAGCCTTCACCGTAGCGGGACGGGAAAAGCTGCCCGCTCAAGGGGGCGTTGGCGACATCGTTTCCCCGGAAATAATCGTACGCTTCAACCCTGATTTCTTTGTCGTCGGGCGTGAACACCTGACGCTCGAGGAGGGTCCCCTCCAGATACTCGGTGCCGTCGGCGGCGTCTCCCGTTGCGCCATAGGCTGCCGAGAATGTGGAAATCTCGTAGCTGCGATCCGGATTGGTGATCCGGGTGACTGACCTGTTGCAACGAAAGCCACATCCGGATTGGAATACGGGAGAATAATTCCAGACGTCTTCGGCGCCGTTCGACGTGGAGATCGACTTCGACATCAAATAGAGTACGTCGACGTACGGGGGTATTAAAAAAGTGCCTATTGTCGATGTTTCGACCCCTCCATTGTTGTTGCTGATTATCTTGCAATTTGTGCTTTGCAATCTGTTCGGCAGTTTCCTGTCTCGTCTCTTCAAGGCGTAATCGAACAAGCCGACGGAACCCGAGGGGTGCGTGATCTTCAATCTGAAATCATTGCGCGTGTATTCCGACGGGAGGCAATTGCCTTCGGATGCATCCAAGGGTCCGTACATCGTGTACATGTAGTCATATGGGGCCGACGAGGCTCCCGGCACAGCGACGTATTCGTATTTCCAGGTGGAATTGTCCGGCAGCTTCACCTGGGAAAGTACTTGAACGCCGCCCTGATTCGTCGTGGTATTCGTGCCGTAGGAGTAAGTCCACGTACGCGTTTCCGTGCCCGTCGTCACGCTGGCCTGGGACAACAGGCCCGGAGAATTTTGCTGATATGCAAGCGTGATCTTCCTTCCATCCGGAGAATCGATGCTGTCGGGAAGTCCCGTGGTCGGGTTGTAGTGATACTCGATTTTGTTGCCGTATCGATCAACGACTTTGCTTGCCAGCAAGAAGATCGCCTTGCGAAGCACGTTGTTCCGCGTCGCGGCGTTTGTCGGCAAGCTGATGGCCGAGTAGTCTCGCTCGAGGTAGTAGTCGAACCAATACTGCGTCCCGTCGGTCGTCGTCATGACGAATCCTTCGTCACCCGATTTCGAAGACGTCACGCAGGTGAATGTGTCGAGATTCGTTGTCGTCCATTTCGCGGCGGAACCGGTGGGTACAAGAAGCGGCGAGCTGGCCTGATTCACTATGAGAAGGCCGCGGTCTCCTTGTCCCGGAATGTGGACATTCGGTCCGACGGATATCTGTCCGATGACATCTAAATTGAAGCCTGGAATCAGTGGCGTCGAGCATCTCGGGTGTTCGACGCCATCCTGCCCGAGGCGCCACTTGTAGTGGTCATCGAAAACGCCAAAAATATAGGGAACTTCCACGTCCCAATTGGCCAATCCGCCGTATGGATTGCCTTCGCCGCCGATCCCTGAGGTGTTGCCGCTGAATGCAACAAGCGGTTGAACAATGAAGCGTCGGCGCAACTCGATTGGCAGCGCGCCATTGCCGGGGATGCTGATATCGACGACGCTGAAGTCGGTGGTTCCGAGATACGGCGAATATTTGTCGCCGAACATCCCTTCCGCCATCGGTTCGATCTGTTCGGCCGAATGCACTTTCTTCGCGTACTCGGCGTAGTCGGGAACTCCGGCGCCGCTGCCGACGACGGCACCGTTTGGATCGTCCGGGGGCTGATCCGATGCAATTCCGCCTTGGTCTTGAGCCGACGAGATTGAAGCTCCCAGCAGCAGAACGGCGAGCAGTCCCGCGCGACCCGGAAAAATGATGCGCGATTTCTCGCGCTCGCCCTTGTGCGAGCCATCGCCAGTACGGCGTGCGGCAGAATTTTTTCGCAGTCGGGCGCGGACGCGACCGGGTGCGCCAGCCAGATGATCGGTGAAACGGGAGAAAAGCATGGATAGCTCCGGTTTTTTCAGAAATGCCTACGAGGTCGAGCCCGATGCGGGCGCGGACCTGCGTGTATAGGTACCTGCACAAGGTTGTATCGGCACGCGGCGATATATCGGTCCTGTCAATAGGACCGTCGGCATGCCAGGAAGGCGACCCCACCAAGTGGTTTTGGCGGTGAACCGAAGGCTCCCCCAGCGCTTCGGATCGTCGTCGATGAAGCCGCCCGAACGAGGCGGCTTACCGGGGCCGGCATGATGCAGGAACAGGCTGCCGGCTTCTGTAGGAAAACGCCGGGATCGCATGTAGGAATTTTCCTACACGTCAATGTTGCCGGCCGCCGCCGTAGCGATCCAAGCGGTAGTAACGCCGCCGACAACGGCCGCGAGCCGTCCTCTCCGGGAGTGCCGTTTGCGGGCATGGATAGGGGAGGGGCGCTCAATTGCGAGCGCCGAACCTGTCAAGCGAACGTATATTGCAGCTCGCTTTCCAAGGCATGGCGCGAATCCAGGTTGGAGTGGCGGACGGACAGTTTTCGGCCGAGCGCTCCTCAGGGCGCTCGAGTGGCGGGACGCCGGGCAATTCGATATGCCGGCTATCTGCAGCGCGCGCTACATGTTCGGAGGAGCCGGAAAGAATAGGGGTAAATTGCGGCGCGCAAGACCGATGCTTCTGCGCGAACGTCGCTCGAAGTTTTGCGGTCCGCCCATGTGCGTCACGGACGCGAGCGGACATCCATATGGATGAGGAAACGTTCAGGAGGCTCGCGGTGGTGCCTCCGGTGTCCATCCATGCCCAAAGCGGAAACCCCCGCCGGGCGCCTGCGGACGGTGTGCGTCGGAATAGCCACTGGCCCCGGCGGTTAGGTCGCGCGTGCCGCGTACGGTACCGGCCATGGTGCCCCGTTCCCGGCGACTGCCGGAACTCCCGCCAGTTCGGGCGACACAATCGAAAAGCTGCGGGAGCGTTCCGTTTGCAGCAGGTATCCGAGAGATTGGCCGGCGATGGGCGCTCGGAAGAACGCCGCCCGAACTTCCGGAGGAAGTTGGGGCGGCTTCAACACCTCATGAGAACGCTTCGACCCTTGGGGAGCTGCTTTTCGTGCGATCCGCCAGGGATCGCCACGACCTGCGAGCGTGAACGAGGCATGCGGGACACGATCGCCGGATCGTCCATCCCTGGCCGCGCTTTTCGCCAACGGCACGCGACGACGGGCGCCGCGCGGCTGCCGCCGAGGCGAATTCAGCGTGCGAGGCTCGCGATGTCGATGACGAAGCGGTACTTCACGTCGCCCTTGACCATGCGGTCGTAGGCGGCGTCGATGTCCTGCGCGGCGATCGTCTCGATGTCGGAGACGATGCCTTTCTCGGCGCAGAAATCGAGCATCTCCTGCGTCTCGGCGATGCCGCCGATCAGCGAGCCGGCGATGGCGCGGCGCTTGAAGATCAGGTTGCCGACATTCGGCGCCGGATGCGGATGCTCGGGCACGCCGACCAGCACCAGCGTGCCGTCGCGCTTGAGCAGGGCGGTGAAGTCGTCGAGCGAATGGCTGGCGGCGACGGTGTTCAGGATGACGTCGAAGCTGCCCGCATGCGCCTTCATTTCGTCTTTGTTGCGCGAAACGACGACTTCGTCGGCGCCGAGCGCGAGCGCGTCCTGGCGCTTCTTTTCGGAGGTGGTGAAGGCGACCACGTGCGCGCCCATCGCGTGCGCGAGCTTGACGCCCATGTGGCCGAGCCCGCCGATCCCGACGATGCCGACCTTCTTGCCCGGGCCGACGTTCCAGTGCCGCAGCGGCGAATACGTGGTGATGCCGGCGCACAGCAGCGGCGCGACCGCGGCGAGCTGCGCCTCGGGATGGCGGATATTCAGCACGAACTTCTCGTCGACGACGATCCGTTGCGAATAGCCGCCGAGCGTATGCCCGGGCGCATCCGGCGTCGGGCCGTTGTAGGTGCCGACGAAACCGTTCTCGCAGTATTGCTCCAGTCCTTCGTCGCAGGCCGCGCAATGCTGGCAGCTGCCGACGAGGCAGCCGACGCCGACCACGTCGCCGACCTTGAACTTGCCGACGCCGCCGCCGACGGCGGTGACGCGGCCGACGATCTCGTGGCCCGGCACGCACGGATACAGCGTGCCGCCCCATTCGGAACGCACGGTATGCAGGTCCGAATGGCAGACGCCGCAGTAGGCGATGTCGATCTGCACGTCGTTCGGACCCGGTGCGCGGCGCTGGATGGCGATCGGCTCGAGCGGCTTGTCGGCGGCATGGGCGCCGTAGGCTTTCGTGTTCATGCGTGTGACCTCGGATGGGGGATCGGGGATGCGGACGATGACGGTCAGGATGTCTTCGGCGGGCCGACGAGATACTCCTCGTCGCTGACCTTTTCCAGCCAGTCGACGACCTTGCCGTCCTTCGCTTCCTGCACGGCGATGTGGGTCATCGCCGTGGTCGGCGTGGCGCCGTGCCAGTGCCTGTGGCCCGCCGGACACCAGATGATGTCGCCGGCATTGATTTCAACGATCGGACCGCCTTCGCACCGGGTCCAGCCCTTGCCGGAGGTGACGATCAGCGTCTGGCCGACGGGATGCGTATGCCATGCGCTGCGCGCGCCGGGTTCGAACGTGACGAAGGCGCCGGAGACGCGGCCGCCCTCGCTCCTGAACGGCGAATCGATGCGCACGCTGCCCGTGAAATAGTCGGCCGGTCCCTTGGCGGAGGGCTGCGAGCCGTTGCGGATGATTTCCATCGTCGAAGCTCCTTGCGATTCGAGTGTCGTGGCGGATGATTGCGCGGAAGCGGCCGTCGCGGCGCACGGCGCGATCGGACGCATGAGGAGCCGGTTCATTGCGGGGCTTTCTCGCCGACGATCCGGAGCGCGTTGAGGCTGCGCGGATAGCCGATGAACGGCAGCAACTGCGTGACCGCATCGACCAGCACCCGCCGGTCGTTGCCGACCGCCAGGTTGCCGGCGACGTGTCCGGCGAGCTGCGGTTCGCAGCCACCCAGCGCGGCGAGCATCGCGAAGGTCAGCAGTTCGCGCGTCTTCAGGTCGAGGCCGCTGCGCGTGTAGTAGTCGCCGAAGCAGTTGGCCGAGAGAAAACGCTGGATGTGCCGCTGGTCCTGCGGCGCGTTGGCGATCATCGCGTCGACATGCCCGTCGCCGAAGATCGCCTTCTGCACGGCGAGGCCCTTCGCATGCCGCGTATCGGCACGGGTGGCGGATTGCTTCGCCAGTGGCAGCTCGATCCCGCGCGTGCGGAACACGTCGTTGGTCGCATGCAGGAACCCTGACGCGCGCGCCATGCCGACATAGGGCACGGCCTGGTACAGCAATTCCTTCGCCTCCACCGGAGTGACGCCGACGTCGAGCGCGGCGCCGAGCATCGCGCGGTAGGCGTCGACGGCCTGGCAGGCGACGATCGCGGCCAGTTGCAGCAGCAGCCGTGTGCGCACGTCGAGGCGGCTTCCGGTCGGCACCTCGTCGAAAGCCCAGTCGTCGAAGAGCTCGACCCATTCGGGATCGGTCGCCTTCAGCGTCGAAAGGTGGTTCCGGAACAGCGCGTCGCGGGTGCGGCGCGTGATGTCGGCGGAGATCGGCAGGCCGTTCTCCCCGGGTGCGCGGGTTTGCATTGCCGGTGTCCGGTGGCGTTCGATGCCGTGCAGTGTGGGCCGGCGTCGATCCCGCGATAAGACGGAATACTCCGAATGGACTTATGATTTGCGTTCATCAATTCGTCCGGGACTCTGCATGCCGCGCGAGAACTACAACGATCTCGTCGCCTTCCTCGCGGTCGCGCGCGAGGGCAGCTTCACCCGGGCCGCCGCGCGGCTCGGGGTCACGCAATCGGCGCTCAGCCACGGCATCCGCGCGCTGGAGGCGCGGCTCGACATCCGCCTGTTCCATCGCACCACGCGCAGCGTTTCGTTGACCGAGGCGGGCGAGCGGCTGCATGCGCGCGTCGCGCCTCAGTTCGAGGAGATCGACCTCGCGCTCGACGCGCTCGGCGAACTGCGCGACAGCCCGAGCGGCACCGTGCGCATCACCTGCGGCGCGCACGGCATCGAGACGGTATTGTGGCCACGCCTGTCGAAACTGCTGTCGCGCTATCCGGACATCCGACTCGAACTCATCGCCGACAGCCGCCTGAGCGACATCGCCGCCGACCGTTTCGATGCCGGCGTCCGCCTCGGGGAACAGGTGGCGACCGGCATGGTGTCCGTGCGTATCGGCCCGGACATGCGCATGGCCGCGGTGGCGTCGCCCGCCTACCTCGACGGCAAGCCCGAGGTTCGCGCGCCGAAGGACCTGTCCGGGCATCGCTGCATCAACCTGCGTTTCCTGACACACGGCGGCTTGTACGCATGGGAGTTCGAGAAGCGCCGCCGCGAACTGCGCGCGCACGTCGACGGGCAACTGGTGTTCAACGAGGCGCGACACGCCCTGCAGGCGGCATTGGACGGCTTCGGCATCGCCTACATGCCGGAAGACATGGTGACACGGCACCTCGCGGAAGGCCGCCTCGAACGCCTGCTCGAGGACTGGTGCCCGCCGTTTCCCGGCTACCACCTTTACTATCCGAGCCGCCGCCGGCCGTCGCAGGCGTTCGACATCGTGGTGGACGCGCTTCGCCACGGTTGAGCGGCGCGAAGGCGGCCGATGCCGGGTGGTCGCGCATCGATCGGATTCCCGCGAGGTGGCTTTGCGATCGGAAGCCGGCTGCTGCGTGATCCCCGCAGGCGCCACTTTCGCCGGACGTTGTCGGCCTCGCGGGCCGACCGGAAGGGCGGGCGCCGGCCGGCCGACGGGCGCACAATGCCGTTCGATGTCGAGCGCGGGAGCAACCGCCATGCCCACTTCGATGGTCCGCCGCGACACGGCATCGAGACTCGTCAAGGCGCCGGCCAGCGCCATCTACGACGCCCTCACGAGTCGCGAGGCGGTGTCGACGTGGTTGCCGCCGCACGATGCCACCATGGAGGTCCAGGCCTTCGAGCCGCGCGTCGGCGGGCGATTCCGGATGACGCTCACCTTCGCAGCCGCGCCCGGCAAATCGACGGCCAATACCGACGTCGTGGTCGGCCGCTTTGTCGATCTGGTACCGAGGGAACTCGTCGCACAGGCTTTCGAGTTCGCTTCGGCTGATCCCGCGTTCGCCGGAACGATGACGATGACCTGGACCTTGCAAGCGGTCGCGGACGGCACGATCGTCACCGTCATGGCCGAGGATGTCCCGTCCGGCATCGACCGGGAGGATCATGAAGCGGGAATGCGCTCGTCGCTTGCCCATCTCGCAGCCTACGTCGAGTGAACTCTCGGCGGACGAGCATGGGGCCGGGTTCGATGGTGCCGGCGCGCGCCTTTGGTGAATGCAGCGCGCCTTCGGTGCGCGGGCGTCGGGCGACGATTGTCAGGCCGAGGTCATCGCACGGACGATCGATGCGCGGCGGCCGTTCGCATGAGAGGAACGGGCCGGCGAGGCGCGAGTGATGCCGGCGCCCGTCGGCGTCATCGGTACCAGGCTACGCGGAGGATCGCCAGCAGCGGCAAGCCGAGGCACCAGAATCCGACGCCGGCGAAACCGAGTCCACCGGCGATCGCACCGACCGCGAAGCCGAATACCGGCGGCAGCATCTTGCGCAGGCGTGCCTTCGCGGGCGCGGCGTCGGCGCCGTAGGCGACCTCGACCGCGTCCATCACCGTCTGCGTGACGTTGCCGGTCATCACCGTCGTCGGCGCGTGGTGGGCGAACACGGTGCGCGAGGCGACGTTCTGGATCGCCATCGCGGCGACGCCGAACATGCCGATCAGGATCGTCAGCAACGCGTCCGGGTCCTGCACCGGCGAGCCCCATACGCCGACGCCGAGGAACAGCGCGAGGAATGCCGCCTGGGCCAGCAGCACCGCGCGGGCGGGATCGCGCCCGTTGCGCTTGCAGCGATGCAGGAAGGCCTGCGTCGCGGCGACGGCCAGGATGAATACCGGGAACGCGAGCAGCTTGGCGAGGATGCCGGGACGCGAGGAAGCCAGCGTCGCGCCGATCAGCACGAAGTTGCCGGTGACGTGCGCCGTGAACAGCCCGAACAGCGCGACGAAGCCGCAAGTGTCGACGAAGCCGGCGGTGAACGCCATCAGCGTGCTGACCTGGGTGTCGCGGGGAGCGGCTGGCGGATCTTGTACGGCGGCAGCGGTCGTGTTCATGGGTTCCCCTCTCGTATCGATGGATCACCAACCCCAGTGCAGTTCGGCGCCGGCATAGGTGGAATCGTGTCCGCCGGCTTCGCGCACGACGCGCGCGACTTCGTAGCGGTCGGTTTCGAACGCCATCGCGACATTGCGGACGATGGCCCAGTCGACGCGCAGTTGCGCATACGTCGCGGTGCGCCGTCCTGCCGCGCCCGCGGTGTCGGGCAGCGCAATGCTCGGCTGCGCGAAGACGGCATCGTGCGTGGTCTGCCGCCACAGCGCACCGAGCGCGACGAGCAGTTTCATGCCAGGCGCAGGCTTGAGCGTCAGCGACGGTTTGACGTGGATGAAGTTGCTATAGCCGGTGTAGCCCGACAAGGTGACGTAGTAGCCGTTCGGAAACATTGGATTGAAGGTGCCGACGCGGCCGTCGTGCGGATCGCGGTCACCCGAGGCGGCATCGAGCTGCAGGCCGAGGCGCGGCGACCACGGCGCGGTGGCGAACGTGTAGCCGCCGAGTGTTCCGATCGCCCAGGCGTCGACAGACTGCGGACCGAGTCGGCCGCCCTGACGCATGCCCTCGACGTCCCAGTCGAAGCCGCGCGCGGCCCCGACCCAGCGCACGTCGACGTTGCGCCGGCGTTCTTCTCCCGCGCCGGCAGGAAAGCGCGCGGCGTCGTTGCGGTAGTCGGAGAACGTCATGCTGAGTTCGCCGCCGGCGACGTCCTGCCGCTGCACACGCGCGCCGCCGTAGCGCAGGTGCCGATTGCTGAAATCGTCGAACGCGGATGTGTTGCGATACTGCACGGGTTGGCTGACGAAGCCGCTGAGACGCCAGCCGTTGCGCTCGTAGTCGCTCCAGATCGCGTCGTAGGCCTGGCGCACGTTCGGACCGTCGCGCACCGAGATGAAACGTTGCAGGTCGAACGCCATTTCCTGCCGACCGATGCGCCATTTGACCAGGCCGTCGCCGACGTCGAGATCGCCGTCGACGAAGGCGAGACGCAGGTCGAGCTTGTTGGCGTCGGCAGGGCCGGGCTTGTCCAGCCCCGGCGCGAGTGCGTTTTCCACCTGCACGAAAAGCCGCGCACGGTCGAACAGGTGCGCGTCGGCGTGCAGTTCGAGGCGATGGATCAGGTAGCCGACGTCGCCGCTGTCGGTCGTGCCGAGTCGCGGCGCGTCGTTGTATTCGTAGCGTTCGCGCAACGTCACGCCGAACGAGAGATAGCGCGCCGGATCGTCGCCCGACAGCGCGACGTACTTGAGCGCGTCGCCGGGTTCGGTGCGCTGTGTCGGGTCGGAAAGGAACGACCAGTCCTCCTGCCAGCGGTACATGCCGATGAGGGGCCGCTGGGAGGGCTCGTCCGCGCGCGAAAGCGTGCTTGCGGCGGCAAGCACACCGGTGAGTGCGAACGGGCCGATGCGCACAAGTCAGCGCGCTTTCGGCGAATGGACTTCGGCGATGTAGCCGCCGGGGAATTCGAGAATCGCCGTGCTGCCTTCGGCGCCGTCGAAGCGCGGCGACAGAACTTTCGCACCGGCCTTGACGGCCTTCGCGACCGTCGCGTCGAGATCCTTCACCTCGTAGCCGGTCAGCTCGCGGCCGAACGGATACGGCAGCTGCCCGTTGCTGACGAACACGAGTTGCTTGCCGAATTTCGATTCGATGCGGATGCGGCGGATGGCCTCGCCCTTCTTGCCGATCTCGGCGCCGTCGGCCGCCTTGTCGTCGGAAACGAGTTTGCCGTGCGAGAACGCGAGAAAACCCTTCACGAACGCGTCGGCCGAATCCGGCGAGACATAGACGCGGTTGTCGGGCACGGTTTCGAGCGCGTCGTAGTTCGGCGCGGTGAAATGCCAGTAGAGCTGGTACTTCACGCCGCCCGGGAACTGGATCACCGCGTCGTAGCCGATCGGGTCCTTGAACTTGTCGACGATCACCTCGGCGCCGGCGGCGCGCGCGGCCTTGATCGCCTGGTCCATGTCGGTGACGAGCCAGCCGGTGCGCTCGGCGCCGAACGGATACGGGATCGGCGTCAGGAACGAGAACGTCGAAAGGTTGCCGACCGGCGACCACACGTACTGGAACTGCGTGTTGGCCGGCACCGGCATGATGTTGGCGGTGATGCGCTGCGACGCATGGCCGCCGAACGTGGCGTTCCACGCGTTGACCAGCGCGTCGTAGTGCGCCGGCGAGTCGACGTAGACGTGCGTGGTGTCGTACTGCGGCGACACCGCGACGTCGGGGATCACGGGTGCTCGGGCCGAGGTCTTCACTTCGGCGCAGCCGGTCGCTGCAAGCAGCAGCGTGGCGATGGCAACGCCGCGAACGAACGTGGAACGGATGTTCAGCATGACGATGCTCCTTGGGCCAAGTGGTTGTGCTTGTCGGTTTTCACGGGCTCACGGCACGCCCATATCGCGGCGAACACGAAGCCCGCGACCAGCGCGATGTGTTCCATGAACGTGTTCATCTCGGCGAAGCGCGCGGGGCCGTCGAGTTTCCAGAACGCATGCGCGATCAGCGTGACGATCAGCGTGAATACGCCGAGCGCACCAGCACCAAGCCAGGCATGGCGATTGAAGATCACCAGCAGCGAAGCGCCGAGTTGCACGACGAGCAGCAGCACGTAGTACGGCAGCGGCGTGCGGGTGTCGAGCAGGCCGCCGATTTCAGCCAGCGCCTCCTGCAGATGCAGGCCCTTGTCGATGCCGCTCCACCAGTACGGCAGCGTGATCGCGATGCGCGCCGACCACCACGTTGCGTCGCTGGCGAGGATCGCCGCAACCCAGCGCGGCGTGTCGGAACGTAACGGCGCGGTGCTCATCTCAGAACGCCCAGCACGAGCAGCCGAGCGAGCCCCAGAAGCCCTGCAGGTCGGCGAGGTTCGTCGCCGGCGCATGCGCATGTCCGTGCAGCGCGCAGGCGTGCGCTGGAGGCAGCGCGCGATGTGCGGTCTGAGCGCCTTCGCTCTTCCAGTGGCGGCTGCCGAAGTTGACTGGCGACCAGTCCGGCATCGCCGCGGGCAAGCCTGGATCGAGCGAGGCGAAATCGCCGTCGGCGTAGACGACCTTGCCGTCGACCGCGGTCAGCAGCGAGACGATGCTGCGGATCTCGTCCTCCGGCACGCCGAGGAAGTCGGCCGAGAGGATCGCGAAGTCGGCGAGCTGGCCGACCTTGATCTGGCCTTTCGATCCCTGCTCGTTCGAGAACCAGGTGTTGGCGCGCGTGTACAGGTCCAGCGCGGTGTCGCGGTCGATGCGGTTGCGCTGCGGATAGAGCGTCAGTCCGCCGACCGTTTTGCCAGTGACCAGCCAGGCGAGCGCCGTCCACGGATCGTAGCTCGCCACGCGCGTCGCGTCGGTGCCGGCGCCGACCGGCACGCCGAGTTCGAGCATGCGCTTGACCGGCGGCGTGCGCTCGGCCTGCAGCGCGCCGTAGCGTTCGACGAAATATTCGCCTTGGTAGGTCATCCGGTGCTGCACGGCGATGCCGCCGCCGAGCTTCGCGATGCGTTCGATGTTGCGGTCGCTGATCGTCTCGGCGTGGTCGAAGAACCAGTGGATGCCGGCGAGCGGGATGTCCTTGTCCACCTTCTCGAACACGTCGAGCGCGCGCGTGATCGTCTCGTCGTAGGTCGCGTGCATGCGCCACGGCCATCGCTTCGCCGCAAGAATGCGCACGACGGCTTCGAGGTCCGGCTCCATGTTCGCCGGCATGTCCGGTCGCGGCTGGCGGAAATCCTCGAAGTCGGCGGCCGAGAACACCAGCATCTCGCCGGCGCCGTTGAGCTTGTAGAAATCATCGCCCTGCTGATACGCGTTGCCGTCGGTCCAGCGCGTGAAGTCGGCGACTTCCTCCTTCGGCTTCTGCGTGAACAGGTTGTAGGCGATGCGCAGGGTCAGCTCGCCGCGCGCGTGCAGGTCGGTGATGACGCGGTAGTCGTCGGGATAGTTCTGGAAGCCGCCTCCGGCATCGACGACGCTGGTGATGCCGAGGCGGTTCAGCTCGCGCAGGTAATGACGCGTGGAGTTGAGCTGGTAGTCGTACGGCAGCTTCGGACCTTTCGCCAAAGCCGAGTACAGCAGCAGCGCGTTCGGTTTCGCCAGCAGCAGGCCGGTCGGTTCGCCGCGGGCGTCGCGCTGGATCTCGCTGCCCGGCGGGTCAGGCGTGTCCTTGGTGTAGCCGGCCGCGCGCAGCGCCGCGCGGTTGAGCAGGGCGCGGTCGTACAGGTGCAGGATGAACACCGGCGTGTCCGGCGCGACGGCGTTGAGTTCGTCGAGCGTCGGGAGGCGCTTCTCGGCGAACTGCTGCGCGGTGAAGCCGCCGACCACGCGCACCCACTGCGGCGCCGGCGTGCGCGCCACCTGTTCCTTCAAGAGGCGCATCGCGTCGGCGAGCGACGGTACGCCGTCCCAGCGCAGTTCGAGGTTGTAGTTCAGGCCACCGCGGATCACGTGGATGTGCGAGTCGATCAGACCCGGGATCACGCGCCGACCGCGCGCGTCGACGATCCGCGTCGACGGGCCGGCGAGTTTCATCACCTCGGCCGCGTCGCCGACGGCGACGAAGCGGGTGCCGGTAACGGCGAAGGCCTGCGCGTGTGGCTTGGCTTTGTCCACGGTCGCTACGTTCGCGTTGTGGACGATCAGGTCGGCATGGTTCGACATCGCGATGCTCCGCAGGGGCAGGCTGGCATCAGGGGCTTCTCGGCGGCCGGTCGCCATCGGTCGATGTCACGCCGCAATCCGGCGACTGCGTCGGCAGCGCGGCAAGCGAATGCGACTTCAGGTGGGCGGAAACGACGGCCGTGCTGACTGGCCCATTCGTCCACCACTGCTTCGCGACCGGCACGAGCTGCTCGCCGATCAGGATGCCGGCGAGGCCGACCAGCGCGATCACCGGCGGTGCCGGCGATCGCACGTTGAGCAGGCCGTAGATCGCACCGACCAGAATGCCGACGGCCAGCGATATCAAATAGAGCTTCATCGCAGCACCTCGCGGTGATTGAAGAGCATCAGTGGCCTTCCGAGGCACCGAACATCGTCTTGGCGTAGATCAGGCCGAGTCCATAACCGCCGCCGTGTTGTACCGCGGTAGCGACGGTCTGGGCGTAGGTCGCTTGCCGCGCCCAGTCGCGCTGAAGTTCGAGCAGGTATTGCACGCTCGTCATCGGGCGCGCGCCGGCTTGCACCATGCGCGTGACGGCACGCTCGTGCGCTTCTGTCGTCACGTCGCCGCAGGCGTCGGTGATCACGTAGGCCTCGAAGCCCTGGTCCAAAGCCGACAGCACCGGGCCGACGATGCACACGCTGGTCCACAGGCCGCCGAAGACAAGGCGGCTCTTGCCGATCCGGTTTACCTCGCGGATAACGTTCTCGTCTTCCCAGGTGTTCATCGTCGTGCGGTCGATCAGCGGCTGGCCGGGGAAGGGGCCGGTCACTTCCGCGAACATCGGACCGGAGAACGATTTCTCCGCCACCGTGGTCAGGATCGTCGGCACCTTGAACTCGGCCGCGGCTTTCGCGACCAGGGCGGCGTTGTTGCGTAGTTCGACGAGATCGATCGATTTCGTCGCGAACGCCATCTGCGACTGGTAGTCGATCAGGACCAGCGCGTGATCCGCGCCGTTGAGCAGGGTCTTGCCGGGTACGGCTTTGGCGGTGGCCATGAAGCGTCTCCTCGTGGTGTGGGGAAGCACCCGCTCCCGACCGAGAGCGGGCGAATCGGAAATCAGGCCGTCATGTCGAACAGCAGCACTTCGGCGTCGGTATCGGCGCGCACGGCGACCGTGTCCACGCCGCTGATCGCAGCGCCGTCGCCGGCATCGAGACGCTGGCCGTCCAGCGTCACCGCGCCGCGCGCGACATGCAGCCAGAGCTTGCGTGCCTTGCCGGTCACATGCGTGAGCTCGTGTCCGGCGGACAGGCGCGTGACGTACAGGTTCGCGTCCTGGTGGATTTTCACGGCCTTGCCGCTCGGCCGGTTCGACGCGACCAGGGTCCATCGGTTAGTGAGTTCTTCGGGCGTGAACGCATGCTGTTCGTAGCCGGGTTCGTAGCCGTTCTTGTCCGGGATGATCCAGATCTGCAGGAAGTGCACGAGCTCGCTGCTCGAGGCGTTGAACTCCGAGTGCATCACGCCGGTGCCGGCGGTCATGCGCTGGATCTCGCCCGGGCGGATCACCGCGCCGGTGCCCATGCTGTCCTTGTGTTCGAGCGCGCCGTCGAGCACCCACGACAGGATTTCCATGTCGCGATGGCCGTGCGTGCCGAAGCCCTGGCCGCCCTGGACGCGGTCCTCGTTGATCACGCGCAGCGGACCGAAGCCCATGTGCTGCGGATCGAAGTAGTTGCCGAAGGAAAACGTGTGATGGCTGTTGAGCCAGCCGAAGTCGGCGACGCCGCGGTCTTCGGATTTGCGTAAGGTCAGCATGGCAATCTCCCGCAAGTTCGTTGAATGGCCGCCACTCTAGGTTCGTCCCGCTGCCGCGCCTAGCCGCGCGAGGGCGAACACGGCGTTCGCCTGCGCCGAACGCTGGGCGGGTTCCGAGATTGCGCAGCGACGTGCGCAGACCTCACCATCCGCGCATGGAACACGACTTCGGCAATCTCAAGGCGTTCGTGCAGGTGGTCGAGAGTGGCGGCATCAGCACCGCGGCGCAGCGGCTGGGCGTGGCCAAGTCGGCGCTCAGCGAACGCCTGGCCAAGCTCGAAGGCGCGTTGCATACCAAGCTGCTGCATCGTTCGCCGCGCGGCGTCACGCTGACCGATGCCGGCAGGCGCTTCTACGAGCGCGCCTGCGACGTGCTGTCCCGCCTGCAGCAGGCGGTGGACGAGGTCAGCGGCGAGAACGCCGAGAGCATCAACGCCAATCTGCGCATCACCGCGCCGATGACGTTCGGCACGCAGTACCTCGGTCCGCTGCTGTTCGCGTTCATGCGCCGGCATCCGGGCCTGGATCTCACGCTCGATCTCGACGACCGCCACGTCGACCTGCTGGTCGGCGGCTTCGACCTCGGCGTGCGCATCGGCCGCCTGCACGATTCTTCGCTGATGGCGCGCGCATTGGCGCCGAGCCGCCGCGTGCTGTGTTGCAGCCCGGATTACGCCGAGCGGCGCGGCGTGCCGACCGCGATCGCCGAGGTCGCCGCGCACGACTGCATCTGCTACGGCAACGCGTCGGTGGCGCCGTACTGGCAATTCGAGCAGCCCGGTGGCGCCGAGCCCGAGCAGATCGTGGTGCGCGGCCGCATCCATCTCAACAACGGCGAGAGCATGCGCGACGCCGCGATCGCGGGACTGGGCCTGGCGGCGCTGCCGCGTTTCATCGCCGCCGCGGCGCTGCGCGACGGCCGCCTCGTCGAAGTGCTGGCCGGTACGCCGCCGATGCCGGACACGATCTACGCGGTCTATCCGCGCACGCGCTACGTCAGCCGCGGCGTGCGCGCGATCATCGACATGCTGGTGGATGCATTCGCGAACGCGGTGCCCTGGGAAGGCGAGCCGGCATCGCGTCGGCGCGGAAGGCGCTAGGACGGAAACGACGTCGTCGCCGGAACCGCGGGCGAGGCTTCCCGTCGCCCTCGAATCCTCGTCGCGAGGAAGGCGCAGCGAAGCGCGCACGACGCGGGAAGCTAGCCGACTTCGACGGCCAGGGTGTATCGAGCGCGATCATCTCGATCGCTTCCTCGGGCCCAACCAGGCAAATTTTCGGAGTGTCTGGACTTCTGATGACTTCTTCGGGCGTCCGCGACGCCCGCAGTGCGAATTGGAGCGCCGAATTCGCCCGGACGAACGTCCCATGGCCTGCTGTTCGGACAAGGAAGGCGTGCGGGAACTGCGGCAGGTGGTCGTGGAGGGGAGCGGGCGTCATGTAGGAAATCTCCTACAAATGGACGCGCGCATTTTCGATTGCGCAGGGTTCGCTGCCTGAGGATGCTGGATGCACGAGCACAGCTGGCTGCCGGGTGGGACAGCAGCAGCGCCCACCGCTCTTGCGTAGTTCATCAATGTCTTAGGGGAGACCGATGAATGCGAACCTGCCACTACCGTGGATGGCACGGGTCAAACCGGTTCCTGCCGCCGCGTGTGGCTCACGCCGCTCGTTCGCATGCTCCTCGGGGCAAGTCCGTTGCGCCGAAGTCATCGACCGAATAGCCGGTTCCACCTCTCGAACTGCATCTTGCGATCACGCAAACGAGCGTCGCCGGGCGCGTCATGGGCTGCGATTGCCGTCGTGCGCGGGCGCGCTGCCACCACGGCTGACGAGGGCGATCGGTGCATTGACGACAGCGCCGTCAGGTTCGGGCGGCCGCGCGACGTGCTTTGCTCGCAGGCGCGGAACGCATCGGGCGCGTTGGCGGTATCGGCGGGATGCTTGCGTGTCCGGAGTGAATGCTGATCCGAGCCGCGTTCGCTGGAACTCGACAGGTTTCGATCGGGGGGAGCCATGACCGATTTGCCGGCGTTGCTGATCAAAGTGCGCGGAGACGGAAAAGCCTTCAAGGCCGCCGTCGCGAAATCGTCAAGCGCAGGAGCGGCTGTGATCGAGCCTCTGCTGTCCATGCCCGCGCGCGAAGGGAGCGGTAGGGGCGTGGCTGCTGCGGGATCGACTTGGCTGCGCGTCAGAACGGACGCGCAAGCATCGGCTAACTCCTGGGACCAGGCGCATGGTGTTCTCTCGCCCGATCAGGCGTTCGCGGCATTGGGCGGGGCGGCCATCGAGGCCGTCGAACCCGACATCGAGCAAAGCTGGGACTTTCGAAAATCCGCATCCAATGGCGAGCGGCCCGATGCCGCGGCGAACAAGGCCCAGCCGTGTTCGTTCGACGATCAGGACGGCGACGGCGGCAAGGCGAAAGGGCCGGCCGTCGCCTGGAACTTTGCGTCCGACTTCAGCCAGTTGGCCGCCGCGCGCGACCAGGTCGGTGAAAAGCTGCAAGAGATCGTCATCGCTCACCTGGACACCGGCTACGATCCCGAGCACGTCACGCTGCCGGTCAATCTGCTGACGGCGCTGCAGCGCAATTTCGTGAAGGGCGAGAACCCGAACGACGCCGTCGACCATATTCCGGCAGGGGCGCTGCTGACGAACCGCGGCCACGGCTCCGGCACCTTGAGTCTGCTGGCGGGGAACCGTTTGCGCGGCGACTCGCCCGGCTGGAAAGCGTTCAAGGACTTCGTCGGCGGCGCGCCGCTGGCGAAGGTCATACCCGTTCGGGTCGCGGACTGGGTCGTGCGCTTCAGTACGAGCACGCTCGTGCAGGGCTTCGGCTACGCGTGCGAACGGGAAGCCAATGTTCTTTCGATGAGCATGGGAGGCGTTTCCTCGCAGGCGCTCGTGGATGCGGTCAACCTTGCCTACGAGAACGGCCTCGTCATGGTGACCGCGGCCGGCAACAATTTCGCCGATGTGCCCAGCCCGAAATCGACGGTGTTTCCTGCGCGCTTCAATCGCGTCTTGTCCGCGTGCGGGCTGATGGCGGACGGCCGGGCATATGCCGGCTTGCATGCATTGACGATGCAGGGCAACTACGGACCCGATGAAAAGATGGGGACGTCGCTCGGAGCGTACACGCCCAACGTGCCGTGGGCACAAATCGGATGCGGCAACGTCGTCGACATGAATGGCGCGGGCACGTCGGCCGCTACGCCGCAGATCGCTGCTGCTGCCGCGCTCTGGCTGGCCGAGCATTGGGATGTCGTCAAGAACTATCCCGAGCGGTGGATGCGCGTCGAAGCCGTACGCAACGCGCTGTTCGCCTCCGCGCTCAAGTCCACCGCCCGCATGAGTGCGGCCGAAACGCGCCAGAAGATCGGCCAAGGCGTCCTGCGCGCGGCAGCGGCGCTGGCGACCCAGCCATTGAGCATGGCCGAGTTGGGTAACCGGAAGCTGCCGCCGGCGGAAGCGTCGTGGTCGTGGCTGAATCTGATTTTCGGCCGGGGCGGCGTGAGTCTCGCGCCGGAGCTGTCGGGATCCGCGGTACGTCGCTCGATGCTGTGTCTGGAGCTGACCCAGATGGCGCAGCGCGTTGCCGCCATCGACGAGGCCATCGACGATCCGGGCCGTCCGTTCGAGCGGATTCCCGCTTCGGCCAGAAACCGCTATCTCGAAGCTGCGCTCGATCTCGGCAGCCCTTCCAAGCCGTTGCGCGCGACGCTGGAACGGATCCTGGCGCGCCCGGCGGCGGTTTCCCTGAGCTCGAATGGCGCGCCAACGCCGGCCGCCCCGGTCAAACGCAAGGTGAAGAAGCCGCCCATACCGGATCGCCGCCTGCGCGTCTTCGCGCTCGATCCGAGCATCGGCAACAGTCTCGCTTCGTTCGCGGTGAATGAAACCGTGCTGTCGGTGCCTTGGGACGACGTGCCCGTGACGAAGCAGCCGCTCGGCGTCGGACCGGTCGGCGAGTACCTCGAAGTCGTTGACGTCGACCCGGCCTCGAACCGGATCTACGACCCGGTCGATCTCAACGACAAGATCGTTCTGGCGCAGGATGGATGGGCGCCGTCCGAGGGCAATCCGCAGTTCCACCAGCAGATGGTCTACGCCGTCGGAATGACGACAATCCGCCATTTCGAGCTCGCGCTCGGCCGCCGCGCCTTGTGGGCGCCGCGCTACGCCAAGGTCGACGACGGTACCGACGACGGGCAGCCGAAAGCGTACGAAGTTCCGCGCCTGCGCATCTATCCGCATGCGTTGCGCGCCGACAACGCCTACTACAGTCCGGAGAAGATGGCCTTGCTGTTCGGCTATTTCCCGGCGAGCTCGAAGCCGGGGGATTCGACCGCGCCGGGTTCCATGGTCTTTGCCTGCCTGTCGAGCGACATCGTGGCGCATGAAATGTCGCATGCGTTGCTCGATGGCCTGCACCGGCGCTTCCAGGAAGTGTCGAACCCGGAT
>Ga0153956_1001309_pt1 | contig 22608 bp, 19 predicted proteins | sample TSFL040MetaG_FD_104704 | JGI IMG/M metagenome (GOLD analysis project Ga0153956, IMG submission 104704) | Attine ant fungus gardens microbial communities from Florida, USA - TSFL040 MetaG | ecosystem: Host-associated > Fungi > Mycelium > Unclassified | place: USA: Florida, Wekiwa Springs... | reverse complement strand
GTGTCGCTGGTGAAGAATTCGCTGTCGGCCGAGAGCTGGCCGAAGCGAACCGAAAAGCGTTCGCCGAAATTCTGCTCGAGCCACAGCGTGTAAAGACGCGTCGTGTTCAGCGCGTCGATATTGCTCGGATCTGCGATGCTGCCGGTATTCTCCGCCACGTTGTGGCCGCTGTCGTGAATCTGGAAGACCGTGACGTGCGCCTTGGCGCCGGTCCAGCCCATCAGCTTCTCGAGGTCGGCGTCGACGCCGAAATGGAACTGGCCCTCGTAGCTCGGGTTCCGGTGAATGCCGCCGCGCATCACGTCGAACACCTCGTTGGTGTAACGCAGGTCGAATTCGATGCCGCGATCCTTGAGCGCCGTGCGCGTGCCGCCCCAGTCGCCGGTCAGCGTGTCCTGCGTCCAGATCGAAGCGGGCTTCGCTTCCTGCGCATAGGCCGCGCTCGAAACCGCCGCCGCCGCGAACGCCGCCGACACGATCAACAAGCGGCGAATTCCCGCGCCCTGTTTCCCAGCCATTTTGCCCCCGGTCCTTCCTTGCTTCCTTACTTGCCTTGCCGTCTCCGGTAACTGATGCAGCATATCAAAATCTATTTTCGTCCAGACTTTTCCCGGGCGATATCCGCAAGTTGTTTCACCGCCTCGAAATGCGCTTCCCAGATTTTCGGATTGTAAAGCGACCAGGGCTCCGCCTTCTTCAGGTCATCGGCCGCGGCGGAAGCCTCCCGCCGGTAGGAATCGTAGGCCTCCGCGGCCATCGCGAAATCCCGCTTCTCGGCCGCCATGGAAATCCGCCGGATCGCCAGCACCACGCCGCGCACCGCCGCCCGCGCGCGTTCGCGCTCGGCCATGCCGCCCTTCACGGTCGTGTCGGCGCGGCCCGGAAACTTCTCGCCCAGTTCGCGCCATTCGCCGCCGACGGTATCGGCCGCGAGCGCGATGACTTCGAGATTGCGCTCGGGGATGGCGCGGTCGAGCACGCTCGAGAAATCGCGCAGTTCGTCGAGTCCGGCCTGCACGGCGTTGCGCGTGTAGGGCTCGTCGGCGCCGCCGACCGCATCGAGATAGGCAACGAGATCGGCGCGATCCCGCTCCGACAAACCGAGACGGAAGTGGCGGTCGAAATACGCGACCGCCTCCGCGTAATTCCCGTAGCGCGCGTCGTGGAAATACGGCGCGTTCAGGTTCGCATTCAGGAGCGTCGGCGTCTTCTGCAATCCGCCGGTGCCGACGTCGTGCGTCCTGTGATCGACGAATGCGCCGGACGGAACGTGACACGTCGCGCAGCTCATGGAGGCGTCCTGCGGAAAGGGCCTCTCGAACAAAATCTCCCCGCGCCTGGCGGCAACGGACGCCTTGCCGGTGAGCCTGCCGTCGGGCGAGAGCTTCGCGTTCGGCAAAAACGCGATCTCGTGAATGTAGGCAACAAGCCCGTCGAGCACCTGCTGCGAAGGCTCGCCGCCGGCGAATTCGTTGACGATCACGTTGCGCACGAAATCGCGCAGGCTCGCGAAGCGCCCGTCATGCCCGTAGGGCGCGAGATATTTCGCGCCGCGCAGGCTCGGCGCGCGCACCGGGTCGAACACGCCGTTGTCGGCTTTCGGATTGAACAGCGGGCCGGTGGTGTCGAAATTCCCGGCGCGGCTCGACATGCCGGGCACGAACAGCCTGGCGTTGCCGCCGCCCTGCTGATGGCAGGTCGCGCAACTCATGCCCGCCTGCCGCGCGACCCCGCCGAGGATCGCCGGCGAAGAGAACAGCATGTCGCCGAGATTGAGGAGATAGGAACGCCTGCCGCCTGCAAGCTCCGACTCGAACAATTCGGTCGGCCGGTCGAGCGCGTCCTCGTTCAGCTCGGTCCCCGGCGGAAGCACGCCTTCCTTCGTCGTGATCGGCTCCGCGCATAAAGACGCGGCGCCGGCCGCGACGAGAACCACGAGGCACGCGAGCGTGCCTGTATTGCGCAGCAACGAATTTTGCAGGCTCCGGAACATTCTCAGTCGCCGACGGCAGGCTTCTTCAGATCCAGCTTGACGGCCGCGTTCTGGAAAAGAACCGCGAGCTCCTCGCCCGCCTTCTTCAGCGCGGGCTGGTCGAGCTGCTTCAGCTCTTTCACCTTCAGGACGCGCTTCACCTCGTCGAACTTGTCCTGAACGTTCGATGCGAGCTGCTCGTCCTTTTCCTGCAGCGTATCCTCGAAGACGATCTGGTAGAGGGCCCGGATGCCCTTGAGGTTTTCCTTCATGTCGACGAGCGAGGTGCCGGCATAGTGCGACTCGCCGCCCTTCGATTTGTTCTCGCCGACTTCATAGGCGAGCTTGGTCATGCCGTTCATCAGGCCCTGCGCCTCGAACTGAAAATCGGGCTTGCCGAGTTCCTGGCTGAACTTCGTGAGGTCGGCGACGAGGCCGGCGACGGGAGCGGAAATTTCGCCGAGCTTGCCCGCGAACAGCGCCGCCTCGATCGCGTGGTAGCCCTTCTTGGCGTCGGGCCAGGCGTCGATCGACTCGTCGAGCTCGGAGAAGAATTCGCCGGTGATCGGCTCGACGATCTCCCAGCCCTTGCGCGACTTGATCCAGGCCGCCTGCGCCGCCTGCGCGTCCTTCGCCTTCACCGCCTCCTGCAATTCCTTCGCGCCGGCGAGCGCCTTGCCGATGCGCTCCACCGCGAAGGATTTGTAGTTCTTCACTCCCTCGGCGAGCGAGGCGGCCTGCGCGTGGCTGCCCGCGAAAAACGCCCCACCCGCGACAGCGAAGGCAAGGGCGAAAATGCGCGGACGCGCGCGCGAAAGGATATTGGCTGGAACGTGCATACTGGAATCTTCCGTCGCTCGATTGGGTTGCGGGCAAAATGTGCCTCATGAGCTTCGGGGTCAATAAAAAATCCAGCAAAAACAGCACTTTATAATCGATCCAAAGAAAGATCAGGGCCGTTGCAAAACGACATGCGCACGTAGCGCGACAATGCGTCGCCGCCCGATGCGGGCGAGCAATTTTTCCGGCGCGCGCGCGCCGTCCCCGTGAGCGCCGATCGCTTGATAAAATTTCCTGGAGAGCAGTAGCCCCTGCTCCCTGCGCGGACGAACGCCGAAAGCGCGGCGCGCGACTCCCGCCGCTTCCGCGAGGCGCGGCTTCCATCCGAATCCGTCGATCGCGAGCTTGAATGCCGCCGCGCGCGTTTCGGCCTGGCCGAGGCGCTCGGCCTTCTCGATGAAGGCGCGCAACTCGCGCGTCCAGCCTTCTTCCAGCACGACGGCGGGGTCGAGAAACATCAGCCAGTCGCCGCGCGCGTCCTGCGCCGCCGCGCGCAGGCGCGCGCCGAGGTCGGGCGGCATCCGCCGGAAATTGCAGCCGGCGGCATCGGCGATCTTGCCGGTCCCGTCGGCCGAGCCGCCGTCGGCGAGAATCACCTCGCGCAAAAGCCCCTGCGCCGCGCCCGGCACCAGCGCGGCCAGGGCCGGCACCAGCACGCGCTCGCTATTTAGCGTGGGGATAATCGCCGTAATCATGGGAACCACGACTAGTTGTAATGGTTTTGTAGCGGAACCGCCCCATATAGCGTTAACGCTTTCCTCAATATTTGTTCTTGTTTTGTTCCTGCGTTCCGCCTAAGGTAGGATCCATGGACAGGCAATTCGACGATTCGCAAAAAGACTGGCCGGAAGCGACGCCCGACAGCCCGGCAGCCAACGACGGCGTGCTCGACAGCACCGTCACCGGCGAGCGGCGGCGCGGACGCGGCGCCGTGACCAATCCGAGCGGCCGCTACGAGCCGCACGCGAAGGTCGCCTTCGACGACGGCTGGCAGAGCCTCGAGGAACTGCCGTCGTTCGCGACCCATGTCACGGAGGAGCGCGCCCGCCGGATCATCACCCGGAACGACTCGCCCGACATCGGCTTCGACCGCTCGATCAATCCCTATCGCGGCTGCGAGCACGGCTGCATCTACTGTTTCGCGCGGCCGACGCATGCCTATCAGGGCCTCTCGCCGGGGCTCGATTTCGAATCGAAGCTGTTCGTGAAGCCGGACGCGGCGGAACTGCTCAGGAAGGAGCTTGCCGATCCGAAATATTCGCCGCGCATGATCGCGATGGGCACGAACACCGATCCCTATCAGCCGATCGAGAGGAAGTGGCGCGTGACGCGCGGCATTCTCGAAGTGCTGCGCGACTGCGGCCATCCGGTCGGCATCGTCACCAAGTCGGCGCTGGTCGCGCGCGACATCGATATCCTCGCCGACATGGCGAAGAGGAATCTCGCGAAGGTGGCGCTCTCGATCACGACGCTCGACCCGAAGCTCGCGCGCGTCATGGAGCCGCGCGCGGCGGCGCCCTCGAAGCGGCTTGCGGCCGTGCGCGCGCTTTCCGAAGCCGGCATTCCCGCCGCCGTGATGGTCGCGCCGATCGTGCCCGCGATCAACGACGCGGAGATCGAGCGCATCCTCGACGCCGCGAAGGCCGCGGGCGCGGAGAGCGCGGGCTACGTCATGCTGCGCATGCCCTACGAGATCAAGGATCTCTTCCGCGAATGGCTGCGCGAACATTTTCCGAACAAGGAAAAACATGTCATTTCGCTCGTGCGCTCGCTGCACGGCGGCAAGGATTACGACGCCGAGTGGGGCAAGCGGCAGACCGGCGACGGCCCTTATGCCTGGTCGATCGGCCGCCGCTTCGAGCTTGCCTGCGAGCGTCTCGGCCTCAACAAACATCGCTCGCGCCTCACCACCGCGCATTTCAAGCCGCCGGCGGTCGAGCGCGCGCAGCTCGATTTGTTCGCGGCGTAAAGCCGCCGCTCACTGCCATGCCGGTTGGTTTCGCGCCGGCATGGCAGTCGAGTGAGAATTCCCCGTCCGCGTTTTCAGCGCCCGCGTTTTTTTGTTTTCGTTTCGGCTTCCTGCTTTCGGCTTCCTGCTTTCGTCATGGCTGGTTCGCCCCCGGCCATCCGCGCCGCATGTAGTGGCCCCGTCGTAAAGCGCGCGGGCCTCCGGTTTTTCCGGCCGGGGGCGGCGGCCCTTTTTCCTCATGGCGAGAGCCGCGCGAAAGCGCGGCGCCTCGAACCATGAGGCCATTCTTCCAGGCGCGGCGCATGAATGCGCCGCCTCTCAGGACGAGGCTTGGGAAGACTGCCCCAAAACCGCACAGATGCGGGCCTTCGATCCGAATTTCGTAATGATTCGTTAAGGTTAGCCTTTACTGAGCTTTTACCCGAACGCGCTTAAATCGCTCCCGTCAGTTCCAGTTGCGTAACGCGTATCGGGTAATGCGTATGAAGGTAATGCGTATCGGGGCGTCCCAGGGGACGCCCCGTTCAATCTCAAAGACCCCCCCCCGGACCGGCGGCGATTTTCTCGACCGCATCCATGTCGGCGACTGCATCGCCGAGCTTTCCAGGCTCCCGGCCGGCTCCATCGACATGGTGTTCGCCGACCCGCCCTATAACCTGCAGCTCCAGAGCGATCTCAAGCGCCCGGACGACTCGAAGGTCGACGCGGTCGACGACGACTGGGACAAGTTCTCGAGCTTCTCGGCCTATGACGACTTCACCCGCGCGTGGCTGCTTGCCGCGCGGCGCGCGATGAAACCCAACGCGACGCTGTGGGTGATCGGCTCCTATCACAACATCTTCCGCGTCGGCACGATCCTGCAGGATCTCGGCTTCTGGATCCTGAACGACGTGATCTGGCGCAAGTCGAACCCGATGCCGAATTTCCGCGGACGCCGTTTCACCAACGCGCACGAGACCCTGATCTGGGCGTCGCGCGACCAGAACTCGAAATACACCTTCAATTACGACGCGCTGAAAGCGGGCAACGAAGACGTGCAGGTGCGCTCTGACTGGACGATCCCGCTCTGCACCGGCGAGGAGCGCCTGAAGAACAGCGACGGCAAGAAGGTTCACCCGACGCAGAAGCCGGAGGCGCTGCTCGCGCGCGCCATCCTTTCGGCGTCGAGACCGGGGGACGTCGTGCTCGATCCGTTCTTCGGGTCGGGCACGACGGGCGCCGTCGCGAAGCGCCTCGGCCGCCGCTTCATCGGCATCGAGCGCGACCAGACTTACGCGAACGCCGCGATGAAGCGCATCGACGCGATCGAGCCGCTGGAAGAAGCGACGCTCGTTCCGTTCATCTCCGCGCGCGAAGCGCCGCGCGTCGCCTTCTCCTCGCTGGTCGAGCGCGGCCTCGTGAAGGCAGGCGCGACCGTCACCGACGCGAAGGGCCGCTTCCGCGCCGTCGTGCGGCCGGACGGTTCGCTCACGCTGCAAACCGCGCCGAAGGGCAAGCAGCCGGGCGCGCAGGTGGTCGGCTCGATCCACAAGATCGGCGCCATCGCGCAAGGGCTGGAAGCCTGCAACGGCTGGGACTTCTGGCACGTCGAGGACAGGAAGGGCCTCAAGTCCATCGACGCGTTGCGCGCCGCCGTGCGCGCCGAGATGGCGGGCGCGGCCTGACTTCTATTTCGTCATTCCGGGGGCCGGGCGAAGCGAGGCAGCCCGGAATCCAGAAACAAGGCCGGAGATTGTGGAGATTGCCGGATTCCGGATCCGCTGCTTCGCAGCGTCCCGGAATGACGGGATAGATATAGCCGCCGTCAATCCAGCGCGTGCGCGATCACCTTTCGCATCAGCGACGGCAGCGCCTCGCTCTCCAGCTTCGTGAGTTTCGCAAAACGCCCGCCCTTCGGAGCGGGCGTTTGCTTTGGCACTTCGGCGACATAGACGATGAGCTCCAGCGGAAAATGCGTGAAGACGTGGCGGACATAACCCGGCTTGCGATGCCACTTCGCTTCCAGCGGGGCGGCTTCTCGTGCGCGCTTTTCATCGAAGCCCGCGCTCCACTCCGTGTTCGGCACCTCGCTCATGCCGCCCAGGAGCCCGCGGCGCGGACGGCGGCGCAGGAGCACCGTGCCGTCCTCGCGCAGCACGACGAAGGCCGCGCCGCGCCGCAGCCTGCCTTCGGCCTTCGGCGTGCGGCGCGGATAGCTTTCCGGCTCGCCCGCAAGATGCGCGGCGCAGACATCGTTCCAAGGACAAAGAAGACACGACGGATTCTTCGGCGTGCAGATCATCGAGCCGAGATCCATCATCGCCTGGGCGAAATCGCCCGCGCGCCTTCCCGGCACAAGCGAAGCGGCAAGCTGCTGCAATTCCGGCTTCGCGGCGGGAAGCGGCGTCTCGACGCGATAGAGCCGCGCGACCACGCGCTCGATATTGCCGTCCATGGGCGCCGCCTTCCTGTCGAAGGCGATCGCGGCGATGGCCGCCGCCGTGTAGCCGCCGATGCCGGGGAGCGCGCGCAGCCCCTCCTCGGTGTCGGGAAACTTTCCGCCGTGCTCCTTCGCCACCACGCGCGCGCAGGCATGCAGGTTGCGGGCGCGGGCGTAGTAGCCGAGCCCGGCCCACATCTTCAGCACGTCCTCGAGCGGGGCTTTCGCCAGCTTCCCGACCGCGGGAAATTTCGCGATGAATTTCCCGAAATAGCGCGAGACGGTTTCCACCCGCGTCTGCTGCAGCATGATCTCGGAGAGCCACACCTTATATGGCTCCATCCGCTCGCCCGGTTTCGCCCGCCACGGCAAATCGCGCCGATGGCGGTCGTACCAGGCAAGCAGCGCCTTCGGCTCCGGTCTTGGTTCGGGCCTTGAAGGCCCGGACGGCGCTTTGACGGCAAGATTGCTGCGGCTCATAGTCGGAGCGTCCCTAACCGAGGCTGCAAATACAATCCCGATGGCTTCTCCGCCCACCAGAAAACGCAGGCCCGCCGCGCCGCTCGCCGATCTCGTGAACGCGGCGATGAGCGAAGCGTTCAAGCGGCAGGGTTTCGCGGCGACCGAGATCGTCACCCATTGGGAGGACATCGTCGGGCCGGAACTCTCGAAACGCTCGGAGCCGGTGAAACTCGTCTGGCCGCGGCGCGAGGACCCCGACAGCATCGGCGCCCTCACCGTGCGGGTCGAGGGCGCCTACGCCATCGAGGTGCAGCATTCGACCCCCCGGATCATCGAGCGGGTGAACCGCTATTTCGGCTGGCGCTGCGTCGGGCGGGTCACGATCCGGCAGGGGCCGGTGACGCCGCGCCGCAAGCCGCCCGCCCCGCCGCGGGAGCCCGCGGCCTCGGCGGTCGCCGATGTCGCGAAAGAGATCGGCCCTTTCGAGGATGAGGCCCTGGGGCGCTCGCTCGCGCGCTTCGGCGCGCTCGTTCGCGGACGTGTCACACGCCCGTGATGGAATGATTTTTCCCGTTCCCCACGCGCGCCACAATCGCTAGAACAGTGGCCGTCAGCGCAGCCCTTTTGACAAGCGGAGGATCCAGGTGAGCTTTTCCCGGCGGCAGTTGTTTTCGGCATTCGGTGCGGCCTTCCTCGCGGGCGCGATGACGGGCGCGGCAAACGCACAGTCCGCCAACATGGCGGAACTCGCGAAGCCCGGCCCGCTCGGCGACCACATTCTCGGCAACGCCAACGCGCCGGTGACGGTGATCGAATACGCATCCCTCACCTGCCCGCACTGCGCGCATTTCCACGAGACCGTCTATCCGACGCTGAAAACCAAATATATCGACACCGGCAAAGTGAAGTTCGTCTTCCGCGAATTCCCGCGCGACCCGGTGGATGTCGGCGCCTTCATGCTGGCGCGCTGCGCGCCGGCCGATAAATATTTCCCGATGATCGATGTCCTGTTCGACCAGCAGAAGAACTGGGCCTTCACCCGCGAGAGCGCGAAGCAACTGCTGATGATCGCGAAGCAGGCCGGGTTCACGGAAGACCAGTTCAACAAGTGCCTCTCCGACAACAAGCTCGCGGAACAGATCCGGGACATCGCCAAGACCGCTTACGAGAAGTTCAAGGTCGACTCCACGCCGACCATCTTCATCAACGGCGAGATCCTCCGGGGCGATATGACCCCGGAAGCGCTCGAAAAGGCGCTGGCGCCGCTCGTGAAAAGCTGAGGGCTGGAACCGGGGCGAAATCCCCGTTTCCCCCAGCGGCAACCCGGAGCGGGCTTGCCGCACCATGGGCGTCCGAGCAAGGTAACGGATCATCGAATCACGTCCGTTTCCGTGCGTTAAAAGGCGGCCCATGCAATTCACCAAGCTCCGGCTTCTCGGCTTCAAATCCTTCGTCGAGTCCTCCGATTTCGTCATCGAACCCGGCCTCACCGGCGTCGTCGGCCCGAACGGCTGCGGCAAGTCCAACCTCGTCGAGGCGCTGCGCTGGGTGATGGGCGAAAGCTCGTACAAGGCCATGCGCGCCTCCGGCATGGACGACGTCATCTTCTCGGGCACCAACAACCGCCCCGCGCGCAACAACGCCGAAGTGGCGCTGACGCTCGACAACACCGACCGCACCGCGCCCGCCGCCTTCAACGACGACGACACGATCGAAATCTCGCGCCGGATCGAGCGCGAACAGGGCTCGACCTACCGCATCAACGGCCGCGAAGTGCGCCAGCGCGACGTCCACATCTTCTTCGCCGACGCCTCCTCCGGCGCGCGCTCGCCCGCCCTCGTCCGCCAGGGACAGATCGGCGAGATCATCAACGCCAAGCCCGAGCAGCGCCGCCGCATTCTGGAGGAAGCCGCCGGCATCGCGGGCCTGCACGCGCGCAAGCACGAAGCCGAGACGCGGCTCAAGGGCGCCGAGCACAATCTCGAACGGCTCGAGGACGTCATCCAGCAGGTCCAGAGCCAGATCGAAAGCCTGAAGAAGCAGGCGCGGCAGACCACGCGCTACAAGAACGTCGCGAACGACATCCGCCGCCAGCAGAGCATCCTGCTCGCGATGCGCTGGCGCGACGCCGAGAAGGCGGTCGCCGACGCCGAGAACGCGGTGCATCGCGCGCAGCGCGCGGTCGCCGAGAAGCAGAAGATCGAAACCGAAGCGGTGCAGTTGCAGACGCTGCTGCACGAGAAGATCAATCCGCTGCGCGAGGCGGAAACCGTCGCCGCCGCCGCGCTCCAGCGCCTCAACATCGCGCGCGCCGACCTCGACCGCGAGGAAACCCGCGCGAAGAACCGCGTCGAGGAACTCGACCGGCGCATCAGCCAGCTTACGCAGGACATCGAGCGCGAGCGCGCGCTCGGCACGGACGCGGCCGAAGTGCTCGCGCGCCTCGATCGCGAGGAAGCCGCGCTCACGGAAGAATCGCAGAACGATCAGGGCGGCGAGGAATTCCTGCGCCAGCGCGTCGCGACCGCCGAACAGGAACATGCCGCGAGCGAGCGGGCCTTCCGCGAAGCGACGGTGGCGCTCGCCGCCTATGCCGCGCGGCGCGAACAGCTCGACCGCACGATCGCCGAGCAGACCGCGCGGCTCGGGAAACTGGAAGCCGAGATCGCAGCGCTCGAAGGCGGCGCGGACGGCGCGATGTCCGAGGAAACGCTGGCCGCGGTCGACGACCGCGCGGTGCGCGCGGAAGCCGCGCGCTCGGCGGCGCTGCAGGCGCTGCAAGTCTCGCGGCAGCCTTTGGCCGCCGCCGAGACCGCCCTGCACCGGCTCGAATCCGAGGCGAAGGCGCTCGCGAAAGCGCATGACGTCGCGGAAAAGAAGCTGTGGCCGGCGGTCGTGGAAACCACCCGCGTCGAGCCGGGCTATGAAGCGGCGCTCGGCGCCGCGCTCGGCGACGATCTCGAAGCCCCGATGGACGCTTCCGCGCCGATGCACTGGTCGGGCGCGGGCCCGGTGCCGGGCGATCCGGCGCTTCCCGAGGGTTCCTCTCCCCTTTCCGGCTTTGTCGAAGCGCCCGCGGCGCTCGCCCGCCGCCTCTCGCAGATCGGCGTCGTCGCCCGCGACGACGGCGCGCGCCTCGCGCAGCGGCTTGCCACCGGCCAGCGGCTCGTCTCGAAGGAAGGCGACCTGTGGCGCTGGGACGGCTTCATCGCGAAGCCCGACGCGCCGACCGCCGCCGCGCGGCGGCTCGCCGCCAAGAACCGCCTCGCCGAACTCGACGTCGAGATCGAAGCCGCGCGCCAGGAAGCCGCCCGCCGCGCCGAGGACGTGAAAAAGGCCGAAGCCGACGTGCTCGCGGCCGACACCGCCGCGGAAGAAGCGCGCGCGGCGTTCCATGCCGCGGCCCGCGCATCCGCCGCCGCCGAGGCGCGCACGCGTCTTGTCTCCGCGCGCGACGAAGCGGGCGGCGCGAAATCCTCCGCCGAGGAAGCCGTCGCGGCGCTGCCCGACGGCAAGAAGCTGGAAAGCGATCTCGACACGGTTCGCGGCATTCTCGCGAGCCACAGCGCCGCGCTCGGCACCGCCAGGGCCGAACTCGAGGGCGTGGAGCGCGAGCGCGCGGCGCGGGCGCAGCGCCTTTCCTTCATCGGCTCCGAACGCACGGAATGGCAAACGCGCAAGGAAGGCGCGGAAGGCCGCGTGCAGTCGCTCGAAGAACGGCTCGCGGAAACGCGCACCGAGCGCGCGGGCCTCGACGAGGCGCCGAAGGCGTTCGAGGAACAGCGCAACGTCCTGATGTCGCAGATCTCGGAAGCGGAAGAGACGCGCCGCGCCGCGGCCGACCGCCTCGCGGAAGCCGAGAACAGCCTTTCCGAAGCGGACAAGGCCGGCCGCATCGCGCTTGATGAGCTGGCGAACGCGCGCGAGGAAGCCGCGCGTTCCGGCGCGCTGCTGGAGGGCGCGCGCGAGCGCCGCACCGGGCTTTCGCGCGAGGTCAACGAGCTGCTCGGCGAAATTCCGGACGGCGCGAAGCTCAAGGAAATCATCGAGCAGGAAGGCGACGGCGAGCCGGACCAGACGGCGGTCGAGGCGAAGCTCGCGCGCTACGAAGCGGAGCGCGAGCGCCTGGGCGCCGTGAACCTGCGCGCGCACGAGGAACTCGAGGAAGTCGAGAAGCAGCACCAGGGCCTCACCGCCGAACGCGACGACCTCACCGAGGCCATCAAGCGGCTGCGCCAGGGCATCTCGTCGCTCGACAAGGAAGCGCGCGCGCGGCTCGTCGCTTCGTTCGAGACGGTGAACGAGCACTTCAAGAGGCTGTTCAAGGGCCTGTTCAGCGGCGGCACCGCCGAGCTGATTTTGACCGACTCCGACGATCCGCTGGAAGCCGGCCTCGACATTCTCGCCCGCCCGCCCGGCAAGAAGCCGCAGACGCTGTCGCTGCTCTCGGGCGGCGAGCAGGCGCTGACGGCGATGGCGCTGATCTTCGCGGTGTTCCTCACGAACCCCGCCCCGATCTGCGTGCTCGACGAAGTGGACGCGCCGCTCGACGACTCCAACGTGGAGCGCTTCTGCGGCCTGCTCACCGACATGATCAAGACCACGAAGACCCGCTTCATGGTCATCACCCACAACCCGATCACCATGGCGCACATGCACCGGCTGTTCGGGGTCACGATGGGCGAACAGGGCGTGTCGCAGCTCGTCTCGGTCGATCTGGAGACGGCGAAGCAGTATCAGGCGGCCTAAACCGGGCCGCTGTTCCAGGCCGGTCCGAAGCCCGCGGAGCGTCAGCCGATTCCGGCTTCGTGGAATTTACCTGTGGCCTGCGGCGACCAGCTGATAGTCCAGCTCTTACGGTGCTGGATTTTCCCGTAGTTTCAAACAGTTAAAATGCGGCCGAAAGGCCGCGTTTTCTTGACTCTACCCCCGGCCCATCACTATGGTGCGCCGCGTTTTCACCGTTTCAAGGGATTTCCGATGGCGGATCGGCGCAAGCCGGACGAAGAAGCGGCCACGGAAGCCGACATGTCCCAGCGGCTCAGGCAGTTGGGCGAGCGAATCGGTGAAGCAGGGGTACGGCGGGAGCAGATCGCGCACGACCTCGAGGAGCAAGAGATGGAAACGCAAAAGCGCGCCTCAAATCTGGCGCGCGGGTTCCAGCTCTCCGGCGAATTCGTCGCGGGCATCCTGCTCGGCGGCGGGCTCGGCTGGGCGATCGACTACTTCGCGGGGATTTCCCCGTGGGGGCTGATCGCGGGTCTCCTGCTCGGCTTCGCGGCCGGCACCTTGAATGTGATGCGCTCGGCGGGCGTGATTGCGCCCCAGGGCTCATCGTGGGCGAAAAAGGATTGAAGGTTTAGACGGCAGAACGATGGATCCGATCCACCAGTTCAATATCACCAAGGTTTACGTTCTCGGCCATATCGCCGGATACGAAATCTCCATCACCAATTCCGCACTGTTCATGTTCGCAGCCGTCGCCGTCATCGTCGGCGGCATGCTGCTCGCGACATCGCGCCGCGCGCTTGTCCCGAGCCGCGCGCAGGCGCTGGTCGAGACGGGCTACGAGTTCGTCGCCGACATGGTGCGCTCGACGGCGGGCGAAGCGGGGATGAAGTTCTTCCCGCTCGTGTTCACCCTCTTCAGCTTCGTGCTGGTGCTGAACACTTTCGGCAACATCCCTGGCTTCTTCGCGGTGACGAGCCATATCATCATCACGGTGTTCCTCGCGCTCGTCGTGTTCATCACCGTCATCGTCTACGGCTTCTACAAGAACGGCCTCAAGTTCCTGAACCTGTTCGTGCCGAAGGGCGTGCCGGTCTACATCCTGCCGCTGATCGTCGCGATCGAGGTGCTGTCGTTCTTCTCGCGCCCCGTCTCGCACTCCGTGCGCCTGTTCGCGAACGTGCTCGCGGGCCACATCACGCTCAAGGTCTTCGCGGGCTTCGTCGGCATGCTGGGCGGCTTCGGCCTTCTCGGCTGGGCCGGCTCGATCCTGCCGCTCGGCCTCACCGTCGCGCTCACCGCGCTCGAGCTCTTGGTGTCGTTCCTGCAGGCCTACGTCTTCGCCATTCTCACCTGCATCTATCTCAACGATGCAATCCACCCGGGCCACTAAGCCCTTTCTCGCAACTGACTGAACAAGGAGTTCTTCACATGGATCCGATCGCCGCGAAATATATCGGCGCTGGTATTGCCTGCATCGGCATGGGCGGCGCCGGCGTCGGCGTGGGCGCCATCTTCGGCCACTACCTCGCCGCAGCGCTGCGCAACCCGTCGGCCGCGCAGGCGCAGTTCGGCAACCTGATCTTCGGCTTCGCCGTGACCGAAGCGCTCGGCATCTTTTCGCTGCTGATCGCGCTCCTCCTCCTGTTCGCGCTCTAATCGTCCGAGCGTTCCAGCATGGCGACGTCCGCGCATACCGAAGCTCCGCACGGGAAGGGCCCGTTTCCGCCCTTCGAGAGCGCAAGCTTCCCTTCTCAGCTCCTCTGGCTGGGGGTGAGCTTCGTTCTTCTGTATGTGATGCTTGCGAAGGTCGTGCTGCCGCGCATCGCTTCCATCCTGGAAGCGCGCAGGCGGAAGGTCGAACAGGACCTCGCGGACGCGGCCAAGGCCAAGTCGGAGAGCGAAGCCGCCATCGCGGCCTACGAAAAATCGCTCGCCGACGCGCGGGCGAGCGCCCAGGCGCTCGCCGCCAAGACGCATCAGGAACTCGCGGCGCAATCCGAGGCGCGCCGCAAGGAACTCGAAGCGGGCCTGGCCTCCAAACTCGCCGACGCCGAGAAGCAGATCGAGGCGACGAAAGCCGCCGCGATGAAAAACGTCAGCAGCATCGCGGCGGATGCCGCGAGCTCCATCATCGAACGGCTCACCGGCGCCGCGCCCGACAAGGCCGCCGTCGAACGGGCCGTTTCGGCATCGATCAACTGAGGAAAGACCGTGTCGACTGGCATTTTCTTTGAGGCCGAATTCTGGGTCGGCGTCGCTTTCGTCCTCTTTCTCGCGCTGATCTGGCGGGCGGAGGCGCACCGTTCGGTCGCGTCGGCGCTCGACGAGCGCAGCAAGAAGGCGAGCGCCGAGCTGGGTGAAGCCCGCCGCCTGAAGGAAGAGGCCAAGGCCCTGCTCGCCGAATACCAGAAGAAGCAGCGCGAGGCCGAGGGCGAAGCCGCCTCCATCGTCGCGCAGGCGAAGATGGAAGCCGAGGAAATCGCCGCCGAAGCGAAGACCCGCATGGAGGAGTTCGTTTCCCGCCGCACCAAGATGGCGGAAACGAAAATCGCGCAGGCCGAGGTGCAGGCGCTCGCCGACGTGCGCGCCGCCGCCGCGGAAGCCGCGGTCAGGGCCTCGGAGAAGGTTCTCTCCGATTCCGTGAAGGGCAAGGTCGCGAGCGATCTCCTTTCCGCCGCGATCCGCGACGTGAAGGCCCGCCTCGACTGACCATCATCATGCCTCGTGGCGAGGAGCGCCGCCCGCAAGCCGGCTGTTGCCGGCTTGCGAATCAGAAAGCGGCGCGTCTCGAACCACGAGACGGTTTTGACACCTCATCCTTCGAGACGCGGCGCATTCATGCGCCGCTCCTCAGGATGAGGTTTTTTGTTCCTTGAAATTACTGCTGGCCCGCCGGCGGCGAGAACTGTCCCGGCGGCGGCGCGAAACCTCCGCCGCCCGCGTTGCCGCTGGGGGGCGGCGCGAAGGTGCCGCCGGCCGGCGGACCGAAGCTGCCCGAAGCGGGCTGCCCGAACGTGCCGGACGTCGCGGGCGGCGCGCTCTTCGCGGCGGCCGGACGCGGCGCCGCCTTCTTCTTCGCGACATGGGGCTTCGGGGCGCTCTTGTGCGCGACGGGACGCCTGACCTTGCTCAGCCCCTGCGGATCGAAGCCGACATAGATGACGTAGGCGGCGATGTTCTTGTCCGGGGGCATTTCGAAGGTAAGGCGATCCTCGACCTCCGTGAACGGCGTGCCGCCCGAGCCGGGCGGGACCGAGACTTCGAGCGGATAGAACTTCGTCCAGATCGACTTCGGATTCGGCCCCTCTTCCACCAGCGCCAAGCGGAGCGGCACCGTGACGGCGCCCGTCTGGCCCTTGGGCCCGACGAGCAGGCGGCCTTCCACCCCGATTTTGACGGTCATGGTGTTGCCGGTCAGCGCGCATTCGCGCGCCATCTGGCCGAGAGACGCCTGGTATCGAAGCTCCGTCGTGCCCGCGCCGGAAGGATCCTGCCAGGTGCTGGCGCCGCTCCGCACCTGGATGCCGGGGCAGTCGACGTCGGTCTGGGGCGCGTTCGGATCGGCCGTCTTGTTCCCGCCGCCGTTATTCGCCGCGAAATTCTTCAACGAGTCGCCGGAGCAGCCCGCGACGAGGAGCGCGAGAGCCAACGGCAAAATGCAGGAAGCGGCCCCCGCAACCGAACGAAAACGCATCACACCCACCTCATTTATCCCCTCGGTTTTTATAGCAATTTTATGAAACCCGCGAATCCGCTTTTTTAGCGAAGCACGATCAATGCTTCGCCGCTTTGTCGGGCGCGGCAACCGGCTCGCCGACGAGCACGGTCAACAGGCGCGAGCCGGAAAGAATCCGGTCCGCCACGCGGCGAATGCCGGCGGGAGTCACGGCGTCGATCAGCGCGTTGCGCCTGTCGACGTAATCCAAGCCCAGATTCTCCAGCTGGATATCGAGCAGATTTGCGGCGATTTTAGCGGAGGTGTCGAAGCGCAGCGGATAGGAACCGATCAAATATCGTTTCGCCTTGTCGAGTTCGTCCGCGGAAGGGCCATCCTTGGCGAGCCGGGCGATTTCCCGCTCGATGATGTCGAGCGATTCGTAAGCGCGGTCGTTCTTGGTCTGCACGCTGCCCATGAACAGGCCCGCATGATTCAGCGCGACGAGCGAACTGTGCACGGAATAAGAAAGACCGCGCTTCACGCGCACTTCCTCGAACAGGCGCGACTCGAAACTGCCGCCGCCGAGAATGTGGTTCAGCACATAGGCCGGGATGAAATCGGGGTCGCTCCGCTTCAAGCCGGAACCGCCGAACAAAATCACCGTCTGCGGCACCTTGAGCGGCACGACCTCGCGCTCGCCCAGGCCTTGCGGCGTCACATCCGGCACCGGCACGAGATCGGCCTTCGCCGGCAGGCTGCCGAAAGTATCATCGACGAGCCCTGCGAGAGCGGCGGCGTCGATCGCACCCACGGCGGCGATCTTCAGGTTGGAGCGGGCGAGATTCTTCCGGACATAGCCGCGCAGGTCGTCCGCACCGATCCGCGGAACGGAATCGAGCGTACCCAGCACCGGCCGGCCATAGGGATGGCCGGGAAACGCCCTGGCGTACCAGCGAACCTTCGCGATCTCCGACGGGCTCGTCGACATGCGGCGAAGATTGGCGAGCACGGCGGAGCGCACCCGCTCGATCTCCGCGGCGTCGAAGCGCGGCTCGTTGAGCGCGGCCTTCAGAAGCGCGAAGGCCTTGTCCTGGTTTTCGGTCAGCGTCTTGAGCGAGCCGCGGACGCCGTCGCGGTTCGCGGCGAAGGCCATCTCGATGGCGTGCTGTTCCAGTTCCTCGCGGAAGGCGCGCGCGTCGTAGGGGCCCGCGCCCTCGTCCAGCAGGTTGGCTGCGAGGCTGGCGACGCCGGGCTTCTCCGCCGGGTCCTGCGCGGCGCCGCCCTGGAACGAGAACTGCAGCGACACCATCGGGTAGTTCATGTCGCGCACGAGCCAGACTTCGATGCCTTTCGGCGTCACGATCCGCTCGATCGCGGTTTTCCCGGTCGCGCTGGAGGCTGAACTGAGGAAAGCGAGGCTCATGAATGCAGCAATGATTCCGCGGGTCACGAACGCTTTTCCGGCGGCGCAGGAGGCTTGACGAGATAGCCGGTCACGGCATGACGCGCCGCCAGCCATTTCCGCGCGGCCTCGCGCACCTGATCGGCGGTCACCGCGCGGATATGATCCGGCCATTCCTTGATCCTCTCGACGCTGAGGCCCGTCGTCAGCGCCGCGCCATACATGCGGGCCAGCGTGAACGGATCGTCCCAGGAATACACCACGTCCGCGATCAGCTTGGTCTTCGCGCGGGCAAGTTCCCCGGCCGCGATCCCGTTCTGCACGAGGTCCGCGATCACCTCGTCGACGGATTTGTCGAGGTCATCGAGCGTGACGCCGGGAAGCGGCGTCGCGGAGATGCCGAGACGCGTCGCGTCATAGGCGATGCCGCCGTACCAGGCGCCCGCGGAGGCGGCGATCTTCCTCTCCACCACGAGCTTGCGATAGAGGCGCGAGAGCGAGCCCGTGCCGAGCACATGCGTCATCACGTCGATGGCTTCCGCCTCGCCCGGCTGCGCCGTGCGGTAGGAGGGCACGAGATAGTTGCGGGTCAGGTTCGGCTGCGCCACGCGCTCGTCCGCCAGCACGACGCGGCGGTCCGCCCTCGCCTCCGGCTCGACCGGCCGGCGACGCGGCGGAATGGCGTCGTTGCGCGGAGTCCTGCCGTAGGTCTTCTCCGCGAGCTTCTTCACCTCGCCGGGCGTGACGTCGCCCGCGACGACGAGAAGCGCGTTGTTCGGCGCATAGAAGCGGCGATAGAAGGCGAGCGCCTCCTCGCGATTGAGCTGCTTGATTTCCTGCTCCCAGCCGATCACCGGATGGCTGTAGGGATGATTGACGAAGAGCGAAGCCTGCATCGCCTCGCCGAGCTGCGCGGCCGGCGAGTTGTCCGTCCGCATGCGGCGCTCCTCCAGCACCACGTCGCGCTCGGAATTCACGACCTTGTCGTTGAGCGTGAGGCCCGTCATGCGGTCGGCTTCGAACGCCATCACCTCTTCCAGGTGGTCGCGGGTGACGCGCTGAAAATAGGCCGTGTAGTCGTTGCCGGTGAAGGCGTTTTCCTGCCCGCCGAGCGCCGCGAGGATTTTCGAGAACTGGCCCTCGGGATGCTTCGCCGTGCCCTTGAACATCAGATGCTCGAGGAAGTGCGCGAGGCCGGACTTGCCGGGCACCTCGTCGGCGGAGCCGACGCGGTACCACACCATATGCGTGACGACCGGCGCGCGATGATCGGGAATGACGAGGCATTCCATTCCGTTCGCGAGCGTGAAGCGCGCGACGGCGGGACCGGAAGCCTCGGCCTGCGCGCTACGCGGGCTCAGCATCGTCGCGGCGCCTGCGACGGCCATGGCCGTAATGATTTTCATCAGCATCCCGGACGGACGATTTATCGCTGGTTGCGTTCGTCGTTGCGATCCTTGGCATAGACCGGGAGGATGTTCTTGTCCTCCTCGACGACGCCATACGGCGCATTCGGAGAAGGCGTCTGGTAACCGGCCGGCGGCTGCAAGAGGCTCGTGCGCTCCGGCTCCTTCTCGAACTTCATTTCGTCTTTCTTGCCCCAGCCCTTGAAGCCGAGTTCCTTCGACGAAATGCGGTCGTTGCCCACCTTGGCGTTGTCGGTCCACAGATCGCCGATGCCGCTCTTGCTGGTCGCCTTGCCCCATTCGTTGGAGCGCAGATTGCGGCCCGAATAGAAAGCGTCGGTCGGCGCGTCGATCGGCTTGCTCGCTTCCTTGGCGCGCTTGCGGGCGTCCTTGACGTCCTGATCGACCGGCCAGGCGGGATTCACCTTTTTCATGTCGGCCGTGTCGCCGGGCTTGGGCAGATCGTCGCTCGGCGGAACCACGAGAGGCGAGCGCTCGCTGTAGTCGATCGGCGCTTTGGGCAAATCGAGAAGCCCGATGGCGCCGAACACCTTCTGCAGCTCGTTCGGCTCGTCGTCTTCCTGGGCGAATGCGGGCGCCGCCACGAAGACGGCAAGCACGGCCGCGAGCGGCAGGAGCTTGGCGAGCGGCGCGGAAATGAAGAAACGGGCTGGCATCTTCCTCGTCTCCTGTTCGGAAACCTGTAATGGGCGACGTTATCCGCCAGCTTCCGCCCGATGGCGGCTATTTCGTGGCGCGAAATACGAGGGCATCGTACAGGAGCCCGATCACCCCGGCAACGATGGCGGCGTCGGCAATATTAAAGACGTACCAGCTCCAGGCGCCCCAATGCAGCAGCGCAAAATCGACCACGGCGCCATAAAGCGCCCGGTCAATGGCGTTTCCCAGCGCCCCGCCGATCAGGAACCCGATCGCCAGGGCCAAAAAACGGCTGTTTACCTTTGTCAGCCAAAAGGCGAACAAAGCGACCGCCCCCAGATTCACCGCCACAAGCAGCCAGCGCCCCAGCACGCCGTCCTGCTGGAACAGGCCGTAGCTGATGCCCTTGTTCATCGCCAGGACGAGATCGAAGAACGGCGCCACCGCGATTCGCTCGCCTGCTGCCAGGCGGCTGCTCGCCAGCACGAGATATTTCGCCGCCTGGTCCGCGATCAATGTGACGGCCGCGACCAGGAGGCCGAAACGCAGGAAGCGCAGGGAGCCCGCCATGACCGCGGTCACTTCGCCGCGGCGCGCGCCGCGTAAAACTCGCGCAGCGCCTGGGCGTCGCGCGGCGTGACGTCGGGATATTCCCTGTCGCTGCCGACCAGCGGGGAAATCTTCCACGACCGCGCGCATTTCCTGCCTTCGGCGCGCTTCGGCTCCACGAAGACGGAGGGCATGTCGGGAAGGCGGAACGCGCCTTCCGGCCCCTCGCCTTCCTTGAGCGTCGCGTCCGAGGTGATGCAAATTTCCGCGAGGTCGACGCCTTTCAGCGCATCGAGCAGCTTCCTGTCGGCGACATGAATGACGGGCGCCGCCTCGAGCGAGGAGCCGATGCGCTTCGCGACGCGCTCAAGCTCCAGCGCGCCGGTGACGGCGCGCCGGACGTCGCGGACCTTTTCCCACTTCTCCGCAAGCGCGCCGTTCTTCCACTCCGCCGGGATGCTCGGAAAAACCTGCAGGTGAACGGACTCGGCGCTTTCGCCGTGCCGCGAGAGCCACACTTCTTCCGCCGTGAAGCAAAGGATCGGCGCGAGCCATGTCGTGAGGCAAAGAAAGATATGGTCCAGCACAGTGAGGCAGGCCTTGCGCGTCACCGACGAGATCGGCTCGCAATAGAGCGCGTCCTTGCGGATGTCGAAATAGAACGCCGACAGATCCGAGGTCATGAAGACGTTGAGCGCGGCGAAGACGCGCTTGTAGTCGAAGGCGGCGTAGTGCTTGCGGATATCGGCGTCCAGCTCCGCGAGCCGGTGCAGCATCAGCCGTTCGAGTTCGGGCATCTCTCCGAACGGAACGCGGTCGTTCTCGTGAAAATGATGCAGCGAGCCGAGGAGCCAGCGCAGCGTGTTGCGGAGCTTGCGATAGGTGTCGACCGTGGTCTTCAGAATCTCTCTGCCGATCCTGAGATCGTCGGCATAGTCGGAGGCCGCGACCCACATGCGCAGGATGTCGGCGCCGGATTCCTTCATCACGTCCTGCGGCGCGACGACGTTGCCGAGCGACTTCGACATCTTGCGGCCCTGCTCGTCGAGCACGAAGCCGTGCGTCAGCACCACGTCGTAGGGCGGACGGCCGCGGGTGCCGCAGCTTTCCAGCAGCGAGGAATGGAACCAGCCGCGATGCTGGTCCGAGCCCTCGAGATACATCACCGTATCCTTGCCGCCGTCGCGCTTGCGCCTGATACCGGCAAGCGTCGGGAAATGCTCGGGGTCCTCGAGCACGAAGGCGTGCGTCGAGCCCGAGTCGAACCAGACGTCGAGAATGTCGTTCACCTTCTCGTAGTCGGCAGGTTTGTAGTCGGGCGCGAGGAAGCGCGCGCCGTCCTGATCCTTGAACCAGGCGTCGGCGCCCTCCTGCTCGAAGGCGTCTGCGATGCGCTTGTTCACGCGCTCGTCCCGGAGGACTTCCTTCGTCTCCTTATTGACGAACACCGCGATCGGCACGCCCCAGGCGCGCTGGCGCGAGATCACCCAGTCGGGGCGGCTCTCGATCATGCCGGTGATGCGGTTCTCGCCCGCCGCTGGCACCCATTTCACCGACTTGATGCCGATGAGCGCGAGCGCGCGCAGCGTTTCTCCAATGTCATTCGGAGGCGCGCCGGCAGGCGCGAACCCGGAATCCAGCGCCTTGCCTCCGGATTCCGGGCCCGCCGCTTCGCGTCGTCCCGGAATGACGAAGGAGGACTCCGGGATCGGCCGGTCCATCGCGATGAACCACTGCGGCGTGTTGCGGAAGATGACCGGCTTCTTCGAGCGCCACGAATGCGGATACTGGTGCTTGAGGCGCGAGCGCGCGATCAAGGCGCCTGCGTCGGAGAGCGCCTTGATGACGGCGTCGTTGGCGTCGCCCTTCTTGCCCTTGTCGTCGATGACGCGCCTGCCCTCGAAGCCGGGCGCTTCCTTGGTCAGAAAGCCGTTCTCGTCGACGGTGTAGGGAATGCGCGTGTCGATGCCGCGCCCGGCAAGCTCCTTGCCGCTCGCCATCCAGATGTCGAAGTCCTCACGGCCATGGCCGGGCGCCGTATGCACGAAGCCGGTGCCGTCCTCGTCGGTGACATGATCGCCGGCGAGCAGCGGCACCTTGAAATCGTAGCCGAGCGCCGCAAGCGGGTGCTTCGCCGCGCCGAGATCGCCCGGATTTACGTCGCCGCGCCGCTCGTATTTTTCCACGCGCGATGCCTTCATCACGCTTTCCGCGAGCTTGTCGGCAAGAATGAGCCTGTCGCCGGTCTTCGCCCAGTTGTCGGCGGGCGCTTCGGTGACTTCATAAAGCCCGTACTTGATCTTCGGCGAGTAGCTGATCGCGCGGTTGCCGGGGATCGTCCAGGGCGTCGTCGTCCAGATGACGACGCTCGCGCCATTTTCGACCGGAAACTTCGCCCAGATCGTGTCGCTCTGGTAATCCTCGTACTCGACCTCGGCCTCGGCGAGCGCGGTCTTCTCCACCACCGACCACATCACCGGCTTCGAGCCGCGATAGAGCGTGCCGTTGAGCGCGAACTTCATCAGCTCGCGCGCGATCTG
>Ga0153956_1001308_pt1 | contig 22626 bp, 25 predicted proteins | sample TSFL040MetaG_FD_104704 | JGI IMG/M metagenome (GOLD analysis project Ga0153956, IMG submission 104704) | Attine ant fungus gardens microbial communities from Florida, USA - TSFL040 MetaG | ecosystem: Host-associated > Fungi > Mycelium > Unclassified | place: USA: Florida, Wekiwa Springs... | reverse complement strand
CAACGACAATCTGGCGGTGCTGAAGCTGCTGGCCGGTTTGGGCGCGGGCGCCGATGTGGTGTCGGGCGGCGAACTGGCCAAGGCGCTGGCCGCCGGAATCCCGGCGGGCAAGATCGTGTTCTCTGGCGTGGGCAAGACGCGGGCGGAGATGAAGCAGGCGCTTGCGGCAGGCATCTACCAGTTCAATGTCGAAAGCGAGCCGGAACTGGCGGCGCTGGACGATGTGGCGCGCGCACTGAACCGCCGCGCCGCCGTGTCCCTGCGCATCAACCCGGACGTGGACGCCGGGACCCATGCCAAGATCAACACCGGCAAGTCCGAAACCAAGTTCGGCATTCCCTTCGCCCATGCCCGCGAGGCTTACGCCCATGCCGCGAAAATGCCCGGCATCGAGATCGTCGGCGTCGATGTGCATATCGGCAGCCAGATCACCGGCCTGGCGCCGTTCGAGGCCGCTTTCACGCGCATCGGCGAATTGATCGCCGTCCTGCGCGCCGACGGCCACGCCATCGGCCGCATGGACTGCGGCGGCGGGCTGGGCGTGCCCTATGCGCGCGACAACGATCCGCCGCCCGACCCCGCCGCCTATGGCGCGATGGTGACGCGGGTGACGAAGGACTTCGGCTGCAAACTGTCCTTCGAGCCGGGCCGGCTGATCGCCGCCAATGCCGGCGTGCTGGTGTCGGAAGTGATCTATGTGAAGCGCGGCGACGCCAGGACGTTCCTGATCATAGATGCGGGGATGAACGACCTGATCCGCCCGGCCATGTACGACGCCCATCACGACATCGTGGCGGTGAAGGAACCCGCGCCGGGTTCCCCGCGCCCGGATTACGATGTGGTGGGGCCGGTGTGTGAAACCAGTGACATCTTCGCCGCCGCGCGGCCGTTGCCGGAACTCAAATCGGGCGATCTTGTGGCGATCCTCACGGCGGGCGCCTATGGCGCGGTGATGTCGGGCGATTACAATGCCCGCCCGCGCATCCCGGAAGTCTTGGTGCGGGGCGAACAATGGGGCATCGTACGCCCCAGGGAGACCCATGCCGACCTCATCGCCAAGGACCACATTCCCGACTGGCTCTGACGCGCTGGCCGGCCGCGTCGCCGCCGCGCGCCGCGTGCTGGCGGTCGAGACGGTGCTGCCGCGGCTGTGGCCGGCGGCGGGTTTCGCCGGTTTCTATCTGGCGCTGGCGCTGACCGGCATCTTCGCCTTCGTGCCCTGGCCCGCCCAGGCGCTGTTGCTGGCCGCCACCGTCACCGCCTGCGCCTATTGCCTCGCCGAAGGCTTCGCGGATTTCACCTGGCCGCGCGAACTGGACGCGGCGCGGCGGCTGGAACGCGACAGCGGCCTTGCCCATCGCCCGGTGTCGGAACGCGGCGATGTCATGGTGGGCGCAGATCCGTTTGCCCAGGAATTGTGGGCGCTGCACCGGGCGCGCGGCCTGCCGGGCAAGTTCCGCCTGCGCGGTCCCCGTCTGGGCATCGCCGGGCGCGACCCGCTGGGCCTGCGCTGGTATGTGCTGATCGCGGTGGCGGTGGGCGTGGTGCTGGCGCGCGGCGACACCGCGGCGCGGCTGGTGCGCGCCTTCGACAGCGGCGCGGGCGCGGCGGCGTCGATCGACGCCTGGATCGACCCGCCGCCCTATACCGGCGTGCCGCTGACCTCGCTGCATGCGGGCGACGAGCGGGTGATCCGCGTGCCGCAGGGTTCGGTCTTGAACCTGCGGGTCCATGGCGCGGCCCGCGCTCCGGGCCTGGCGGCGGGCAACAACACCGCGCCGCGCTTCGCGGGCGAGGACGGCGAATATGCCAGCAATGTGATCCTGTCGCAGGGCGCGCGGGTGCGGGTGCAGGTCGGCGGCCATGCCATCGGCCGCTGGACCATCGACGCGGTGCCGGACGCGGCCCCCACCGTCGCGCTGACCGCCCGGCCCAACGCCACGCCGCAGCTTGCCACCCATTTCCGCTTCAAGGGCGGCGACGATTACGGCATCGCCAGCGTGCATGCCGTGCTGGCGCCGAAAAAGGGCAAACCGCTGACGGTGGACCTGCCGCTGGCCAGCGATCCCAGAAAACCGTCGCAGGATTCCTATGCCGACCTCACCGGCCATCCCTATGCCGGGCTTGTGGTGCGCGCCCATCTGGAAGCGCGCGACGCCATCGGCCAGGTGGGCAGGAGCGCGGAAGTCACTTTCAAGCTGCCCGCCCGCGTCTTCACCGATCCGCTGGCCCGCGCGCTGGTCGAGCAGCGCCAGTTGCTGGCCACCAGCGGCGCCGCCGACCGCAAGACGGTGCTGATGACCCTGGATGCGCTGACCGTGGCGCCGGACAAGTTCTATCAGGGCAAGACCGACATCTTCCTGGCGCTGCGCAGCGCCTTCCATGGCGTCCAGAAAGCCAGGACCGACGCCGACATCGCCCGCGTCGAGCAGATATTGTGGGAGACGGCGCTCAAGCTGGAACGCGGCGGGCTGCTGTCGGCGGCGGAGGAACTGCGCAAGCTGGCGCTGATGCTGGCCAACGCCATGGCATCGGGCGCGCCGCAGGAGGTGATCGACGAACTGCTCAAGCGCTACAATGAGGCGATGCAGCGTTATGTCCAGGCGCTGGCCGCCAATCCGCCGCAGGGCGAACAGCCGCTGCCGCCCGACGCCAAGACGCTGGGCATGAACGATGTGCAGACCCTGATGCAGATGATCCAGAAGCTCAGCCAGGCGGGCGACCGCCAGCAGGCGGCGCAACTGCTCGCCATGCTGCAATCCATGCTGGAGAACATGCATATGAGCCAGGGCCAGAACGGCCAGGGCCAGCAGGGCGCGCAGAACAAGGCGCTGAACGACCAGATCCAGAAGTTCGGCGGGCTGATGGCGCAGCAGCGCGCGCTGCTGGACAAGACCTTCCGCCAGCGCCAGGGCCAGGCCGATCCCAAGGATGGCGGCGCGCAGGGCCTGCAGAAACAGCAGCAGGATCTGCAGAAGCAGTTGCAGGATTCGCTGAAAGGCATGGACGGAAAATCGGCGGAGAAGCTGCGCGAGGCCGGCAAGGCGATGGGCGAAGCGCAGCAGGCGCTGGGCCAGAAGGATCTGCAGAATGCCGGCAGCGCCCAGAACCAGGCGCTGGAAGCGATGCGCCAGGGCGCCCAGGCGCTGGCGCAGCAGGCGCAAGGGGGACAGCAGCAGGGCGGGCAGGACCCGCTGGGCCGCGGCCAGTCGGCGCTGGGCCGCTCGGACGTCAAGCTTCCCGGCGCCACCGACCTGGCGCGGGCGCATGCGATCCTGCAGGAACTGCGCCGCCGCGCCGGCGAGATGAACCGGCCGCAGGCGGAACGCGATTACCTGGACCGGTTGTTGAAGGCTTTCTGATCTCGCACCGCTGTCAGGGCGCCCCGTCGTGGATGGCCGCCTCAAGGGCGGCCATGACACGGAGATATGGAGTCAGACTTTCCCGATATACGGCAGGCCGCGATGCTTGCCCGCATCGTCCATGCCATAGCCGATGACGAAATCATTGCCGACGGTGAAGCCGACATAATCGGCCCTGGCCACCGAATCCGGCCGCTGCTTGTCCAGCATCACCGCCACCTGCACCGATGCCGCGCCCGCCGCCCGGATCAGCGACACCGCCTTGGCGATGGTCCGGCCCGCATCCAGCACGCCGTCGATCACCAGCACATGGCGGCCGGCGATCTGCTCCGACGGGCCCGCGATCATCGAGACGGCGCTGGACACCCGCTTGTCGCCATAGGAGCGCAGCCAGATCATCTCCAGGTCCATCGGCACGCCTTCCCAGGCCAGCGCCCTGAGCAGGTCGGCGGCGAAGACGAAGCCGCCCACCAGGACCGGCATGGCGATGTCGGGGCGCAAGGGGCCGGCGGCGATGGCGCGCGCCATCGCCCGCACCCGGTCCCGGATCTGCTCGGCGGAAAACAGTGTGGCGGGCGGCGGCGTCACGTCCTTCACGAGGCGTCCTTGGCGAAGCGGACTTCCAGGTGCCGCGCCGCCGCGGGCGGACTGGAGAGGCGGGTGGTGAAAGGCGCGGACTCGCCGGGCTTCAGCACCGTCACCCTGGGCGAAAAGACCCAGTGATAGAGTTCGTGGTTGTTCACGTCGCTCAGCGTGACGCGGATATTCTGCGGCACCGGCAGTTCGCGCTTGCCGCCATTGACGATCCGGCCGCTGACCACCAGCACCACCTGGCCGTCTTCGGTCTCGCGGCGATAGTCCACCTGGCGGAAATCGATGCCGCTGGCGTTCACATGCAGGCCCAGGCTGGAATAGACGCCCGCCGATTGCGGCCAGATCACCGCGATGTCCTGGCGGTAGCGCACCGCCGACACCGCGATCAGCAGCACCACCGCGATCAGCCCGGCCCAGCCCGCGATCACCGCCAGCCTGGGTCCCCAGGGCCGGCGCGGCTCGGGCGACACCGCGGCCGGCGCATAGGCGCGGGTCGATGACGGATTGTTGACCGGATAGGCTTCGCTCCCGGCCGCGGCCGGTTCCGGTGGCGGGCCGGATGCCGTGGCGGGCGCGGGCGGCGGCTCCGGCGTCACCGGCGCGGGCGCGCTCTCCGGCTCCGCCGCTTCGGCGGCCTGATGCCAGCTATGGCCGCATTTGGCGCAACGCACGGTGCGGCCCCCGGCCGGAAACCTGCTCCCGTCCACCGAATAGCGCGTATCGCAGTTGGGACAGGTGAGAATCATGCCCGGCCTGTTGGAAAGTCAGGCGAAAATAGGGGCGGCACCGGTAAAAATAAAGCTATCTTCGCGGCCATGGTTCGCTTCGAAAATGTGGGGATGCGCTATGGCACCGGGCCGGAGGTGCTGCGCGACATCAGCTTCTTCCTGGAGCCCGGCTCCTTCACCTTCCTCACCGGCCTGTCGGGGGCGGGCAAGACCACCCTGCTCAAGCTGATCTACCTGGCCGAGCCGCCTTCGCGCGGGCTGATAACCCTGTTCGGCACCGAACTGGCCACGGCGCGCCGCCGCGACCTGCCGCCCATCCGCCGCCGCATCGGGGTGGTGTTCCAGGACTTCCGGCTGCTGGACCACCTGTCGACCTTCGACAATGTCGCCTTGCCGCTCAGGCTGGCGGGCAAGAAGATCGGCGACTTCGCCCATGACGTGCGGGAGCTTCTGTCCTGGGTGGGGCTGGGCGACCGGATGGCGGCGCGGCCCGCCACCCTGTCGGGCGGCGAGCAGCAGCGCGTCGCCATCGCCCGCGCCGTGGTGGCCCGCCCCGACCTGCTGATCGCCGACGAACCCACCGGCAATGTCGATCCCGAAATGGGCGCGCGGCTGATCCGGCTGATCGAGGAACTGAACCGCCTGGGCACCACCGTCCTGATCGCCACCCATGACCGCGCCTTGATCGAGGCGACGCGGGCGCGCGAGATGCGGCTGATCGAGGGCCGGCTGGTGGAATTGCGGCCGGCATGAGCGAGCGCGGAATCCTTCCCAAGGACAAGGGCGCCGCCCCGCTGGATTTCGTCATCGCGGTGATGGCGTTCCTGGCGGCGCTGGCGCTGGGCGCCTCGCTGGTCGCCGACCGCGCCGCGCTGGGCTGGCAGAGCGGCCTGTCCGACCGCATGACCATCCAGATCATGCCGCCGGAACAGGGCGATGTCCGCGCCCGGCTGGAGCGGGAGACGAAAGCCGCGCTGGCGCTGCTGGGGTCCACGCCCGGCATCGCCCATGCCCATCTGCTGTCGGATGCGGAGATCAATGCGCTGGTCGAGCCGTGGATCGGCAAGGACGGCATCGTGGCGGGCATTCCGCTGCCCCGGCTGATCGACGCCGCGGTGACGCCCGGCGCGGAGGTGGACACCGCCGCCCTTGCCGCGCGGCTGAAGCGCGCCGCGCCGCACGCCGCGCTGGACGATCACCGCCGCTGGATCGGCCGGCTGAAGGGCCTGGCCGATGCAGTGCGCTGGTCGGCCTATGGCATCCTGCTGCTGATCGCGGGCGCCACCGCCGCGGCGGTGTCCTTCGCCACCCGCGCCGGACTGGACGCCCATCACGAGATGGTCGAGCTGCTGCACCAGATGGGCGCGCTGCCGGGCTTCATCGCCCGCGCCGTGGAATGGCATTATTTCGTTTCCGCCTTGTTTGCCGCATTCCTGGGCACGCTGTGCGCCGCCTTGTTCTTTGCCGGCGCCAGCGGGCTGGAGGTGATCGGGCTGGAGGCGGTTCCCTTCCTGCCGCCCTTGTCGCTGCGCTGGACCGAGGCGCCCTGGCTGCTGGCCGTGCCGGCGGCCACCGCGGCCATCGCCTGGGCCACGGCGCGGATTTCGGTGCTTTCGGTGGTCAAAGCCATCTATTGAGCGGGTTTCCACCGCTTTGCTATCCTCTGCGCCGGGATTGGAGTCTTCGCCTTGCGCGTCTTCCTGACGATGATCTTTCTGGTGGTGCTGGCCTATGCGATCGGCTTCGTGCTGTTCGTGTCCAACCTGCCGTCGGTGTCCGTCCTGCGGCCGAAGGCCGACGGCATCGTGGCGCTGACCGGCGGCGACGAGCGGCTGGATACCGCCGTGGCGCTGCTGGAAAGCGGCGTCGGCAAGAGGCTGCTGATCAGCGGCGTGGGGCAGTCCGCGACCAAGGAGGAAGTCGGCCGCCTGTCCGATGGCGGACCGCGCTTCAAGTGCTGCGCCGACCTGGGCTATGCGGCGGAAGATACCCATGGCAACGCCCAGGAAGCTTCGCAATGGGCGCATGAGAACAGGTTCAACAGCCTGATCATCGTCACCGGCCGCTATCACATGCCGCGCACCCTGCGCGAATTCTCCACCGCGATGCCCGACATCACCCTGATCGCCTATCCGGTGGACCAGCAGGGCATCGACCTGTCGGGCTGGTGGCTGCATCCACGCACCGTGGGGCTGTTGCACCGCGAATATGTCAAGTTCCTGGCCAGCGTGGTGACGACGCGGCTGGCGGCGGCGTGATGACGTTTCTCCGTTCGGCCTTGTTCCTGCTGTGGTTCCTGGGCGTCACCGCGCTCCTGTCGATCCTCTGCATCTGGGCGCTGGCGTCGCGCCGCGCCACCCAGGCGCTGGCGCGGGTCTGGTCGCGCGCCACGTTTTTCGGCCTGCGCGTCATCGCCGGGATCGCTTGGGAGATCCGGGGGACCCCGCCCGCCGCGCCGGTGCTGGTCGCTTCCAAGCATATGAGCATGTGGGACACGCTGGCCCTGTGGCTGGCCTTGCCCGCGCCCGCCATCGTGCTGAAGCGCGAACTGCTTTACATCCCCTTCTATGGCTGGTTCCTGTGGCGCGGCGCTGCGATCCCGATCGACCGTTCGGCGGGCGCCGGCGCGCTGCGCAAGATGCGCGCGCGGGCGAAAGCCGCGCTGGCGGGAGGCCGCCAGGTGCTGATCTTTCCCGAAGGCACCCGCAAGCGGCCGGGCGCGGCGCCGGACTACAAGCCCGGCGTGGCCGCGCTGTATGGCCAGCTTGACGTGCCCTGTATCCCGGTGGCGCTGAACAGCGGCGTGTTCTGGCGGGGCTTCACCAAAAAGCCCGGCACCATCGTGCTGGAATTCCTGCCCGCCATTCCGCCCGGACTGGCGCGGGCCGCCTTCATGCGCCGCCTGGAAGACGAGATCGAAACCGCCACCGCCCGGCTGCTGCCATGAGCGCGCTGCCCAGACGCGCCTGCGGCGACTGCACGGTCTGCTGCGTCGAGTTGAAGATCGACACCCCGGAACTGAAGAAGAAACCGGAGGTGGCCTGCCGGCACCTGACGGCGAAAGGCTGCGGCATCTATGACAGCCGCTTTCCCATCTGCCACCAGTTCCTTTGCGGCTGGCGGCTGTTCGGCGAATTGAACGACCAGTGGCGGCCAGACAGAAGCGGCGTGCTGGTGATGCGCAAGGCCCCCGGCGAGATTCCGCCCGCCTATCACGGCCCCGGTTACGGCGTGGAGCTGGCGGTGTTCGGCGGCGAGGAGGCCGTCACCCGCCCCGGCTTCGCCGAATATGTCGCGGGACTTCTGGCCGGGGGCGTGGCGGTGCAATTGTCGGCGCGTTCGCCCTCCACCATCGTCAACGAGCATCTGGATGCCGCCAACGCCCGGCGCGACCTGCCGGGTTTGCGGGCCAGGCTGGTGGCGTTGTACCGGCTGCTGCACGCCGCCCGCTGGTCGCGCGGCAAGCTGGGCCAGGTGATCCCGCTCTACAAGCTCCAGCTCGACCGGCAGACCTTTCTCGCACATAAAAAGTTGCGTGAAAGCAGATAGTTAACCGTTTCCTCGCCGCCTTTAAACCACCGCCGTCAGGACCATATTAGGCATGGGTTCCGGTCCTGATGGCGGAACCCGGCCCCGTATGGTTGGTACTGGTGTGATGGACGCGATCTCCCGGCAGGTGTGGGACATGAAGTACCGGCTGAAGGACGCCGCCGGCGCGCCGCTGGACCACGATATCGGCAACACCTGGGCGCGGGTGGCGGCCAGCCTGGCCCGGGCCGAGAAGCCGCAAGACCGCCTGGCGCGGGCGGAGGAATTCGCCCATGCGCTGGCGGATTTCAAATTCCTGCCGGCGGGACGCATCCTGGCGGGCGCGGGGACCGGGCGCAACGTCACGCTGTTCAACTGTTTCGTGATGGGCACCATCGCGGATTCGATGGACGGCATCTTCTCCGCCTTGCGCGAGGCGGCGCTGACCCTGCAACAGGGCGGCGGCATCGGCTACGACTTCTCGACCCTGCGGCCCAAAGGCGCCGCCGTGGCTGGCGTGGGCGCCGATGCGAGCGGCCCCGTCTCCTTCATGGAGGTGTGGGACGCGATGTGCCGCACCATCATGAGCGCGGGCGCGCGGCGCGGCGCGATGATGGCGACGCTGCGGGTGGACCATCCCGACATCGAGGACTTCATCGCCGCCAAGCGCACCCCCGGACGGCTGACCAATTTCAACCTGTCGGTGCTGGTGAGCGACGCCTTCATGGCGGCGGTGGAAGCGGATGCCGATTGGGACCTGACGTTCGGCGGCAAGGTCTGGCGCACGGTGAAGGCCAAGGCGCTGTGGGACGCCATCATGCGCGGCACTTACGACCATGCCGAGCCGGGCGTGATCTTCATCGACCGCATCAACCGGGACAACAACCTGGCCTATGCGGAAACCATCGCCGCCACCAATCCCTGCGGCGAGCAGCCGCTGCCGCCCTATGGCGCCTGCCTGCTGGGGTCGGTCAACCTGGCGCGCCTGGTGCGGAACCCGTTCGACGATGACGCGGCGCTGGACAAAGCGGCGCTGGAGCAGCTGGCCGCCAGCGCGGTCAGGATGCTGGACAATGCCATCACCGTGTCGCGCTTCCCCTTGCCGGAGCAGCAGGCCGAAGCCAAGGCCAAGCGCCGCATCGGGCTGGGCGTCACCGGCCTGGCCGACGCGTTGATCCTCTGCAAGGTCAAATACGGTTCGCCGGAGAGCCTCGCGCTGATCCGCGACTGGCTGGCCGTCCTCAGCCATGCCGCCTATCGCGCCAGCGTCGAACTGGCCCGGGAGAAAGGCGCCTTTCCGCTGTTCGACCGCGATGCCTATCTGGCGGGCGCGCATGTGCGGCGCCTGCCCGCCGACATCCGCGACGGCATCGCGCGATACGGCATCCGCAACGCGCTGCTCACCTCCATCGCCCCCACCGGCACCATCTCGCTGCTGGCCGGAAACGTGTCGAGCGGCATCGAGCCGGTCTTCGCCTTCCGCCATGCCCGCAAGATCCTGATGCCCGACGGCAGCCGCCGCGAGGAACAGGTCGAGGACCATGCCGCGCGCCTGTTCCGCACCCGCTTCGGCGACGCGCCCCTGCCCGGCTATTTCGTCACCGCCCAGACGCTGGAACCCGCCGATCACCTGGCGGTGCAGGCGGCGGCGCAGCCCTTCATCGACAGCGCCATCTCCAAGACCATCAATGTCCCGGCGGCGATTCCGTTCGAGGCTTTCGAGGCGGTCTATGCCCGGGCCTATCGCGACGGCTGCAAGGGCTGCACCACCTATCGCCCCAACGCCGTCACCGGATCGGTGCTGTCGGTGGAATCCCAGGACAATGCCAGGCCCGAAGCCGCCCCGCCGCCCGCGCCGGAAAGCCGTGGCGGCATCGTTTACATGACCAGGCCGCTGGACCGGCCGGAAGACCTGGCGGGCCGCACCTACAAGATCAAATGGCTGGACAGCGACCACGCCTTCTACATCACCATCAACGATATCGAGAAGGACGGCCGCCGCCGCCCCTTCGAGATCTTCATCAACTCCAAGAACATGGAAGCCTATGCCTGGGCGCTGGCGCTGACCCGCATGATCTCGGCGGTGTTCCGCCGCGGCGGCGATGTCAGCTTCGTGGTCGAGGGACTGAAGGCGATCTTCGACCCGCGCGGCGGGCAGTGGACGAACGGGCGTTATGTGCCCTCGCTGCTGGCCGCCATCGGCGAGGTGATCGAGAAGCACATGATCGAGACGGGTTTCCTGTCGGGCCGGGCGCTGACCTCCTCGTCGGGCGGGCCGGCCGGCACCATGGATGCGCAGGGCCTGCCGCCGGAAGGGGCGCGCGCCCGTTTCTGCCCGCGCTGCGGCGATGCCGGTTTCATCCGGCTGGAAGGCTGTGATACATGCCTGTCCTGCGCCTATTCCAAATGTAGCTGATGTTCCGATATTCCAGCCGTTTCTGGCTTTATGCCCCCATCACGGTCTTCCTGCTGATCGCCGTCGCGGTGATGGCGCATTGGAAGATCGCCGCCGGTGTGTTCGAGAAGAAGCTGGCGCGGCTCAAGGGCCGTGACGCCGCCCCGGGCCTGATCCTGGACTGGGACAGCGTGGCGGTGTCGGGCTTTCCCTTCCGCCTCGATGCCGGCTTCACCAACTTCTCGGTCCATGGCGCGGCGGCGCGGGGGCCGTTCGCCTGGAAGACCCGGCAATTCGCGCTCCACACCCTGGCCTATGGCCCGGCCAAGACGGTCTATGAGGCCGCCGGGCCGCAGCATCTGGAATGGACCGGGGCGGACGGCGCGCATGCCGCCGACTTCCTGCCCGCCACCTTGCGCGGTTCCTCCATCACCGATGCCCGCGGGCTGATCCGCGCCGATATCGACGTGGCGGACGCCGGCGGCGCGGGCTTCACCGCCCGGCGGCTGCAATTCCATATGCGGCGCGATCCCGACGGCAAGGACCTGGACCTGATGGTGAAGGTTGACGCGCTGGCGGCGGGGGCCGGGCCCCGCGACGTGCAGGCCTATGTCACCCTGTCGCGCGCTTCGCTCCTGGCGCCGCTGCTGGAAGGCCGCGCCTTCTGGCCCGACACGGCGCGCGCCTGGGCCGCGGCGGGCGGCGAGCCGACGATCAGCAAGGGCGTCGATCCCGACGCCGCCATGCGGGCGCTGTCGGCGCTTTACTGATCCTTGCTGCGGCCGAAGTCGGGCGCCGCCGTATCCTGGCCGAGATCGACAATCGCGCGGCGGATAGCGCGGGTGTGGCTGAAAGTGTCGAACAGCGCCTGGCCGTCGCCTTCCTCCACCGCCCGGGTCAGCCGCGCCAGGTCGGCATTGAAGCGGCCCAGCATCTCCAGCACCGCTTCGCGGTTGTTCAGGAACACGTCGCGCCACATGGTGGGATCGCTGGCGGCGATGCGGGTGAAATCGCGAAAGCCGCTGGCGGAATATTTGATCACTTCGCCTTCGGTGACCTTTTCCAGGTCGTGCGCCGTGCCGACGATGTTGTAGGCGATGAGATGCGGCAAATGCGAGGTGATCGCCAGCACCAGGTCGTGATGGGCGGCGTCCATCACATCGACCTGGCTGCCCAGCCCCTGCCAGAAGGCCTTCAGCTTCTTCACCGCGGCCGGATCGCTGCCCGGCGCCGGCGTCAGGATCGCCCAGCGCCCGTCGAACAGGGTGGCGAAGCCGGCTTCCGGGCCGCTGAATTCGGTGCCGGCGATGGGATGGGCGGGAATGAACTCCACGCCCTTGGGCACCAGCGGGCCGACATCGCGCACCACCGCGCCCTTGACCGAGCCCACGTCCGACAGGATCGCGCCGGGCTTGAGATGCGGCGCGATCTGCCGCGCAATGCCGTTATAGGCACCGACCGGGGCGCAGAGGATCACCAGGTCGGCATCCTTCACCGCCCCGGCCGCGTCATCGGCGATGGAATCACAAAAGCCCAGCTTCGCCGCGCGGGCGCGCACATCCGCGCTGGCGTCGAAGCCGACGATCTCGCGCGCCAGCTTGCCGCGCCTGGCGGCATGGGCGATGGAGGAACCGATCAGCCCCAATCCGATGATGGTGATGCGGTCGAACATCATGCCGCCATGAACCCGGAAAGCAGTTTCACCGCCAAGCGGTTTTCTTCTTCGGTGCCGATGGTCATGCGCAGGCAATCGGGCAGGCCATAGCTCCCCACCCCACGCAGGATCACGCCATTCCTGCTGAGAAAGGCGTCGGCATTGACCGCGTTCCTTGCGCCTGGCGGGAAATGGATCAGCACGAAATTGGCCACGCTGTCATCCACCCTGAGGCCCAGCTTGCGAATCTCGGCGGTCACCCAGGGCAGCCACCGGCTGTTGTGGTCCACCGCCGCGCGGCAATGGTCGCGGTCGCGCACCGCCGCCGCGCCCGCCGCCTGCTGGAGGGTCGAGGTGTTGAACGGCCCGCGGATGCGGTTAAGCACGTCGCAGACGGCGGCCGGGGCATAGACCCAGCCCAGCCGCAGGCCCGCAAGGCCATACAGCTTGGAGAAGGTGCGCGTCATCACGACATTGCCGTTGTTCTTCACCAGTTCGATGCCCGGCTCGTAATCCGGCGCAGTGACATATTCGGCATAGGCCGCGTCGATCACCAGCAGCACATCTTTCGGCAATCCGGCATGCAGTTTCGCCATCTCGTCCCTGGTGAGGTACGAGCCGGTGGGGTTGTTGGGGTTGGCGATATAGACGATGCGGGTTTTCGGCGTCACCGCCCGCAGCATGGCGTCCACATCCACCCTGATGCCGCTGTTGGTGTCGCGCTCCGGCACCATCACCGGCACGGCGCTGTTGGCCCGGGTGACGATCTCATAGACCAGGAAGGCATGGCGGCTCATCACCGCCTCGTCGCCGGGCTGCAGATAGGCGTTGGCCAGCAGCGTCAGCAGCGGACCCGATCCCTCGCCGCCCGCCACGATCCGGTCCGGGTCCAGGCCATGGACCTCGCCGATCGCCGCGCGCAGCAGGCGCGTGCTGCCGTCGGGATAGAGTTGCAGGTCATGGGCGGCGGCGCGCAGGGCCTCCATCGCCTTGGGGCTGGGGCCGATGGGGGATTCGTTGGACGACAGCTTGACGGCCCGGGCCACGCCCGGCACGGCGGCGCGTCCGCCGACATACAGCGAGACGTCCAGGATTCCGGGCTTGGGCGTGGGGCTCATAAGGGTTCAAACGCTTGCAAAATGGGCCGTATTGATAGGACCGGGCGGGCCAAAAGCAAAGCACACACCTGTCATACCCGAGCGTTAATTGACAGGGGGCCGGGGGCGTCCTAGCTACGGTGTCCCTTATCTTCCCGGAAGATAAACCGGTTCAGGCGATGGTCGAAGCACCCCGTTTCCCGCATGCCATGAAGGCGCCGGCCGCCGATGCCGGCCTGGCCGTGACCTTCGACGAACCGCTGCCGCTGGACAGCGGCAGGAGCCTTCAGCCCTTCACCGTCGCCTATATGACCTATGGCGCACTCAACGCGGACAGGACCAACGCGGTGCTGATCTGCCACGCCTTGACGATGGACCAGTTCGTGGCCAGCGATAATCCCGTCACCGGCAAGCCCGGCTGGTGGGTGGACATGGTCGGCCCCGGCAAGCCGATCGACACCGACCGCTTCTTCGTCATCTGCGCCAACGTGATCGGCGGCTGCATGGGCTCGACCGGACCTTCCGACACCGATCCGGCGAGCGGCAAGCCCTATGGCCTGAACTTCCCGCTGGTCACCGTCCGCGACATGGTGCGCGCCCAGAAGCGGCTGGTCGAACATCTGGGCATCGCAAAATTGCTGGCGGTGATCGGCGGCTCGATGGGCGGGATGCAGGCGCTGCAATGGGCGGCGTCCTATCCCGACTGCATCAAGGCGGTGGTGCCGATCGCCTGCGCCGCGCGCCACAGCGCCCAGAACATCGCCTTCCATGAAGTCGGCCGCCAGGCGATCATGGCCGATCCCGACTGGCGGGGCGGCGAATACCAGATGCACGACACCCGCCCCTCCAAGGGGCTGGCGGTGGCGCGCATGGCCGCCCACATCACCTATGTTTCCGAGACGGCGCTGCAACGGAAGTTCGGGCGGGCCTTGCAGAACCGCGGCGCCAAGTCGTTCCAGTTCAGCCCCGACTTCCAGATCGAATCCTATCTGCACCACCAGGGCGCCAGCTTCGTCGACCGCTTCGACGCCAACTCCTATCTCTACATCACCCGCGCCATGGATTATTTCGACCTGGCGGAGGAGCATGGCGGCCGGCTTTCCGACGTGTTCGGCCTGAACGCGCCGCGTTTCTGCATCATCTCCTTCACCAGCGACTGGCTGTTCCCGCCGGTGGAGAACAAGCGCATCGCCCATGCCCTGAACGCGGTGGCGGCGCAGGTGAGCTTTGTCGAGATCAAGTCCGACAAGGGCCATGACGCCTTCCTGCTGGACGAACCGGAAATGTACGCCGCCATTCGCGGCTTCCTGAATCACGCGGCGGGGACCTGATGAGCCTGCGCCCGGACCTTGCCGCCATCGCCGACATGATCCGCCCCGGCGCCCGCGTGCTGGATGTCGGTTGCGGCGACGGCGCGCTGCTGGAGCACCTGGTCGCGACCAAGGGCGTGGACGGGCGCGGCATCGAGATCGCCCAGGCCAATGTCAATGCCTGCGTGGCGCGCGGGCTGGCGGTGGTGCAGGGCGACGCCGACAGCGACCTGGGGGATTATCCGGCCCAGGTGTTCGACGCGGTGATCCTGTCGCAGACCATCCAGGCGACCGAAAAGCCCAAGGCGGTGTTGAACCACCTGCTGCGCATCGGCCGGCGCACCGCCGTGTCGCTGCCCAATTTCGGCTACTGGAAAGTGCGGCTGGGCCTTTTGTCGGGCGGCCGCATGCCGCACACCAGGGAACTGTCCTATGACTGGTGGGACACGCCCAACATCCATCTCTGCACCCTGGCGGATTTCGTCGACCTGACGCGGGAATGTGGCGCCGCCATCGTCGAGGCCCATGCGCTGGACGACAAGGGCAAGGCGGTGCGCATCAATCCCGCCAAGCTGACCGACAGCTATATGGGGCCGAACCTGTTTGCCCGCGGCGCGATCTTTCTTCTGAAGAAAAATTAGACCGGCGCCGCGGCGCGCCGCGCTTGTTTTATAGGACGCGATCTTTCTTCCGAAGAAAAACGGGAGGCATCGAGGTTGAAATCCTGCGCCACCTTGAGCGCCGGCTTCTTCACCGCCTGCGCCAGGCCCGGCGAAGCCGGGGCGTAAAGCGACTTGGACGCCTCCACGATATGCACCCCCCCGATGCCGGGGAACAGGCGCGATCCCACCTTCTCCCAACTGTTGCCGCGCCCGGTAAGGGTGGTAACGGGCGGCGCGTAGAGCGCGCGCTCCCAATGGTCCGGCTCGAACAGCGCGCCGCGCAGCAGCACGTCCAGTTCGCGCCACGAGAAAGGGCGGCCATGGCCGAAGGGCGAGCGTTCGACCTGCGCCCACAGGCTGGCGCGGTTGGCGGCGACGATGACGATCCGGCCCTCCGCCGCCAGCACCCGCCACAGCTGGCGCAGCAGGGCGCGCAGCGATTCCGCCTCCTCCAGCCCATGCACGATCAGGATGCGGTCGAACAGCAGGTCGGGGAACGGCAGCGCGTCCTCCTCGCACAACAGCATGTTGCGGCCCGGCGGCCAGCCGGTCGCGCCCGGCGCGGACGGGCAGGCGGCGATGGCGCGCTCGGCCTCGCCGAAGGTGCGCAGATAGGGCAGGGCGAAGCCGTAGCCCAGCAGGCGGCGGCCCTTGAGGTCGGGCCACAGCGCCCGCAGCCGCCGCAGCAGCAGGCGCCGGGTGCGCTGCCCCAGCGGGGCGCCGTAAAAGGCGGCGAGATCGCGCATATCCTGCGGCATGGGACGAGATTAGTGCTGAAGCGCCGCACTTCCTAGGCTAGGTTTGCGGCAGATTTTTGAGGTCCGTCATGCCCGTCGAGATCGAGATTGTTCCCTGCCTGTCCGACAATTACGCCTATCTGGTGAAGTCGGGCGCGCTGTGCGCCGTGGTCGATCCGTCGGAGCCGGCGCCGGTCAAGGCGGCGCTGGCGCGGCGCGGCTGGAAACTGACCCATATCCTCAACACCCATCACCATCTGGACCATACCGGCGGCAACCTGGCGCTGAAGGCGGAAACCGGCGCGCGGGTGGTGGGGCCGGGCAAGGATGCGGGCCGCATTCCCGGCATCGATGTGGGCGTGGACGAGAGCGCCGGCTGGGTGTTCGACGGCAAGCCGGTCCGGGTGCTGGAAGTCCCGGCCCATACCCGCGGCGCCATCACCTTTGTGATCGAGGACAACGCCTTCACCGGCGACACGCTGTTCACCCTGGGCTGCGGCCGGCTGTTCGAGGGCGACGCGGCGATGATGTGGAACAGCCTGTCCAAGCTGATGCGCCTGCCCGACACGACGCAGATCTGGTGCGGCCACGAATACACCCAGGGCAATGGCCGCTTCGCGCTGTCCATCGAGCCGGGCAATGTGGCGCTCCAGGCGCGGATGCAGGCGGTCGACGCGGCGCGGGCGGCGGGAAAGCCCACGGTGCCGGCATCGCTGGGGCTGGAGAAGCAGACCAACCCTTTCCTGCGCCCGGACAGCGCGGAGATCCGCAAAAGCCTTCACATGGAAAATGCCGACACCGTCACGGTGTTCGGCCAGATCCGCGAGCGGAAGAACAACTTCTAGCGGTGACGGGATTTCGAGTCGCCGGAGTCGAACGGACTGGTCACGACATCACCCGCCGCGCCGGCAACCGAGGCCCCGGCGCCAACCACCGCGCTGCCGGCATCCACCACGGTGGCGGCGGCGTCATAGGCCAGGCAGCCCGACAGCAGGACGGCCATGGCGGCGAACAGGGCGATGGTGGCAGGCATGCGCATTTGAAATCCCGGCCCATTTGACAGGCCGCCATGCTGGAGGCCCAATGGTCAAGATTGCGCTAACCGGAACGCCATGTCGAATCTGCTTTTCCCCACCAGCCTGTACCGCGCCCGTATCGCCGTGGCGCAGGGCCTGGCGGAAACCTGTTGCGGCCTGGCGGCGGACGACGTGGCGGGCCGGCGCTGGTCGAGGAAGCACGGCTACAAGGGCTATACGTCTTACGCCTCGCTCAATGACCTGACCTTGCGGGCCAGCGTGATCGCCGACCTGGAAAAGCGCATCGCGCGCCACGTCGCCGCCTTCGCGCGGGAATTGCAGTTCGACCTGGGCCGGCGGAAGCTGGCGCTCGACAGCCTGTGGGTCAATGTGATGGACAGGGGCGCGATCCATGCCCCGCACATCCACCCGCATTCGGTGATCAGCGGCACTTATTATGTGGAGGCCCCGCCGCGCTCCGGCGTCCTCCGTTTCGAGGATCCGCGCCTGCCTCTGATGATGGCGGCCCCGGCCAAGCGGGAAAAGGCCGGGCTCCCCAATCGCCGTTTTGTCGAGGTGCCGCCGAAGCCGGGAACCCTGCTGCTTTGGGAAAGCTGGCTGCGCCATGGCGTGGAAGCCAATGGCGCCGGCCGCCGCATCTCGATCAGTTTCAATTACGCCTGAGCCGCGTTAGTCTTTCCCCGTAAGAACAATATCAAGGGGAGAAACATGGATCGCCGTTCACTTCTGGCCGGGCTGGCCGCCACCACCGCGCTGCCCGCCTTCGCGCAAGGCACGCCGCCGCAGGACGTTCCCGGCTGGAGCGCGCCGGTCATCGACATGCATTTCCACATGCGGCGCGATCCGGCGATGAACATCGCCCACCAGGCGGGCGCGGGCGTCACCGCCGCCAACCTGCTGACCCGCCATGACGCCGCGCCCCAGGTCGCGGCCTTGCAGGCGCAGAACCCCGCCATGTTCCCCTGCTGGATGGCGTCGGCGGATGTCACCGGCCCCGACGCGGAAAAACAGTTGACCGACGCGGTCAAGGCCGGCGCGCGCGGCATCGGCGAGTTGAAATACCACGTCACCGCCGATGGCCCGGAGATGCGGCGCATCTACGATCTGTGCGCCGAACTCAACGTGCCGGTTCTGATCCATTTCCAGGAAGTGACCCAGGCGGCGGCGGACGGCAAATACAATGAAGGCATCAAGCGGATGGCGCCGGTGATCCGGCAATACCACAAGACCAGGTTCATCCTGCATGCCGATGCCTTCTGGGCCAATGTCAGCGCCGATTACGACGAGAAGGACCCCTATCCCACCGGGCCGGTGGTGCCGGGCGGGATCAGCGACCGGCTTCTGTCGGACTTCGAGAATGTGCAGGGCGACCTGGCGTCCAATTCGGCCAACAATTTCCTGTCGCGCGACGCCGCCTTCACCCGCGACTTCCTCGACCGCCACCAGGACCGGCTGCATTTCGGCAGCGACTGCAATTGCGAGGACGGGCGCGGCGGCGGCGCGGCGCAGAACAGCGACCGGGTGGCGCCGCGCATCCGCGGCAAGTGCGTGGCGCGCCTGACCCTGGCGCTGCTGCAAGCCTCCACCACGCCGGAGGTCTTCCGCAAGCTGACCTGGACCAACGCGCACAGGCTGATGAAACTGCCCGCCTAGCCGTCTGCGACAGGAAGAATGCCATGACCGCCTTCGCCGGATCGATCGAAATCAGGATGCTGTGTTGGGCCGTGGTGCTGGGACTGGTACAACTGGGGTTGGCCACGCTGCTGGCGCTGAAAGACCAGGGGCTTGGCTACAACATATCCTCGCGCGACCAGGCCGCGCCCGCGCTAAGCGTCCTGACGGCGCGGATGTCGCGCGCCCTTCATAACTTCCGGGAAACCTTCGCCTTCTTCGCCGTGGCCGTGCTGGTGGTGACCTTGACGGGCAAACACAATGCGGGCAGCGCCTTGGGCGCGCGGCTTTATTTCTGGGCGCGGCTTGTCTATGTGCCGGTCTATGCCGCCGGTATTCCCGTGTTGCGCACCGCGGTCTGGGCGGTGTCGGTCTTCGGCATCATCACCGTGCTGCTGGCGTGCGCGCAGGTCTGGGCAAGCTGACCTAGACCAACGCCACCGGCTGGTGGGCCTTCCCGGCTGGGGTCTTGCGGCCGCGATCACCGGCAGCGCGCGGTTTCCGGCTCGGACATGCAGACCGTCAGCACGCAAAGCCGCTTGCCGTTGCGGCGGCACATGTCGGCACGGATGTCCTGCTTCAGGCCGCCCAGGGCGGTGGCAAGCTGGCCGCGCAGCCGCGCCGTCACCGCATCGGCGCGCGGCGACAGGATCGGCGCCGGCGGCATCAGGCGGTCGAGCCTGGCGTTGAAAAGCCAGAAAGGCGTCAGGAAAATCATGCCCAGGGCGAAAAAGCCCAATGCCCTGAAAATGAACAGCATCGCGGCAAGATACGTCCGCCGTGCCGCCGGCAAGGCAATTATCGCTGCCGGCATGGCAGCGATGCGTGCCGGATCGGCGCGGATATGGTTCCAAACCCGCAACCAATCATTATCCATATGGCACTGAATGCCGTGCGGAAACTCACGCCACGGGTGGAAATCGGCGCGCACCCAAGCATGCTGCGGTCGTGGCTGTCACATCCTTCGCACCGAATCCGTCGCCGATCCTGGATTGCAGCGTCCTGCTCGTGAACGACAGGCCGGCTGCGCTGGATGCCCAATGGGCCATCCTGGCGGATCAGGGCTATCGCCTGCTGCATGCGCGCGGCGCGGCCGAGGCGATGGAGATTTTTCCCCGCGCGGACGACATCGCCACGGTGGTCATCGACCTGGCGGACGCAAGCGGGCTGGCCCTGCTGAAGGCCCTGCGCGCGCGCGGCGGCGACACGGTGGAATATATCCTGATCTGTGACAGGGCCGCGCCGGACGACGGCGTGCAGGGATCGGATGTCCTGGCGCGGCCGGCCGACGGCGCCCGGCTGACCGCCGCGGTTTCGGACGCCTATAACGTCGCGCGGATGCAGCGTTTCCGGCTGGCGGAAATGCAGTCGCTGGAAGAATCGCTGGCGGAATTCAAGGCCCAGACCCAGGCCGCGATGGCCCAGCTGATCGCGCGCGCGCAGAACAGCCGCGGCGCGCGGCGCGGACCCGCCCGCGCCTTTCCCGACGCGCCCGATGCCGGGCTTGCCGCTTTCATCACCGGCGAACTGAGCCGCGCCCGGCTGCGCGAAAAACTGTTCGGCGCCGTGGCGCTGCGCCATTCCGGCTGGATGCTGCTTCTGGTGCTGGGGCAGGCCTGGTCGGGCGGCGGCGAACTGACCATCAAGAGCGCGGCCTATTCGGCCGGCCTGCCCTTGTCGTCGGCGCTACGCACCATCAACCAGATGTGCGCCAGCGGCCTGATCACGCGGCGGGGCGACACGCTGGACGCGCGCCGCTCCTTCATCGCGCTGACCGCGCAGGGCCGCGCCCAATTCGCGCGCTACGCGGCGGCCTTCGCGCAGGCGCGCGAACAGCGAGCCTAGCCCGAGCCGGCCTAGCTGTGCCGCCGCTTGATGATCGCCGTCATCTTGTCGGACAGCTTGGAGACGAAATGCTCCCGGTCCCAGGCGATCTTGGCCTCGGCGAAGATGGCTTCCTGGGCTTCGCGCGGCAGATGCGGCCAGGCCGCGATCACGCCGGAACCCAGACGGCGCACCAGGCACTCATCCTCGGCCGGATACTTGAAAATCTTTTCTTCCGCGAACGCCATCGCGTCCTCTCCTCTTTGAACGTTGACGATGTGGAACCGGGCGAAGCGGGGAACTTCGGCGCGAGCGGCCCTTCGGGGAGCAAAAGCTCAACCCGGCCAAAAGCCTAGACCAGCTTCGCGCGGTTTGGGAATGGAAAATTTACAGGCAAAAGTTCCCGGCGCGGCTTCCGGGAATGACGGCGCCGGGTCAGCGCCTGCCCTTCTTCTGGCGATCCTTGCGCGCGGCATAACGGGCATCGCGCGCCGCCTTCTGTTCGGCCAGCAGGCGCACCAGCTTGTCGGCCTCTTCGCGCTTGGCGGCTTCGGCGGCGGCCTTGGCTTCCTCTTCCTCGCGCCTGGCGCGTTCTTCCGCCTCGATGCGGGCGCGCTCGGCGGCCTCGGCGGCCAGGCGCTTCTCTTCTTCGCGCTTCCTCTGGCGCTCCGCGCGGGCGGCGGCGATCGCCTTGCGCTCGTCGGCGGTTTCTTCCAGCTTCCTGCGCGCTTCCTCGGCGCGCAGGCGGGCTTTTTCCAGCATGGCGGCGCGCGCCTTCTGCTGGGTGGCGAGACGGTCGTCGAACTTGGTTTCCTTGAAGCCGGCCATGGGTGGGATGTGATCTGTCTTTTTGGGGGTTAGAGGATACGAAGCTGCGGGCTGCCGCCGGACAGCGCCTGGTTGTCGCCGTCGACCAGCACCACGCGCGGCTGCCAGGCCCTGGCCTCGGCTTCCGCCATGCGAGCATAGGCGACGATGATGACAAGATCGCCCTTCTGGGCGAGCCGCGCGGCGGCGCCGTTGATGCCGATCATGCCGGAGCCGGCGGGGGCGGGAATGGCATAGGTGGTGAAGCGGCTGCCATTGGCGATGTTGAGCACATCGACCTGCTCATGGTTCAGGATGCCGGCGCGCTCCATCAGGCCGGCATCGATGCTGATCGAACCTTCATAATGAAGGTCGCACTGGGTCACCGCGGCGCGATGGATCTTGCCCTTGAGAAGCGTCAATTCCATTCAATTGTCCAGGAACGAGCGCAGTTTCCGCGATCGGGAGGGGTGCTTGAGTTTGCGAAGCGCCTTGGCCTCGATCTGGCGGATGCGCTCGCGCGTCACGCTGAACTGCTGCCCGACTTCCTCCAGCGTATGGTCGGTGTTCATGCCGATGCCGAAGCGCATGCGCAGCACGCGCTCCTCGCGCGGGGTCAGCGTCGCCAGCACGCGGGTGGTGGTTTCGCGCAGGTTGGCCTGGATGGCGGCGTCGATCGGCAGCACCACATTGGGGTCCTGGATGAAGTCGCCCAGATGGCTGTCTTCCTCGTCGCCGATCGGCGTTTCCAGGCTGATCGGCTCCTTGGCGATCTTGAGGACCTTGCGCACCTTCTCCAGCGGCATGGCCAGGCGTTCGGCCAGTTCCTCCGGGGTCGGCTCGCGGCCGATCTCGTGCAGCATCTGGCGGCTGGTGCGCACCAGCTTGTTGATGGTCTCGATCATGTGCACCGGAATGCGGATGGTGCGCGCCTGGTCGGCGATCGAGCGGGTGATGGCCTGGCGAATCCACCAGGTCGCATAGGTCGAGAATTTGTAGCCGCGGCGGTATTCGAACTTATCGACCGCCTTCATCAGGCCGATATTGCCTTCCTGGATCAGATCCAGAAATTGCAAACCACGATTCGTGTATTTCTTGGCGATGGAGATGACGAGGCGAAGATTCGCTTCGATCATTTCCTTCTTGGCGACGCCGGATTCGCGCTCGCCCTTCTGCACCGTCTGGACGTTGCGGCGGAATTCCGACACCGACTGGCGGGT
>Ga0153956_1001307_pt1 | contig 22648 bp, 40 predicted proteins | sample TSFL040MetaG_FD_104704 | JGI IMG/M metagenome (GOLD analysis project Ga0153956, IMG submission 104704) | Attine ant fungus gardens microbial communities from Florida, USA - TSFL040 MetaG | ecosystem: Host-associated > Fungi > Mycelium > Unclassified | place: USA: Florida, Wekiwa Springs... | reverse complement strand
TTCATCTGATGGAAATGTAATTTTTGCAGAAAATGTCATTGATATGATTGTAGAAAAGTTTAATGGGAATGAAAAATTAGCATGGAATGTAATATCAGGGTATATTCTAAAATATGACCCATCTTCTGTTAAAAACATAGATATCAAATCTATAGATAATGTAAAGACCTCTCTCGGACTCTATCTTAGTTATACTCTAGCAAAGATGAAGAGTGCTGGTATGAATATCAATAGTACGAATATCAAAGAATTTAATTCAAATGCTTTAAAATTTAAATTAATTAAATCCAAAGTCAATCTCTCACCAAACATTTTATTCGAAGAGTTAGTAAACCACACAAAAGAAATTAGTAAGCTTTATGTTAGTCATACCATAAAAGATAATGTTAAAAACCAAAAAATGTTTCAACCATTGGTTGATGACTTGATGTTAGGAATGAATTTATTGGGTATGTTTGACATTGATAAGGTTTGATATTATTTAGGAGATATGTGATTTGATTTGCGTTTGTGGTATATTTGATATAAACCATACCAGATAATGATTTTGATTGATTGTTGACAAGGATTTTAGAAATGTTGATGGTTCGGATCTTGCTCCTCGTAGGCCCAGCAAGCATCCTATCGATATGACGTTATGACCAAAAATCATGTCTTTCTTACAGATTTTATAACCTAAGCCCAGCCTGATTTTTATAATTTCATTTTTCCTTTTTTTTTTTAATACACTCTTCCTCCCCAACAAAGGTATGGTATTTCTTTCGAATTTTATAAAATTTTATACACACGCGTGTGTATAAAAGATGGAACTTCGAGAGTCCACTATTCTTTTTGTATTTCTGTATATTCTATTGTGCAATAGAAATGGTTATAAATATAATTGTTGACTTTCTCTGTAAGTTAGTGTGATGGATGTAATTCCTTCTAGGTGGAGTGCTTCTTTCCAAGAAAGGGTTTTTAGTATAGGATGTTTTCTCCAATCAAATTTTTCATTACTAAAAGATTCTCTTGTGGGTTTTGGTTCGGAGCTTTTTAAATATTTTTCATATTCTTTATGAATGTAGAGAAGTAAATATTCAGTAGGAATCATACTAATAAGGAAAGTTTGAATTCTCTGACTTCGGATAGGAAATCAGGATATCTTCCAAAGATATGGATGGATTCTGTTCCAAAGGTTCTTCGAAGGGGTAGTTCGATTTGTATTTCTTTGGCGTAGGCAATATTTTTGTTTGTACTCCATTTTATGGAGGGGAGTAATTCTTTAATTTTTTTAATGGTGATATAGTTGCACTCATAGAGATAAATTAAATATCCTAGTGGGACTTTATGACGATCAATATATGGATTACCAGAGAGATTGGTTTCTTTGAAATATTTCAAGTTAGCTTTATAGCTATTTGTTAGCTTAAGATGATTGAAATATTCTACACATCTGATGAGGAATATATGTTCTAGGATGGATTGATCTTCAATCATGTTATTATGTTTTTTATTTGTTTATCTCGGTAGTTTTGTGGGTCTAGTGATTTGAGGATGGAATTTGGGAAAATTTCGTGATTGATCTGGATTTCGCTTTTGAGTGAGGCTGATTCGGTGGTAATTTGTATAAAACTTCCATCTTCTAGTTCATATTCGATTCCTCCGGTCAAGTAGTTATAAACTTTTTGTTTAATAGGGGTTCTTATTTTTAGTGATTCGTGGATATTTTGTTTAAGGGTTTTGAGAAAATCACTGAAATAGAAATGTTTATCTGGATCTATTTGGTGATTTGGATAGTAGCCGACTCTGGATTGAAGGCGAACTCTGGTATATTCAATGAAGAGGTAAATCAATATGGCAATGTGCTGTTTGCTTTTTTCGGTGAGTTGGTTAAAATTGATTGGGGTTTCTTTATCATTGGTGAGATATAATAGACATTCTCTAACTTTTGGTTGGATCCCTGGGAGAAATCCGGGGATAGCTTTGGTAAAGCAATTTTCTATTAGTTGTGGATTTTTTTGGATGAATTCGTCAAATCCAGCGTTATAGTCAATCATGTGTTAGATTAAATTTTGTATTTGTTGATCTCTTATTGTTGGAATGAGATATTGTAGGAAGTTTTCTGTGAATTTGATTTCACCCCAACCGGTATCTTCCATTTGTTTATCATCAGTGATAAACAGGGCGTGTAGTGGTATTTTATCAGTGGGCTTAATGTTGTAATCGCGTTTTGAGGCTTCGTGAAAGCTGGAGCTTCCCCAATTGAGTCCCGTTTTTGGTCTTCCATTTGGCCACACATAATTGAAATTAACTAGATCGAGTAAATGTTTTTCGATAGGTTTTGTAGTGATATAAATTCCGATGGGCCACATTTCGTATTTGAAAAAATGGAGTGTAGTTTTGCGGTTAAGGATTTGATATTGTAATGGAAATTCTGATTTAAAGAAATCCAGAAGTAGTGATTGGTTATTTTCAATCCATTCATAAGTATAAATAATGTGTTTCATATATTTTTTATACACACGCGTGTGTATGATTTTCAGTATAAAAATTTTACAAAGAAATAAGCTCCAATAGTAATTAATGTTAAAACTCCTATAGCAGCCATCCAGATGAATAATTTGACCAGATGTTTATTTCCGGTGATTTGGATTTCGGCATTCAGTATTTTTTGTATTTTATTCATGTGTGATTTTATACACACGAGTGTGTATAAAAGATGGAACTTCGAGAGTTCCACTATAAAAACTTAAATTTTATCGATCAGAAAAAAGCTTAAAAAAATAATTAAAAGTCCTATGATCCACATGATCCAAATTGGAAATCCAGAGATAAAAAATGGAATGGAGGTCACTGTAGTATTGAATAGGATAAGACATGAGATCAAGAAAATCTCTCTTTTAGAGAGGCCGGTGGTTTGATTTTTAAATCTTTTATTAAAGGTATCCTTTAGAAGGAAAAATGGAAATTGTGCGGTAATGGCAAAAAGGATGAGTGTAACTATTACAATATTTTCATAAATATTATGTTGCATGAGGAGGTGATTTTATTGAGTAAATATAAGGAAAATCGTCAACATAAAAAAATTATACACGCGTGTGTATAAAAAAAGGTACTTCAATAGCACCACTGTATAAAATTATAAAAAATTGGAAAACTTTTTTAGCTATCCAATATATAATAAGTCCAATTGATTACTAGTAAATAATCTTTTTGGTGGTTTGAAAAAGTTAATTTAATTTTGTGATCATGAGTAGCGAAATTACTGACGATGATCTTTATCAAATTTTCCTGAAATCAAATCAGGAATATGAGCATCAGAAAGATCATTTTATAGATGATGGGGATTACCCGGACTATATCATTTTTGCAATGAGAAAGGTCTATGAAATGACAAAAAACGGAGAAATCAATTCTTTAAAATAAATTTTTTTGGTGGTTTGAAAATGTTGATGTAACTTTGTAGAACAAAGATAACGTTCTAACAATAGAATCCAGTGTTGTAAAAACCTTGTTTACACCTATAATGAATTATCCGATGTGTCCGCTTTGTCGGCGGCCTCGGCTCAAAAGAAAAATTTGGTGTAGATAAAAGTAAGTCTTATCTTTGTTTTCGTTACGGGCACCAATCCGCTGATGTAGACAAAATGTGAAAGTTCTGTCAGATAGTTTGAAGGGAGTATTGCAGTGTTGAAGCTGTTAACGCTTTTGGAGGCAAAACACCCCACTTTGGGTAAATGTAGGTTCGATTCCTATTCTGGCAGAGGTGAGATGAGTTTCTAAAAATAATTTTGGCGAGAAACAAAAATATTCATATCTTTGTTTCTCGATTTAAAGAATAAATATACTTTGTACACATAAAAAACAGATGTACCTTAGCTAGGCTGCCAGGTCTGGTCTTGTCCACAATTGCAGTTCATAATATGTTCTTCACTTGGAAGTGGACATTCATAGGGTCTTCGGGCAACGTTGATAACAAACGTTTGTTGGATAAAATATCTGTTTAGTTATCTATGTGTCTTGTTCTTCGAAACAGATTTCGAATGGAAATTTAAGTTAGTCTTTAATTGGGCTGGTCCCTTTAAGGTCTGTTAAACTTGTAACTACAAGTTATCTTAAATTTCTGATCTGTATGTAAGAACGGAGATTTGAGAATCTTATTATATAGTGATCTGTATAGTTTGATTTTTATCTCTAGCAAAACTACTTAGGTTGAGTTAGATATTTGGGATCTTGATAAGATACACCAAATGTTTAAAATAATCTTCTAAGAAGATTGGTCTAACCTCCTATTTTATCAGACTCTTTTTGAGTCCCTGACTAACCTTACTACCAATTCCGCCGCATTAACCTGGCCGGTTGTTGGTCAAAAAATAGGTAGCCGCATACTAAATCCTTGTTTAGTTAGTTTTAACTAGCTATCGTTGTCAATACGAAATAGGATGAAGGCTGGTGGGGGTAGTTACGGAAAGTCTTTCACAGGAAAATTGACATCCTTGGTAAAAGACCTGATAAAAAAATAAAAGAAGATATATATTCCCTGAACGGGTGGGCAAGCATGTCTTGGACAATAGGGGAGGATACACAACTTTTATTTTTAAAACATTACCGATGTTGGGCGGTATTTAAATGTCAGTTAGATTAAACTCTCCTGACACCCATGTAAATGGGATACTCAAAACTCAGTTCTTATAGTAGCCATGTGAATGGTGTAGGAGTAAGACTTAACTGAGGGATCGCATAGATGTGGCTGGGGAGCTACAGAAGTGGTCCAGTGTTATAAATGTCGAGTCTGGTTCCCCGACTGGATGTAGGATATTTGTGAACTTAGGGATTTGTGATTGTTATCCTTGGAAAGTAAAGAATCCAAAATATACAAGCTATAAATAAATTGACGTAAAATGTCATAAAATATTTAGGCGAGGAAAGCTGTCAAAGCAAAAATCACTATTCAATGTTTAGAGGTGCCTATGGCGTTACCCATAATTGGGGCGTTTCACCCGAAAGGGATCAATGGATAACATTCCTCGGTGTTTGAAATTGGTACATCAAAATTCGATAGATATTCCGGTAACGGAATTCATGTACAGTAGATGAATTTGGTATGTAGAATAAACATTGTCTTATCAGTCTTATATCTGACAATATATAAGTGGTAAAGAGTATGAACGTCAACTAGACGGTGTGTTGAGGATCTTTAAATATCCCTCTAAAGGATGATCCGTCATACTTGTTAGTCCTGAGCGATACTAGGGATTTCTAAACAGTGGATTCGTTGAAATAGATTAATTCACTGACGAGAACATATATACCTCCTCTTTTTGTTTAAATAAAGCTCCTGTTTGTATGGGGCTTTATTTATTATTGTTAATATTTTTAAAAATGGAAAAAATCATTAAATCAAGTTATTCTTCCGTCTCATTTGATGAAACAGATGAGTTAAAGGAAAAAGTGTATCAAAGAGTTTTAAAATACTTTATTGATGAACGTCGATTTTGTGGTGAAGGAATAATGCAATCAGATGATCCCGTTATTAATGCTCCATTAGTTTTTGCTGAGATGGCTGATGATTTATTTCGATTTAAATATCTTGATTAAAAATGTATAACCAATCTGACCATTTATCCAATTTGCGTCTTCAAATGGAAGAAGTCAAAGAGAGAATTAAAAAGAGGGAAGAGAGAATTAAAAAGAGGGAAGAGCAAATTAAGGAAAAGAAGAAGTTAATTCTGTCTTTGACAAGGGATTTAGCAATATTAAAAGTGATAAATTCTGATATAGTTACTGAGGAACCTCTTCAAAAAGTTGAATAATTCCAGCAATGCCATCGCATTTATACCCATCATCTTTAGTTGTATACGCATAAAAATGATAAGGAATTAAATAATAATAATCATCGTTGTCTTTAAAGACATAAAATTTAGGATTAGCATATTGTAATAAAACAATACCATTGCCAAATTCCTCTGTCCTTTTTCCTGTCCATTTAACCTCAATAGAATTTAATTGATCAATAAGATTATTAATCTCTTTATCAGAAAAAGTAAGAAATTTAGTGTTTTCTTCCATTAATAAATTAAATTCTTCGTCAGATAATACAGAATATAATTTTTCACTATACTCTTCAAATAATTTTAATCTTTTCATATAATCTATATATTTACTTCTTCCAATAATTGAATAATTCCGGCAATATCATCACATTTGTAGGCATCATTACTTTGATATGGAAAAATGTAATAATAGTCATCTATATCTTTAAAAAGATAAAATTTAAAATGTGAATTTTTTGAAATCGCAACAGCTCTACTATCTAATTTTCTTCCTTCCCATTCAACACCATCCACCGACGCGAATGCATTGGTACTATTTAATTCATCTATTAGATTACCAATCTCTTTATTAGAAGGAGTAGAAAGTTTAGCTAGCTTGCCAGCTAGTAGTAATTTAGCTTCCTCATCAGTTAATAATGAATATAATTTTTCACTAAATTCCTCAAACAATTTAATCATTTTCATATAAGCTTATATATTATTATGAAAAAATTATTTCCCTTATTTATCCTTTTAATTTTTATCGGGTGTAAAACCACTAATATTAATGATAATTTTATTTTGCACCATCAATACTTAAAAGGCCCCACCATTTTTATTCTTGATAAGCCTTATGATTCTGTTTGGAATCGTATCGATTACTACATCAGAAATAATAATCATTTCTATTCTAAAATATTAGATAAGCCTCATGGATTTGCTTCATTTTATAAAACACACCTACATTATACACATGAACAATACCATGAAAAATCTTTCTTTCCTAAAGATTCGACTGCTGATATTATAGTTCCCAAGGGGGAATCGATTCGTGGAAATATTAATAGAGCTATATTAATTAGAAATTATAACAGTGATATGCCGAGATGGTATAGTGCTAATGTCAATATTACCATAAAAAGATTTAATGATACTATTACCATTGTCAATATTAACTTAATTAATTTTTATGAAAATAGATTGGGTGTATATGATATTAATGCTCAGTCGTTGGGTAATTATGAGCGATTTTTATTGGAAAAAATTCAGTAAACTTTGGGGGTTTATATCACTATATAAATAGTGAATAAAAAAATTCAAATTTTTATAAATTACACTTCCTTAGTTACTAATTTAGTACACGAATATCCTATAGATCCGGATAGAATCCTCAGGCTTACAAGTCAATTAAAAGAAGAACTTTATCCATTAGATTTCTCAGAATTTACTGAAGAAGAATTAAAGATATTGGGATTTGCTTATTTTGATAAAGATTTACTTGTAGCTCCTAAATGGGTCTTTCCCTACATGAAAGAAGGGCAAACTTTAACTTCAATTTCTGGAAGTAAAGTAGTGGTGGGAAAAGATTATATCGATGATGATACCCGATTTGGTCGAATAGCTTATGGGATAACCAAACAAGAGCTAAGGGATGCAACTATTCAAAATATATTAACTACTTAATATTGGTATGTGATATAAATTTCGTATCTTTATCTTTTAAAGAAAATATATGGGTCTTGATAAAAGTGTTTATATTGGTCCTTATTTAAAATTGGATCTTCAATCCACTCAAACTCTTTCACATTGGGAAATCATGGAAGAATTTGATGGCGATATTGATATTTTTGCCCCGACTGAGTTTAATAATATTTTAATTCCTAATCATCGGTGTGAAGGATGTCTTCACTTAGATGTGGATTCTTCTGGTGAAAATCCACTAATAGATCGTGATATTGCAATTAAGAATTTTCGATGTAAATTTGAAAAGGCGTTAGAGTATCTAAAGACAAAAGTTTCCTATGAAATTAAATATGGTATCGTTCATTTTTGGTCATGAGTAAAATTATCAATATTCTATTATTGCTTGAATGGATTTCCTTCATTGCCTTTATTTATACATTCAATTTTGATAAAATAGCTAAAGGGAATTGGATATCAATGATAGCTATTTTGGTATTTGGAATACCAGGTGTCATACTAAATCGCATAGAAAAAAAAGGTATTATTGAATAACTTCGTCTTGAAGGCAATTTAATAATCCTGTTAATTCGTCACATCTAAAATATTTATAGTTTTCCATTTTTGGAAATTCACCAGGAGGGAAAATAACCATCATTAAATACCACCAGTCATCATTGTTTCGAATATCTTTAAAAATTTCCCCTGAGCAATTCTCATTGGGTCGTCTAACAGTGAAAAATAAAGAATTACGCTTACTATTAAAATGTAAATTTTTTAATATTTTTTTAATAGAGTCCTTTTCATTGTCATTGAACGCCATATATTCTTCCTTCCGCATCTCTTCAACTTTTTCATTGAATTCCTGTTTATTTATTAGTTCGTATTGAGGATTTTCATTTTTCCCCTCTTTAAAAAATTTAAATTTCTTAATCATTATTTATATATTTAATTTTCAATATTTGACAACTTCATATCGAAGACAATTTAACAATCCTGTTAATTCATCACATTTAAAGTATTTAAATTTTTCTCTTTCTAGAGGACTTCCAGTGAGAGGTTCAATACTTATTATTAAATAATACCAGCTATCTTCATCTTTAAAAATTTCCCCAGGAATTTCAAAAGATTTACGTTTATAATTGAAATGTATACTAATCTTATTTTCATACGCGAGATGCAATAGATTTCTTATAGACTTTTTTTCACTGTCATTCCATCTAATAATTCCTTTTCTAACAATTTCTTCAACTTTTTCATAGAATTCATTTCTATCGATTAATTCGTATTGAATATTTTTATTCTTTTCCTTCTTAAAAAATTTAAACTTTTTAATCATATTTTATATATTAATTTGGCCAAGTCAACCATTTTTCGTATCTTTGTGTTAACAAAAGAGAAAAAATATATGGTAGTTATTGATGTTCCTGCAAAGAGTTTTGGTACACGTAAAGTTTTTACTCAAGTCGATCCCAAATTTCTGGAATTTACCCCTGGCGTCCGTATCCTCCATGCATCAATGTCCGAATCCAACCCTCTTCGCCTCACCTTTTTGAAAAAGCATGAAGCTGGGGAGAAATTTTTTCCCGATGGTGGTTTTACCTGTCGCGATTCCAGCGGTGCTAATCGCTCTTTTTACCTGGACGAAGTAATTATTCACCCGGAAGTTTTTAGGAAGACCGAAGATAAACCAAAAAGAAGGACCCGGGCCACAACCACAAAGACTGCAGCAACCAGAACCCGTAAAAAGGCATAGTCAAATTTTTATGAAAAAAATACTTATCCTAATTATTGGTATAATTGTATCTCATTGGTCTTACGGCCAATCTAAGACGGATGATTCCAGCTTCAAGATTAATTTCCCTAAGCTTAATCCTCCCTCTTTATATATTGTGAATGGAAAAATATTCAAAGGAAAGGGCACCCCTCTGGATACCATAGATCCTAAAAATATCTCCCGTATAGAGGTACTAACTAATGATCAATCTCGATCTATTTACGGAAGGAAAGCTAAAGATGGAGCTGTGATAATTTATCTGAAACAATAGAAAAAACTGATTTGTAGATTTGATATGAAATTTGCCAAACTATTACTATTGATATTACTCATTGGAGCTATTGGATCCATTATTGTAATGTTTGGTTCTTTCATGACAGGAATACTTCCTTTTTTGCTTTTTGTCACTGGAATTATTCTTGTGATAAAAAATTTTAAAAATAAAACCTTTTTCATGAAAAATTTTCTTTCCGATCCCGTAGTCAAACGTCATCTCCCACAATTGCTTTTAGCTTTTTGCTTCGGATTCATACTCTGCTTTCTTGGCATGAAAACATTCCGAACCACTTACCACGGTAGATCATCTGAAATGACTCCTAACCCTCATCATATAAAATCCGATTCTCCTAAAAATTATATCCGAAAGCATTCAAATCCTGATTTTGATACCGACCATAGTAAAATTGCTCAATGAAAATTTTACAATTTTTTAAACAACGATATCATAAGATACTAGTCAAAAGCTGGCTCCATGACCACGGAATTGAGAAATTCGAATTTGATGGCTCACAATTAAATGTCTATCAAGATGTTATTCTTTTGGATAGAAACTTACATCAGATCCCCGTAAATTTTTATTACGTTTCTGGTAGTTTTGACTGTACTAATTGTGGATTAACAACATTGAAAAATTCTCCACGATACATCGATGGTGATTTTCGATGTGGTAATAATGAGATCACAACACTAGTGGGAGGACCACTGGTAGTCAATGGAGCAGTTGATGTTTCACATAATTGTTTAACCAATTTAATTGGAGCTCCGGAGTGTCACGGTTGGTTTTATTGTGATAATAATGAACTGGTAAGTTTGAAGGGAGCTCCCAAGAATTTAGAAAAATTCTATTATAATTATAATCTTATTCCGCGTGAATTTTTTATTGGAATTAAAGATAATGACATACTAGATATTTTAAATATTCAGGATGACTATAGTATTTGGAATGCAGATAATACCTTAAATAATTACCGGTTTCAAGAAATGTTAACGGAACTGGAAAATGATAAACAAACAAAAATCTCAAAAGCACTTAAATCCATTATTGACGAACTAGATAAACTTTAATTAAACATGAAAAAAATTCTTTTTGCATTACTTTTGCTTCCTATTTTCAGCTTTTCACAAGAACGAAAAATCTTTGAAGTCCCTAAATTTTTTAAATACGATGCCTTCCAAGTCGAATGGCAACCCAATTTCTTTGATTGGTCCCACATCCTCTATTTTGCCTCTGAACAAAACAAACCAATTTTCATTGATTGTTATGCTACATGGTGTGGTCCCTGCAAAGCCATGGATCAAAAAATTTACACCAATGACACAGTTTTTCAATTCATGAATAAAAACTTTATTTGTGTCAAAGTTCAATTTGATAGCACCAGTCACGATAATCTTTTTATTCAGAAATGGCATAAAACAGCTGACACTCTCCAAAAATTATTTAATGTTAATGCTTTTCCAACTTATCTCTTTTTTGATCCCAGTGGAAAAATTGTTCATAAAGATCTAGGCTTTAAAAATGTCAAGGACTTCATGACTATGGTTAAGGACGCCATTGACACTAATAAACAATATTATACTGCTCTGAAAGATACTAATCTTACAACTGATAAGATGAGATATGTAGCAGATATGGCCGCCAAGCTTAATGATACTTTAGTTCGAAAGAAAATGGTCAGTCTGTATATTTCTAATTTAAATGCTTCTATTCCTCACACTTGTCCCTCTAGTGTTTTATCGAAGGAGAATATAGAATTTTTGAACAGGAATCGAAAATATCTGAAATCCAGTGATCCTATTTTTCAGCGGTATTTTGGAAATCGAATCTTGGTAGATAATGTCATGAAGGTTCCCTATTATTCTAATAGCTTAATTGATTATGTTGTTTATACCGAAAGTCTAAGCTTTCAAGTTAAAGTGGGTCCCGAGCCAAAGTGGAAAAATCTGGAAAACAATATTCGATACGCTTATAATAAAGATGTGGCTAATCGTACTATTATGAGAGCTAAGACTGACTACTACCGCACTAATAAAAAATGGAAAGAATATTCTCACTGTTTTGTCAAACAAATTCTGTATTATAGAGCCTTACAACCTAAAGATTTTAAGCCATGGGATTTGATTATTAATAATCAGGCATGGGAAGTTTTCCTTCATAGTAATAACAAAAAGGAACTCAAGATTGCATTAAAATGGTCTGAAGAAGCTTGTAGTTTGAATCCCAATGGGGCTCAAAATTTGGACACTAAAGCTAATCTTTATTATAAATTAGGAAATCGAAAAGAAGCTTTGTATTGGGAAGAAAAAGCTTACAATCTAAATCCCAAAGATTTAGATATCTCCAGCAACTATTTAATCATGAAAAATAAACAAAAAACTTGGTTTTGAAATACATCACTAAATATTTACCGGCATCCGGTCCCCTCCAATTTGGGGACCATTTTCGCTATCAGGGACATGATACCATCCTCACTGTTGGGGAAGGCCCGCAACGTATCCCTGAGATGAAAGTTCAAACTGAAAAAGTCGAACTTTGTGTGATTGATATTCAAACTGATGAAGTCATTGGATCAATATCAAAACAAAATCGATGGTTGAAAGAAAATGTCTCTTTAACAGAAGAGGATTTGGAAATGGGTGGAGGATATGTCCTCTATTTTAATGAATCTTTGGATTTCTGGACCAAAGTTAAAACGGAGTACTGTAGATTTATTAAAATCAGATGTAATAACTGTCAACATTACCATTAACAATGGCGGGCGGAGTCGTAGGAGGAAAAATTATGGGTGTTGGAAGACACATACCAACAAAAACAATTTTTAGTAACCCTAAAAAGAAAGTCAAGTGTATTGGAAATAAGCCAAGTTGTTATGCTTTCGCCAGCTACCAGCTCACCATTGGAAAAAATTATTTGGTACATGGCGATAATCTTCTTGACCCTTTTGCTGAAGGAGGAAATCTTCCAGAATATTTGATTGAAGATGATAATAGTAAAAAAGTCTGGCTTCCTCAATCACTCTTTGAAGACATAGATAAATTCCGTGATCAATTACTAAATCAACTTATCAATGGAAGCTCCACACTGTGAATATTGCCGAAGCCAAAATGTTGCTTTTGATTTACTTTTAAATTGGGGTCGGGATCCCACCACCTGGGAAGTCAGAGATGAAAAATTAGTTCGTACAGATGATCCCAAATCAACTTATTATGATAATTTGATTCTGATTAAGGAATTTCTGAAAGATTCTGATCAGTATGATGTCATGATGGTGTGTGGGAAATGTATGGATGAAACTGAAATCATCTATAAAGGTCAATCAGGTTTTAATGCTGTGAAGCAAATGTGTTACGATACCTTGGCCGAAAATCGAAATGATTTAATTGAGATCATGTTATCTTAAAATAATTTTTTAAATTATAAATTTATTTAATAGTTTTGCTTCAAATAAATTTTACACATGAAGTTAATCAAAACGATCGCAGTCATCGCAGTTCTGTTGGTATCAAGCATTCACACAAAAGCACAAACAGTTATTAATTATGGTTTCAATTACCAAAACAGTACTACCTATCAATTTTGGGTAGATGTAGAAGGAGATCAATCCAGTCATCCTAATCTATCAGCCAGTTATGATTTGGCATTCGATAATGGTTTTAGACCTTATTCGCATTTTTATCCTACTGTAATATTAGATTATCAATACACAGTATCAGGGCAAACTTTTTATTGGGCAACCGTAGATTTGACTACTATTAATCCTAGGGCAGCTACTCATCTATTTGAGCCTAATTCATCCGTACTCTTAGGAATCACTCTTAATTAAGTTGTGTCAAAGTTGATCGTCCTCCTTTAAATAAACCTCATCTCTTAAAAAAGATGGGGTTTCTAATTTCATTCCATGAGGTTTTTCCACTTTCATCAATGGTTTTATTTTGAATCAAAGGAGCCACAGCTTAAAATGATCGAATATTCAGTTTATGAGATTTCTCGCAGTCGGATTTGTAAAAAATGCGGTCGCAGGGAAATTTATCTGAGTGAAAGTATTTATACTCATAATGACCTCCAAGGATATTTCTTCTTTACAGAAGACCAAACTCCTCTCCAAGAAGAATTAAGGCAATTGAATTTAGAGAAATTAATATAATTTTTTAATATATAGTTAAAAAACTCTGTATTGAAAAATTGAATTTTTGACCTATATTTGGTCACCTTAAAAAATAATCCTATCTTTACACACACAAATCAGATCCTCATGGATTTTAGAATCGCTCTAAGAAATTACCTACTCAACATAGGTGTTGATATCACAGATAAATATGAAGTCACCCACGCATTCAGTGACTTCCCCAATTGGCCACAAATCAAAAATGAACCTGAGGACCAATTTACCGAACCCCTCGACCTCGAAAATTATGAAATCAATGAAATCACCTCTACCGGAATGCTAATGTGTGGCGGTGGCGATTGGCAAGAACCTTATTTCATTCAAATTAATTTGAATGAAGATCACCAACTACAAATCGCTCGATCCTACCCAGGATTTAAAATAGGCATGAACCAAAAACAATTTGAAGCTGCCTTGTCCATTACTGAAATCCGTGATATTAAAATTTCTGACACTTTAAAAAAATAAATATGAATTGGTACAAAATTTTCTATTGGATTACTGTAGCTGACAATGCTATTCTTTTCTTTCAATGGCTAGCAGGTCTCGGTCTTGCCGCAGTTATTTTGATGGCCATCATCCGAGGGGTTTGCTCAGATGAAAAGTGGTGGGATAAATCGAATCAAGACATGAAAAAATTTCGAGCTTGGTACGCCCGCACCTGGTTTCTTTCCGCTATCATTTCACTCATTGGATGGTTCGGAGTCATCTTCACCCCCTCCAAAGCCGATTGTATCTTTATTATCGCCTCTGGATCTACCGCCCAATTCCTAACAACCGATAGTAGCGCTAAATCAATCCCGGCAGACATTACTAAATTTATTCACCAATATTTGGTAAAACATACCGAAAATTTGAGTGATGACGACAAGCGTCAACTGGGTCTTCAATCCCCTAAAGAAAAACTTCTGGATAAAGTTAAGAAAATGTCCAAAGATGAACTAGTAGACTACCTAAGTAAAGACGATTCTATCACCGTGAAATAAATCATGTATGAAAGTTAAAATCAAAGATATTTGCCCTGACACCATCTTTACTTTCCAAGGTCGCCAATTTAAAAAGAATTGCATGGGATCAACCACCAACACTATCCTCGAGCACGGAAAAACACTGATGGGAAAACCTTATTCCGGAACCGCTGTCACCGGGGCTTACCCTAAATTAGGAGGGCAATGGCAAGACTCCAGTGAACTACAAGTCTGGTTTAATAACGATGAAATGGTTGATGTTAATTAATTAAAAATCATACACACGCGTGTGTATAAAATAATCTATATATTATGTGTTGTAATAATTTATCCCAAGAAGAAAGAAGAGACAGACGCCTTCAGTATCAATATGAAAGAAGATTGGAGGCCAGAGGTATTCCCACCAAAACTATTAAAGTTAAATTAGAGAATGGGAAAATAGTAGAAAGAAAAGTACCTAAGTATTGTTTCTAAGTTCGTACACACGGTGTGTATAAAATATTTCATAATTAAATTTAACTTGTGTATGGGTGGCACTGCTTAAACTAACAGAATGCTTATAATACCATTCTTAATTATTATTTATATAGGGCGTGTACTGTATTGGATCAAACAATACGCAAAGGCTCAAAAAAGATATAATGATATTTTCGAACAGGTCATGAAGGGAGTGACTGAGACAGGTGATATTGTAAAGTTATTTGATTTGAATCAAAGATTTACCGCCACGATCAGCATAGGTATAAGTAATTCTATTAGTTGCAAATCAATTAAGAAGTCCATTAATCATATCAATCAAATGATTGAAGATATCAAAGTAGAATTCCGGGATATGGTCCCAGAATTTAAATCAGATTATAGAGAACATAAATTAAAATCTATTTTATAAAATGAGTACAATACCTAATTTTAATTGCTATGGATTGGTTATCGATACCGATCAATACGCTGGTAATTTTGAACGTGAAATGTGTGCCTTCTTAACAGGGCATACCGGAGACTGTGGAGTCGGGGATAATTATATTACAGAGGATCTCGATGATGATCTCTTTGGTAATGTAATCTCAGTCCCGGATGAACATGGTTGTTATCGGCCTGTCAGTATCTATCCTGTTAAGAATGGTAATCGTTATAATGCTGTCATGATATTCTTTGATAGTATTCCTACACAGGAACAAATTAACTCTATTAAAGAGAGATCAGAATTATTTGCTGAATATTATCGTGGAAAAAGGGACTACCATTCTAATTTTAAATTAAACATTTTGGGATTTCGATTAATTCAATTTTTAAATTCTACCCAAGAATCGGATCTTTAACGGGACGGTAGACTCTAAATTTTAAATCAAAATATGACAAAGATAGAATTTATAGAATTACTATTAGAGGATTATAGTCCTTCAGAGGTTGAAGAAACATTGCATATGAAAACTTTTACATATGACATTTCTGGTCATTCAGTTCAAGTTTTTTATCCATTTGGAAATGGACCTCTCATAGAAGTTGATTCTAAAGAATTGGAATAACAATATATTATGGCTAAGTATAATAATTATAGTGTTATTTTTCATTTTTGTGATTTAAGTGGTAGGGTTTTATATACTCAGTCCAGGTTGATTGCTTCTTCGTCTGAAATGACCCCGGAGGGAATGCTAATGAATCAGATTTATCGTTTTTATGGATTGGAAAGAAATCAATATATGATTTCGAGTATTCATCGGGAGAATGTTTATTTATATTTGAGTGATATTTATTTGAATCATTTAATTCGGAATTTGAAGCTTCAAGATTTGTTAAAGTGAAAGGTTATATAATATTTGATTCTGTTAGTAAGGATTATTGGGTTTTGGATCGGAAAAGGAAGATTCGGAAGATTCGGAAAATTTTGAATTTTTTGGAAACCGAAATCCCAACTTTTCGTGCGGGATAGTAAAGTCTCTTAGAAACAATGTTTTAAACTATATTAAAAAATAATCAATGAAAACTCTATTAGATTTTAATACTACACAAATATCTTCTTGTGAGGAAGGTATTAAATATTCCTTATTGGATGGTTATGAAAAAGAAGCCCGTAGACTTAGAGAGGAATTATCAATACATAAAGCGTATCAAAAACAAATTCAAAAATTACAAAAAGATCTACAGCAAGCATTAGCTCGTTCACCTTGGGAAGAATATCCTTGGTAATTAATAATCTGATTCTTCCTATCAGGGTTTATTGAGTGAATTTATTTTTGTTCATTATGGTTTAAGTTCCAATCAATATAATATGGCGGTTACATCTTTTTCGGATCATGTTTATGTCTATCTTTGGGAACCTGATTACTCTCAGTTTATTCGGAATTTAAAGCTTCGGAAAATATTATAAGTGTTTTTTATGCGAATAGTAGATTATGATATACAGGCTTGGACCCGGTTAATTTCTCTGATAGATGGGAAATCATATTATATTACATCTGTATCTGATGGGAATTTTCAGTTGGTTGGCGAAATGGGAAAGATACTATTTTTTACTTCGATAGAGAGTCTTAGTCAGGAGTTTGTTATCCCTGAATCCAAGGAGGAATACGATGAGCTAATGTTGAGGTTGAATCGGGATGTTTTGATCCGTGAGATATTGTGAGAGACTTAAAATTTTTTTTTTTAAGAGGGTAAAGCCGTACTTTTGAATTTCTTATGTTTCCAAGGATATCATTTTTAACCATCATCTTTAGTTTTTTGTTCTATTGTGGGACAAAGGCTCAGTCCTTATTAATTCGTGGTATAGTTCAAGATGGTTTGACCCATGGTATTTTGGAGGATGCCACTGTCTCATTATTATCAAAGAATCATGGGTCGGGGGTATTATTATTGGTTAAACAAAGCCGAAGCGGGAAAAAGGGAGAATTTCTTTTTTCTCATTTAGTTGTTGGATCCTACCGTGTCGTCACTTCGTATTCGGGGTATTCTTCCGATACTACTGATCTGGATTTAAATTCTCCAGATAGTTCGGGAAAAAGGCTTGTGATTTTTTTACATTCAGATTCAAAATTAATGGCAGAGGTAGTTGTTCGTGCTGTCATTCCTCCCGTGGCACTGAAAGGAGATACCATGTCCTTTAATACTGGTGAGTATCACGTCCGGCCGAATGCCAATATTGAGGATTTACTGCGTCATCTTCCGGGGGTGGAGGTGGATGATCAAGGTCATCTTTTGATACAAGGTCAAAAGGTGGATCGAATTTATATTGATGGAAAGGAGTTCTTTTTAGGTGATCTGCGTTTGGCGACGCAGAATCTCCCGTCAGAGATTGTGGATCAAATTGAAGTTTTTTCGACTCAATCAGACCAGGCCAAATTATCTGGAATTCATCAATCTTCAATGACAAGGTCTATTAATCTTCGTTTAAAGAGGGATAGACGAAAGGGATATTTTGGAAATCTCTATGTTGGGGGAGGAAAATCCAGTGAGCAAAAAGATCATCCTCAGAGTTATACTGGTGGCGGAACTGTGACTAGTTTGGGAAAAAATTGGATTTTTGGATTATTGAGTCGTAATAATATTAACAATCAATTTACTGGTTTAGATAATAGGACTATACCCACTACTGGCCTACAAACCTTGGATAATTCACAGTTTAATTTTCGTCGGGTTTTGAACCAGTATTTAACGTTGACTCTGAATGCCGGTAGCTTGGGAAGTAGTCTGATTTCGGATCAATTGACACAGCAAAAGACTTTTTTGGCGGATTCTTCTCTGAATCAATCCAGTGTTAGTCAACAACTTTCAAAAAATCGGACCAGTAATATTAATGCTTACCTACAATCACACCTGGACAGTTTGACGATTTTAAATCTTCGGAGTTTGTGGTCTTCCACCAGCTCTTCATCTGTGAGTCAGGATACAACAACAATCTCGACTCAAAAACTGGGTGGTCAGCAGTGGATAAATAATCGTGGCCGAAATAGTCAGACGACTCAGGACCATGGATATTCTATCAGTAATACATTAAGTTTTGCCAGACATTGGAAGAAAACTCCCGGAAGGGCGTTAGTGGTAACACTGACACAATCATTGAATCAACAAAGGCAATCTCCCGTGTTAAGTAATAATATCCGTTATTTTGACAGTGCTCAGAATGTAGTTAAAAATACGTGGTTCAATCAAAAGACGGATCAAGTGTCTAAAACAGAAAGTTATGGAGGAATGATTTCGTATCTGGAGCCACTGGGTTCGGGTCATGTAATCAGTCTTGACTATAACTGGAATCACAGTTCAAACTGGTCGGATCGGAAGTCTTGGGATTTTGATACTGTGACCCAAAAATATGATTTTTTGGATACTATCAGCAGTAATCGATTTTTAAATCAAAATTTGACCCAACAATTTGGGGTCGCCTATCATGTGACTCAGGGAAAAATGGTGTCTCAATTAGGATTAGCTCTTCAGTTAAGTGGGCAGGTGAGTCATAATTGGACTAATTCAACAACTATATCTCAACATTTGCGTAATTGGTATCCGAGGGCTTCTTTGCTGTATAATTTCAGGAAGGGTATGAGTCTTCAGGCGTCGTATATGGCGAATACTTTGATGCCGACTATTCAACAATTACAGCCGATTCCGGATTTGAGTAATCCATTTTTGGTGAAAATTGGAAACCCGAAATTAATTCAACAATTGACTCATCTTTTTGATCTTGACTATAATCGAATCAACAGTCAGACTTTTCGAAATTTACAGTGCTCTTTAGAGGCTAGTGTCTTACAAAATGCGATTACACAATCAACGAGAGTTTTATCTGGTGGAGTTCAACAGCAGCAATTTGTCAATGTCAATGGAATTTGGCATTTATACAGTCATGTAACGTATGGATTTCCTGTATCCAAAATCGGAAACAGTAGTGTGAGTTTTCGAAATAGTTATGGTCGTGATGTTGTGATGATTAATGGAAGTCAAAATTTGAATACATCTTGTGGGTCTGGAATGTTATATAAATTTAATTTGCATTGGAATAAGAAATTATTGATCGATGGAAATGGAAGTTGGGATTATTTGAACAGTTCTTATTCGATTTCTCCTTTGCAAAATGTCAAGACATTGACACAAAATTATCTACTGGAGGCATCGTATCAATTTTCTTTACTTACGATAGAAAGCAGTTATAATTTACAAATCACGGGTGGTAGTCAAGGATCATCATCATCATCACTTCCGAAAAAACAATTGTCTTTATGGAATGCGAGTTTGTATCGGGATGTTTGCCGGCATCAAGCCCTGCTACGTTTGTCGATGTTTGGAATCTTGAATACGACCAAAAATTTTACTCAGGTGGTTGGGCCTAATTATGTGGAGACGCAACAGAATAATATCCCGGGTCGGCTTTTATTATTGAGTTTTATTTACCGGTTCCGTCATTTTCCACAACCTTAAATTTAGAGAGATTTTTTTTATATGATAATAGTAGATTATGATATTGGGTCTATGTATCCTACGTCACGCTTTACGGATCTAAAAAAGTTATTATTATCTCTTAGAAAGAGAAGACTGCGTAAATTATTAAAGCTGTTAAATTAAAATTTTCATTATTTTACGAGAGATTCCATGATTTTCATTTGTATATGTATGTGGATTTAATATATACATTGCTATGAATTATCTTGTTGGATTTTTGGAGTCCTCATCAAAGGATACTCCTTTATTTACAAATATTACTGATGATGAATTTGTTAAGGGTTGGAAAAAGTCGAAAGAACATGGGGCTGAAGAATTAAGTAAAAAAGAGATAGTAAGTTTAAAGGAGCTTCTAGATAAATTTTTTCCTTCTTTTGGGGGTCACGTCAAATATGAATTCGTCGATAGGCATTTAATTGCTTGGAAAAATTATTATGATGTCCATAGAAATTTACTGAATGATCAGCCAAGAAAGATTGTAATCTTTAAAGATTCAGATGATTGGTATTATATTAAAATAGCTTCCTATATGTTTAGTCACAAGCAAGCAGACTTCGCTGGTTTGCCAGTTGCCAGAGAAGTTCAGGATACATATATTCATCGGTATAAATGTGACTCTCTATTGGGTGTAGAGGATCTTTTTAAAATGCTAAAATCATTATCATCTTTTAAAAAGACTCAAGAAAGTTTATATCAAAGACTACCGGAGTGGGGTGATTTTGAAAATAAGAGAAAATCGGAAGAAGTTTGGATAAGTCAAAAGATGGCTTCCAAAATTATGAATCTATTCCAATCTTTTGGGGACTTTAAATTTCAATTTCGAAATTCATTTTTATTTTCAGAGGACCAAGATAATGCATATAATATTCACCAATTGCGTGATGACTATTTTTTGGTGGTGACGTGGCCAAAGTCGGGAGGGACGTATGGGCTTCCAAGGTCGCATTTATTGAATCGATATTATTATTGTGATGGATTACAAGGATTGGAGGATCTTTTGAATTCGATTCTTCCTAAGAACATGAATGAAAGTTTATATCAACCAATTGAAAAGAATGAGAAAAGTCCTTTGAGATATCAATTTTCAGATAATGAATTGAGTAAAATTCAAAAAATAGTTCAAGATTTGGATTTCATTCGGGACCACTACAATATCCATCTGTCTGAAGACGGATGTCGTATTCATTTAAGCAATGAGGAATTTAAAATTAAATATGAGTATCAGATTTTCAAAAAAGATAGTGATGATGAATGGTATTATATTACTTATGGTTTCCAAACCTATCTTTGTGATGGATTAGATGGTATAAAAGAATTCATGGAAGAAAATCAACCGGATCCGGATTGGGATTTATATGTTGTTAATGAATCATTACACAATAGTACAGAAAAGCTATATGTCCAATTATATTGGACTCCTGGGAATCCTTCTCCGGATGATATTAAAAATTATAATACTATTACGGAACATGAAGCGGACTATATTATTGATTTGATAGATAAATATTTGACTTTATTGGAAATTGATGATTACAAATTTACTACGGACCGACATGTTTTAAATTTTGAAATGATTCACAGAGATCGTGTCACGGTACGGGATATTTATATTCTTTGTTGTAAGGATCAGGATGATTATTTTTATTTGAGTATTGTTGATTATACAAGTCAACTTAAAAGAAATAAAATCACCTTTTTTCGGTGTGATGGATTAGCCGGGGTTGAAGAACTCCTTCAAAAAGATTATCAAAAGTTTTATTTTTATCACATCCATCTTTGATTCTCGAATTTAGAGAATTTGTTATATATAGGATAGATATGAATCAAGATTATCTGGTTTCAAAGAGAAACTCCCGATTTGAATACCGAATTTATACCGATAATAGTAAATTGGAAGGAAAGTTGATTTTTTCCGGTCATCGAGGCTCGGTGGAACTTCCACTTTTGGAGGAGATTTTGGAATATAAGTATCATTTAAGTAGTAAGCGATATTTTTTCTTGGACTATTTAAAACTATTTCAGGAAAACCAATGGCAGTATCCTAATTTAATTGGAATTGATTTTTTCCGATTTTCGTCAGATGCAAGAAAAGATATGTGGGAATCATGGAATTCATTGATGTCTGCTTTATCTGGTGAAAAATATTTGCGGAAAGTTTATATTACTATGGTGGTTAATACCTAATATAACCCTTCAGTCTCTCTGATAATCCCAATAACACAAAATTCATTATGATCAAATCCCATTTCTTTGATATTAATAAAAGAATTCAATCTTGAAATAATGGATTTAATATTTTCATAAAAAGTAATATCTCTGGTAAGATAATTAGCATATTCCAATGGAGATTGATCACTATCACGTGTCCAAGTTTTTTGATTTAATGTGATGTAAATTTTCGCTATTAATCTTTTTTCAAAGAGCTCTTCTGATACAGTAATAAAGTGGTGGAAATTTTTATCAGATAGAGGGATCAGAATGTCCTCGATCTGATCTTTATAGATTTTTGGATCAAAGTATTCTTTTAAGTATTTCATTTCATTATATATAATTTATGAA
>Ga0153956_1001306_pt1 | contig 22649 bp, 23 predicted proteins | sample TSFL040MetaG_FD_104704 | JGI IMG/M metagenome (GOLD analysis project Ga0153956, IMG submission 104704) | Attine ant fungus gardens microbial communities from Florida, USA - TSFL040 MetaG | ecosystem: Host-associated > Fungi > Mycelium > Unclassified | place: USA: Florida, Wekiwa Springs... | reverse complement strand
GTGCCGCGCGTCTATACCGAAACCTATGCCGGCGGCAAAGCCGTGCCGAAGCCGATTCCCGTGCCGCCCAAACCGAAAAAGAAGCCGACGCGCCGTTAGGTTTACGCTCTAATTGGCCATGCGGCTCTTGGGCCTGTAACGGCCATTCTCGAATCGATCGAAGAGCAATCGGGTCTGGGGATGGGTAAGCGGCTGGCCAGTATCGTCGGCGCACAGGTTTCCTTCGGACGCGTAAGCGACGTAGCAACTGTCGCCATTGGTCGCCAGCAGGTGATAGAAGGGCTGATTCTTTTGCGGTCGCACGCTTTCGGGAATCGCTTGCCACCATTCTTCCGTATTGGAAAATTCCGGATCGACATCGAAGACGACACCGCGAAAATCAAACAGATTATGTTTGACCACCTGGCCTATATCGAATTTCGCTGACCGCTGACCTGGCATGACCGTTTCCCGCCTCCCATCTTGCGCCGCCATCATGAACCGAATCCGGCGCGCTGCGCATTGGCCTTCTCCATGCGGTTGTCGGGTTCGGCGCATTTTCAATAACGGCGATTATGGTTAGCCATTTACAGGTTGAGCAAATTATCGGTTGGCATCATGGAACGCAGGTCATAAAGTAACCGGGAAAGGTTGCCCGCCTGGTTTTTCAAAGACTTGGCTTCTGACATGGTGTCTGACCGGCAGCCGTCCATAAGCGGGGTATGAGCCATGTATCAGGCTCCCTCAAACGATCGCCGGCGGCGGACGCCGCCCGGCGGTCCGCGCAACGCATCCGGCAGCCTGGTGGCCCGTGGCGGCCCCACGGTCATCTACGCCGCACTCGACCTCGGCACCAATAACTGCCGGCTGATGATCGCCACCTTCGCCAATTCGCAGTTCCGCATCGTTGAGGCGTTTTCGCGTATCGTCCGCCTCGGCGAAGGCCTGGCCCATTCCGGACGCCTGCACGAACGCGCCATGGACCGGGCGCTAAGAGCGCTCAAAATCTGCGCTGAAAAAATCGAAAAACGCGGCGTGGCGCGGGTGCGCGCCGTGGCCACACAGGCCTGCCGCATCGCCCGCAACGGACGCGAATTCATCAGCCGCGTCGAACGCGAAACCGGCCTGAAACTGACCATTATCTCCCCCGAAGAAGAGGCCCACCTGTCGGTGATGGGCTGCGCTTCCCTGCTCGATCCGCGCGAGGTCAGTCCGCAGGCACGCGCCGCCCTGGTCATGGATGTCGGCGGCGGTTCGACCGAACTGAGTTGGGTGGAGTTGGGCGATGCCCCCCCGGCCCCTCCCACCTCCCCCTCGGAAGCGCAGGCCCTGGCACAGAGCAACACCCTGAAAATAGCTCGCCGGATGCCGCGCCCGCGTTACTGGATTTCCATCCCGGTCGGCGTGGTCACACTGGCCGAACGCTTTCCCGAACCGGCCGCCGGCCTTACCCAGGCCTGGTTCGAGGCCATGGTGGAGGATGTCAGCCAGACCGTTCGTCATTTCTCTGCTCCGGAAACCCTGCGTCCGCATTTCGACAAGGGAGAGGCCTATATCATCGGCACCTCAGGCGCGATCACGTCACTGGCCGGGATGCACCTGGGTCTTGAGCGCTATGACCGGTCCCGCGTCGATGGTCTGTGGATGAGTCATGCCCATGTGCAGTCCGTCATCACGCGCCTGCTCGACCTGGGACATGCCGGCCGCGAACTGGAACCCTGTATCGGCAGGGATCGCGCCGACCTGGTGCTGGCGGGCGCCGCCATACTGGAGGCGATCCAACGCCTGTGGCCGTGCCAGAGGCTGCGCGTGGCGGACCGCGGCCTGCGCGAAGGCCTGCTGCTTTCCATGGCGAAAAAGAAAACCCGCCGACGCCGCCGGCGCAATGCGCGACCGGCCGTTCCAGCGATGACGGAATAAAAAAAGGGATTTATATAGCTAATCGACCTATAACAAAATTCAAAGGCCGTGGAAATTCCACGGCCTTAATTATTTGAAATATCAGCTTATTTTCGGAACAATTTGAAAAAGCCAATAATATTTCCTCCCACCGATCCGAGAACACAAGCAACAACCAATATGAAGAGTTCGAAAATGAACCGTCGTCCAATGTCTCCGATAAAAGCCTCATGAGCATGGCGAACTTGAACGAAAAATATTTGATTCTTATACCATTTTAGCATCCCAGGCCGGACAAACGTTAAAGCCAATAGGCCAGACAAGACAATATATATGCCAACACCGATCAGGAATGCTTGATTGGAAAGGATGTCATCCGGGATCGAAGGATGGGAACTTTCAATTGGCTTCGGAGGCTCTTGTTGGATCTCATGTGTCGTAACTGGTTCCGGACTCTTCGAGGTAGGTGTTTCAAATGTCAGGCTGTCCAATTGTGATATCCGGTCCTGATACGCTTGAGATAGGCAGGCACTATCGGCACATTCGTTGGCGGATTTCATCCAATCTCTCTGAGACTGGCGTAATGTCGCATCGGAACCGGAAGCCTTGGCCTGTTCGACTTTTTCCAAATAGACAGTATTTAACTTGTCATCGAGATTGGCCAGTTCAGGATCGGAACAGACCGTAATTTCCCGATAGGATTGAGCCTTTTGGCAATCAAAGCTGGTTGAATGTGCTGAAGTTGCCAGTGCGGCAAAGCCAATAATAACGCCCAGACGAACGAATTTCATATTTGTCCCCATAATGCGAAAAACCACCAGAGAAATCCCTGGTGGCTTGGGCGTTGATAACCGTCACATAGAGAAACGGCGCAATGCTTTTAAGCTTGCGCTCAGGACATGGCATTGCCACCCAAACCATAACTGGTCGGGGACAACGCTATTTCGTGCGTTAGACGCTCTATGTGATGGGTTATCAAGCCCAGGACCGACTGCGGCCGATCCGGTGACAAGCCTATAGTATCAAAATCGCATGGACAAGTGAGATCAGATGACTTGCAATATCATTCGATTGTTTCCATATTAAATGCAAAGGGAGATTGCATATGGAAGATGATATTAAAAGACTTGAGGAAGAGATCCGTCGCCTCAAAAATGAGATCGCCGACTACAAGGCATGGACATCAAACAGAATATCAGATGCCGTTACAGCAATAGAGGACCGTCTCACGGAAGAGTTAGATAAGAGATTGGGGACTGGTCGTTGATTTTGGGGAGCCCTCTTGAAGGGCTCTTATCAATTTCTCGCCTTCTTCTCTGACGATTTTTCTAACTGAATTCTTTAAATCTTTTAGTTCTTCTTCTGTTAGAGCTACCATAATAAATCTCCTGACCGTATTTATGCGATCAGTTCAGTCCATTTCAGCCTGACGTCGATTTTTTCGAGGAAAGCGTCGAACTTTTCCTGAACCTTCTTGGTGTTTTGACGGTAGGACACGTCATCCAGATACCGATGGAGATGCTTACGAGATACGTGGTGGTACACGCCGCCAATGATCTTCTTCAGAACGGCAAACGCACTTTCAATCCCATTTGTTGTGACATCGCCGATACCGTAAATACCCATTGAGTGATTTACGGCCTCATGCACGAATTTTGAGCCGAGTGTCTTATAAACGCCGTGCTCGTCTGACATGATCCTTGTTCCTTCAAGGATATTCCCATTCACATAAGACCTGATCGCCTTTCCGCTTGCATCCTTGATGTGGAAGAACCTCAACTCACCGCCACGCTGCAACATTCCCAGAACCAAAGCTTTAGTCTTGGTGGAGCGACCTTGAGTGCCCTTAACTCGCTTTGACGCGTGTTTGTTCTTTTCCTTCCCACCAATGTAGGTTTCATCGACTTCCACAATCCCCTCTAACAATGCATCAGAGGTGGATTTGAATGCTTTCCGAATACGGTGCTGCATGAACCAGGCAGATTTCTGGGTGACATCGATCTCTTTAGCCAACTGAATCGATGACAAACCCTTCTTGTGTGAAATGGTCAGGTAAATAGCCAAGAACCATTTGGTCAAAGGAATCCGAGACGATTCAAATATCGTTCCGATCCGGACAGAGAATACCTTGTCACAAGAAATGCACTTCAAGCGCTTTCCGTCCTTTAAAGGATAGACTTTTGCGCTTTCACATTTAATGCAGTGCAATTTATCTCCAAATCTCTTTTGGATGAGATATTTCGAGCAAGCTTCTTCTGAATTAAATGCTTTAGAGAATTTTATTAGATTGTTGAGCATGTGAGTTCAACTATACGATACTTATAAATATATCAACAAAAATATTTGGAGAGTTGATATGAACGTAAGTAAATTGAAAGAGATTATAATGGAAGCAATAGAATCTGCCCAAAGTCCTTTAATAGAAGAGATTTCAGAGGCTGATATTGCTGAGCAAAAAGAACATTTAAAAACTCTTAGGGCCAAAGCTACTCAAAATCACGCTAACCAATTAATAGATCATCCGGATCAAATAGATCGTCCTGCCCTGTAATTTCAGAATATATTTCGGAAAACAGATAACGAATCTCCCTTTCAGACTGACCAGATGCCTTTCCCAATGCTCTTAATAATTTCTGTCTTGGTCTCGATTGCCGGCCATCTTCACCCAGCATACCTCTGACGATTTCTTCCAAATCATCTCGATCTAATATTGGCTTTACCACTATATCCTCCAAATATTCGATTGAAGGATTTCAGGAAATGCATGGATGGTCAAGATTGGAAAAGTTTAACCTTTGTTGAATTTTGTTATAGGTCGATTAGCTATATAATTCCCTAAAAAAAACGCCGGCCCTGATATGTGGGGCCGGCGTTCTTCATTTTATCTTCCGGAGGGCGTTACCGGTGGTGTCGCTTCGGCTGTGGCCGGTGGAGGATTGAGAATCTTGGCAGGGACCGTGACGTCGCAATCCGAGAAATTATCCCCCTTGTCCTTGCGCACCGCTTCAAGCACGGCCTGGAACTGCGGCGAGGCGGTATCCATAACCTCGATCTGCGGGCGTTCAGCTTCAGGGATATCAGCCAGCACACGCACCGTATTCATCTTGTCCGGATTGACAGGCGGCTCGCCGATTTTCAGCTTGCGCACCACGTCCAGGCCGGTGAGCACCACCCCAAACGCCGTATAGTGCTTTTCGAGCGAGGAATTGGCGCCGCGCATCAGGAAGAACTGGCTGTTGGCCGAATCCGGATCATAGCTATGGGCCATGCCGATGACGCCCTGGCAGAACAGGCCCCAGGCATTGACCTTGCCGTCATTGGAAATCGCCATCAGTTCATTAACCTGGCTCTGCACCGGCATGGCGCCGACAAAGCCGATCAGTGAGCCTTTCGGGCGCGTGGCGACCGTGAACGGGAAGCTGGAATCATGACGGACGACAAACTCCGCCTTGACATTGGGCAGGGAGGAATCCCCCGTGCCGTCGCCCTTGGGATCGCCCGTCTGGGCCATGAAATCCTCGATGACGCGGTGGAAGGTCAGGCCGTCATAAAAATGCTGGCGCGTCAGGGTGACCATGCGCTCGACATGGTTCGGCGCCAGGGCCGGATACATTTCGAGGATGACCTGGCCCTTGGTGGTGTCGATCACCAGCGTATTATTCGGGTCCGCCACCCGATAACCGGGGTCGAGCGCCCATGCCTGCGTCACTGGGGCGGAAGTCGCCATCAAAGCCGCTATCGCCCCCGCCAGAAGCGCACTTTTTTTCACCAATGACATCATTCTTCCTGTCTAATTTCAACGGGCGACCTTGGCCAGCAGGCGTTCCGCCACGCTGGGGGCCACAAACGGCGCGATACTGCCGCCCAATTGGGCTATTTCTTTGACCAAACGCGACGCAACGGCCTGATGGCGCGGATCAGCCATCAGAAAGACTGTCTCGATATCGCGGTTAAGCTGCTGGTTCATCGCCGTCATCTGGAATTCGTACTCGAAATCGGCCACGGCGCGCAAGCCGCGAATGATGACGCCGGCCCCCACCTCCTGTGCGAAAGATATCAGCAGGCTGTCGAAAGGCAGGACCTCGACCCGATCTCCCAGATGCGCCACTTGCCCGCGCACCATTTCAACCCGCTCATAGACGCCGAACATCGGCGCCTTGCCGATATTGCGCGCCACGCCGATAACCAGCTTATCGACCAGCTTGACCGCGCGGCCGATGATATCGCTGTGCCCGTTGGTGATAGGGTCGAATGTGCCTGGGTAAAGGCCAATTCTATGGTCGATCGTCATGCAGCGCCCCTTTCAGCCACTGGATCAGGTCGCATCCGGCGCGGTTTCATCGGCCACGTCCGTATCGTCATCGCCGGAATCCACGATGCGCTCGACCGACACCACCTTCTGACCTTCGGAGGTGCGGAAAATGGTGACGCCCTGGGTATTGCGGCTGGCAATACGCACCGTCTGGACATTGGTACGGATCAGTTGGCCGCCGGAGGTGACCAGCAGCAGGCCATCGGTCATATCGATCGGGAAGGATGCCGCCAGACGGCCGCCGCGCTTGGAAAGGTCCATGGCGGTAATGCCCTGTCCGCCCCGGCCCGTCCGGCGATAGTCATAGGATGAGGTCCGCTTGCCGAAACCCAGGTCCGAAACCGTCAGGATGAATTCCTCGGCCGCGGCCAGTTCGGCGATGCGTTCCGCCGGTAAGTCGGTTTCCTCGACACCCTCTTCGCCATCATCCTCCGCCGGCGCATCCTCGCCCTCCTCGGCATGGGCGGCGGCGCGCTGCTGGGCGGCGTATTTCAGGTAGGCGGCGCGTTCGGCGGGCGTGGCGTCGACGCGCTTCAGGATTGCCATGGAGATGACGGAATCCTCACCCAGCAGGCGTACCCCGCGCACACCGGTCGAATCCCGGCCCTTGAAGACGCGAACCTCATCGACGGCGAAACGGATTGAACGCCCGCCGGAGGTGGACAGCAGAACGTCCTGATCCTCGTTGCAGACAGCCACGCCGACAATGGCGTCACCCTCTTCCAGCTTCATCGCGATCTTGCCGGCGCGGTTGACATTGACGAAATCACTCAGCTTGTTGCGGCGGATATCGCCCGATTTCGTGGCGAAGATGATGTCCTGACGCTCCCAAGACGCTTCATCTTCCGGCAGAGCCAGAATATTGGTGATGGTTTCGCCGCCATCGAGCGGCAGCAGGTTGACGAACGCCTTGCCCTTGGATTGCGGATTTCCGAGCGGCAGACGCCAGACCTTGAGCTTGTAAACCTTGCCGGTGGACGAGAAGAACAACATCGGCTGGTGCGTGGTGGCCGAATAGACGCCGGTGATGGCGTCCTCATCCTTCATGGCCATGCCGGAACGGCCCTTGCCGCCGCGATGCTGCTCACGATAGGCGTTAAGCGCCGTGCGCTTGACATAGCCGGAGTGCGTGACCGTGACCACCATATCCTCACGTGGGATCAGGTCCTCGTCCTCGATATCGCCCTCGCCATCAATGATCGTGGTACGGCGCGGCACGGCGAACAAAGCCTTCACCTCGGTCAATTCCTCGCGCACGATCGCCAGGATGCGTTCGCGCGAGCCGAGGATTTCGAGATAGTTGGCGATAGCCGCGGCCAGGCTCCTGATCTCGTCGCCGATTTCATCGCGGCCAAGGCCGGTCAGGCGCGACAGGGTAAGGGCCAGGATGGCGCGGGCCTGTTCATCGGTCAGGCGGACCTGACGGTCTTCCAGCACGATCGAACGTGGATCGGCGATCAGGTCGATCATCGGCGCCATGTCGCCGGACGGCCAGGTACGCGAAGTCAGGCGCTGGCGGGCTTCTGACGGGTCGGCCGACGAGCGGATGATATGGATGACTTCATCTATATTGGCGACGGCGATCGACAGACCGACCAGTGTATGGCCGCGATCCCGCGCCTTGCTCAATTCAAAGCGCGTACGGCGGACAACGACTTCCTCACGGAATTCGAGGAACAGTTCAAGCAGCTTGCGCAGGCCCATCTGCTGTGGACGGCCGTGGTTCAGCGCCAGCATGTTGACGCCGAAACTCGATTGCAGCGCTGTATAGCGGTAGAGCTGATTCAGGATAACGTCGCCCGACGCCTCGCGCTTAAGCTCGACAACGACACGCATCCCCTGACGATCGCTTTCATCACGGATATCGGAAATGCCTTCGATGCGCTTTTCACGCACCATGTCGGCGATATATTCGATCAGGGTCGCCTTGTTGACCTGATACGGAATCTCGGTGATGACGATGGCTTCGCGGTCCTTACGGATCGTCTCGACGCTGGCCCGGCCGCGCGTAATCACCGAACCACGGCCGGTCATCAGGGCCTGGCGCGCGCCAGAACGACCGAGAATTTCGCCGCCGGTGGGATAATCCGGCCCCGGCACGATATCGAGCAATTCTTCAAGGGTGACATTCGGATTGTCGAGCAGGGCCAGACAGGCGTCGATCACTTCACCCAGGTTGTGCGGCGGGATATTGGTGGCCATGCCGACGGCGATGCCGCCCGCGCCATTGACCAGCAGGTTGGGGATGCGCGACGGCAGGACGGAAGGCTCATCCTCCTTGCCGTCATAGTTCGGCTGGAAGTCGACCGTATCCTTGTCGATATCGGCCAGCAGCGACATGGCCGGCTTCGACAGGCGCGATTCCGTGTAACGCATGGCGGCGGGCGCATCGCCATCGACCGAGCCGAAATTGCCCTGCCCGTCGACCAGCAGCAGGCCCATCGAAAAGGGCTGCGCCATACGCACCAAAGAATTGTAGATCGCCAGGTCACCGTGCGGATGGTATTTACCCATCACGTCACCGACGATACGCGAACATTTCACATAGGACTTTTCGGGCGTATGCCCTTCCTTGTGCATCGAATACATGATGCGGCGATGGACGGGTTTCAGACCATCACGGGCATCCGGCAGGGCGCGCGACACGATGACGCTCATGGCGTAATCGAGATAGGAGCGCTTCAGTTCGTCTTCGATCGTGATGAAGCTGACGCCTGCCGGCGGCTGGCCGCCAAAACCATTGCGGGGGTCCTCATCCTCAGGTCCCAGGACTTCGCCGGATGTCGTATCGTTCATGAATTCAATGTCTTATATACATCGTTCCCGCCGAAGGCAGCCGGCAGGACGAATTGTTGAAATGCGTTACAGGAAGCCTGAGGCCGGCCTTAAAACGGGATTTCGTCGTCGAGATCAAAGTTCTGCGGGGCGCCGGACGGCGCGGCCTTCGGACCGGAGGAAGCCATTCTTGAATTATCTGGCGCACCGCCATAGGAGTCCTCATACTGATCGTAACCACCACCTTGCGAGGCGGCACCGCCGCTATCGCCACGGCCGCCCAGAAGCGTCAGATTGCCGTTGAAGCGTTGCAGGACGACTTCGGTTGAGTACTTTTCGACGCCGTTCTGGTCGGTCCATTTGCGGGTTTGCAGGGAACCTTCGAGATAGACCGAGGAACCCTTGCGCAGATACTGTTCGGCGATCTTGGCGAGATTGTCGTTGAAGATAACGACGCGATGCCATTCGGTCTTTTCCTTGCGCTCGCCGCTCATCTTGTCGCGCCAGGTTTCCGAGGTGGCGATCGTCAGGTTGGCGACGCGATCGCCGGAATTGAGGGTACGGATTTCCGGGTCCTTGCCCAGATTGCCGACCAGAATGACCTTATTGACACTACCTGCCATCGTAAATTTCCTTACATTGCCTGAGCGCTTTCCGCGCCCCTTTGTTCCACCGCACGCAGGCAGAATCAGCCCTGCATGGTCATGAGTCGAATAGTTAACACTAGAACCTTCCGCCGCCGATGGAAAGGGCCGGACGTATTTTGCGGCCTGTCCGGGCGCGCAGTTTCCACAGATAGTTGCTATTTATCGTCCGAAGGCATTTTCGGCAGGTCTTTCGGGATATCGACCGTCACCTGACCGCCGGTCGGGGCCTCTTCCTGAACCACGGAACCCGGCGCCACCAGGCGGCCGTCCGGGGCCTTCACCAGCAAGGGGAAGACCGGTCCCTCATAATGCTGCGAATAGCGCACCTCACGACCGCTGGCGAAGAGGAAGACGCCGTTGTAAGCACCGATCGTCTGTGCGCCGGCGGTGCGGGTCGCCATCATGTCCATGCGGGCGTTATAAAGCCGCACCGCGCAATGTTCGAGATCGGGTTCGTTCTTCGACAGTTCGTTGAATCTCAGCCCGCCGCTCTTGGGATAGCCGACGTAATAACAGGCCCCGGAAACCGCCGGCGCCTTGACCCGTTCCTTGCATCCCGAAAGCCCCGCCGCGGCAAGCGCGCCAGCCAGCGCCATGAGCAGAATTGTCTTGGTTTGCATAGGTAATCCTTCGTGACCGCGCCCTGTTTCAAAGGGGCGATTTAATCACGATTGCCGCCAAAAGACCAAGCGAAATATGGACGCCGGAGGCGCGTTTAACGCACCATCGGCACCGAACAGCCCTGCCCCTGATCGACCAGCGGACGGAAGGTAGCGTTGTCATCCGACTGTTCGACGCGCCTCGGCACCAGGCGCAGAGTCTTGGTTCCCCAGCGGCCATAGGACGCCTGACCGGGAGAGACGCAGCGCGTATCGAAAAGCAGGATGGCGCACTGGCCAAGCGTGATGTTATCCGCCAGCTTGTTCCACGAATTGCTGCTGTAGCGCAGGCAGGCGGCGGTGGGGCCGGCCGCCGTCACGGTCGGCGGAACGATTTCGGCGCCCTGGGCCGGGTCCGCCGGCTGGGCGACCTCGGCGCTGGCCGGCGCGCCCGGCACCGGCACCAGCGACGCCGTTGGCGCGGCGACCTGGTTGCCGTTGTCATCGATGCCGACATCGAGCTGCTGGGCGGCAACGCCGTTCTTCTTGGCGCATTCGGCCAGGGTCACATCACCGACATAAGCACCGTTGACATAACAGCGCAGAGGCTTTTTCGTATCGAGCGAGGGCGCCGGATCGGCCACCGTGAAGGTCAGGCCGGTCGGCTGATCGTTCATCTTCTCGTCGTTCTTGTGGCCGCGCGAGAGGGTCACGGCCAGTACGATGCCGACCACAATGGCGACCGTCGCCCCGATGCCGATGGCGATCCAGCGCTTTTGATCCTTGGCCATGAACTCCCCTCGTCAGCGCCATTCCGGCGCATGCCAAACTTAACCATAATTACAGGTGACGCGAAAAGATGGCAACCGCATGACGGCGGACCTTTTAAACGCACCGGTTTTCGTGAAGACGTAAAAGGCCCTGTTCCGCGACGCCTGTCAAGCACCGTGGCGGCCACCTCCTGTCAGGCGCCGCCGGTCAGGCGGTTCAGCGCCGCCTGATAGTTGGCGATCTGGTCGGTCATATATTGCGGAACCGTGCCGCCGGTCTTGCCGCTTTTCTTGGTGGTGCTCTCCTGCGGGTCGCCGTAACGCAGGTAGGTATAGGCTTTCTGGACGTTTTTCAGCGTCGCCTGCAAGGCAGCCAGGGCCTTGGCGATATTGGCGTCGGAATTCAGGTTAAGGGAGGTGTCGAATTCCAGCCCCATCGCCTTTTTCACCGTGAGATAGTTGCTCGATGAGGCATCGATGGTTTTGTCGGCGTCGTTGGTAATCATGCCGCTGGCAAGGCCAAGCCCGACCAGGGCATCCTTGCCGGCCGGGCCGCTGACGATTTCCATCTGGCTCGTCTTGTTGGCCGGCTTGATATCCAGGCGGTCGATCTGCTTGCCGGTCACCTTGGTGACCTCGGCCGTCAGCTTGTAGCCGGAGGCGCGGGTGATCTTCTTGGCCAGGCTTTCCAGCGTGTCATTGGCCTCGATGGTGATGGTCTTCTTCACGCCGGTCTTGGGATCGACCAGATAGAACTGATCGCCGGTGCGCACGCTGGTGCCTGATATGATCAGCTTGGAATCGGTCGTTTCGATCTTGCCGAGCGGCAGGCCGAGCCGATCGAGCACGCTGCCGGAATCGGACGAGACGGCGATGGCGGCCGGCGTCACCGTCCCGTTCACGCCGGTATAGCGGGTCTGGTACTCAACCGTGCCGCTGTCGATATCCAGCCGCGCCAGATAGCCATCCTTGCCGTTGATCTTGGTCGTGCCGTCGATTTCGCCCGTCGTCTGGCCGGAAATCCATGCCTTGCCGTTGGCGAACTGCACCTTGGCGTCTTTTTCCGTGCCCGCACCGCCGTAAAAGGCGACACGATCGCTAGTCGTCACCGACAGGTCTTTATCGACCGACAGGGCGAAGGCGTCATAGGAACCGGAATAGGCGGCCGTGGTCGTGCCGGTGGTGCTGAGCAGGCCGCCGGAACCCGACGAGCCGCCGAGATAGACCTTGCCGTCATAGATCGACATGCCGCTGATCGTTCCGCCGCCGAGGCCGCCCAGATTGCGCGACGCCGACAGGGTGGCCGTATATTTCGTCGTCGTGACGCCCTTGGCGTCGGTCGTGCTGGTGCTGCCCAGGTCGAAGGTCTTCAGCACGGCATTGCCGTTTTCAACGCCGGCGACATAAAGCGTATTGCCGTCGGTCATCACCTGGGAAACGGTGTCGCTCTGCGCCGTGCCGGTCTGGACGGTGAACTTGTAGGTCCCGTCAGCCGCGAAGCCCATGATATAGCCGTCCCAGCCGCCCTGCGCCGTTCCCGTCGCGCCCTGCATCAATCCCTGTGTCCGGCCACCGACATAGACCGAACCATCGTCGCCGAACGTCACCGATGTCGCTTCATCGGCGCCGGTGGCGCCGCGTCGCTGCGTCCATTGCTCGACCCCATTGGCATCATAAACCGTTACGAAACTGTCCGTGGTCGAATTATCGGCACCATTGAGACTGGTCGTTGTGGTCGAGGTGCTGGTCACCGTATTGGCGCCCGAACCATAGGTCGTTGTCTTCGTCGTAGCGACGTTCAGCGCGCCAGTCACCGAACCGGTGACGGCCACCCTGCCGTCGGCGGATACCGCCAGGGCGAGGCCCGATGCCGTATCGCTGGCGCCCAGAGTGCGGGTAAAAACGATCTTTCCGGCGGAATCGTACTTGATCAGGGCGACATCCTGCGTGCCCTTGATGGTCTGGTCGTCGGTCGTGTCATTGATATTGGCCAGCACATACAGCGAACCATCCGGTCCGGCGACGGCCTGCAGGGCATTGGCGATCGTGTCATCAGACGTGCCGTTGTTCTTCACGTCGGCCACCGAATCCGGCAGCACGGTCTGACCGGATTCGCCCTCGACCCAGTATTTCGCCCCGACCTTGGAAATAGCTTCGCCCGTGCTGGCGCCTTCGGTCTGGAACTTCAGGATCTGTGAGGAAACGCTGTTGGTTTCGGTCTTGGTGCCGTCGGCATCTTTCTTGGTCGTGGTAATGGTCGGATCGCCCGTCGTCTGGACGACATAGACCGAATCCTGCACGGCGGGCGCGCTCATGGTCAGGGCCTCGGTCGTCACCCCCTTGATCTGCAGGCCGAACGTATCCTGACCGGCGGAAAGGGTGACCGTCTTGCCGTTGACCGTGGTCGTGGTCGGGACCGCCGGTGTGCGGTTGACGGCAAACCGGGTCTGAAGCCCCTGCTCTTTCAGCTTGTCGTTAATGAAACTGACCACATTCGACATGCTGCGCGTCTGCGTGCCCATTTCCGACAGGTCGATATCGACGGTGAAAGGCGTGGCCGTGCCGATCCTTTTCACGCTCATCGTGAATTTGACATCGCCCTCAAAGGCCTTGACCGCCGTGGTCGCCGAACCACTGTGGATCGCCGGCGCGGTATAGACCGTATCGGTCCGCGCCGTGCCGACCGTGCCTTTGAGTTCGCTGGTCAGGGTGCCTTCGGTGAGCGAAAGGTGATCGTAGGTCGTGTCGGAAAGATAGGCGCCGACCTCCGCCATGCCGGCGGCGAAGCGGCGCTGAACCGCGGCCAGGGTCAGGGCGGAAATCTTGGAATCCTGCGCTTTGCTGGCCAGGCCCTCCAGGGCACTCAGTCCCTGATACAGGGTGAACAGCTTGGTGTAATCCGGCGAGGCCCCGGCCACATTGGATGTCACCGCGTTGGAATTGATGAACCTTTGACCGGACAACACCTTGGTGACCAGTTCGCTTTCCGACAACATGCCGGAGCTGCTCGACCAGGGCGCTGTCGGCGCTGCCGCCTGCCCCGTGGGTGAATTGGTTTTCGTGCTGCCAGTCCCCGACGAACCCGACGATGACGTCCCCTGCGTCACAATGCCCATCTTGGCATTGTAATAGCTCGTCAGCAGTGAGGCATCGAACGAGATCACGTCTGGACTCTTCCGGGGTTAAGACAGGTATCGCCCGACAGTATCGGCGGATAATCCTTAAGAGTCGTAAACGCTTGACCTTAACGCGGAGCAATGCCCGGAGAAACAACGCCTTTTGTTGCCATCAGAAGCCAAAAAAGGCGAGCCTGCGCCCGCCCCTTTCCGGAAAATATCCGCTGCGCAGGCGATGCCTATTTGAACAGGGACAGGATCTGCTGCGGCGACTGGTTGGCGATGGACAGAGCCTGGGTGCCCAGTTGCTGCTGGACCTGAAGCGCCTGGAGGCGCGAGCTTTCCTTCGCCATGTCCGCATCCACCAGGTTGCCGATGCCGCCGGTAATGGAATCCTGCAGTTTCGATACAAAACTCAGGTGCCCCTCGATCTGCTTGGCCTGCGATCCCAGCGCGCCGAGATTGGCGTTGAGGTTATCGATCGAGGTGTCAAGCCGGCTGAGAAGCGACGCAGCCATCGTCGCCGAACTGATTTCGCTTGTGGCCGACAGGGTGATGATCGGCCCACCCAGCGCAATGGTGCGGACGCTCAGGGTGATGACCGAATTGGCGTCGGCATTGGCGATAAACTGGATCGAGTCCGCCAGGGAACCATCGATAATGTTCGAGCCGTTGAAGGTGGCGTTTTCCACGACGTGGGTGATCTGGCCGAGGATCGCTTTATAGTCGCTGTTCAGGGCGTTGCGCGAGGTGGTGTCGATGGAGGTATCCATGGCGCCGACGACCTTTTCACGCAACTGGTTGAGAAGATCGGAAACCGATTCCCCCGCCGCCAGTGAAACATCCGCGATGGAAGACGCCCGGTTGAGGCTGTCCGTGACCGCCTTCAGGCCGCCCAGGTCCGCCCGCTGGCCTTGCGCGATGGCGTAAACCGAAGCATTGTCCTTCGCCGAGGAAACCGCCAGCCCCGTGCTTATTCTTTGCTGCGCGCCCTCCAGATTCTTGTTGGTTGCATTCAAATTCTGCAAGGCGATCATTGCGGAGGAGTTCGTATGAACACTCACTGTCATGGCCCAAATACCTTCTATAAAAACGCCGACTCAGCAAAGTCTTAACGTTCATGGTAAGCAATTGGTTAACAGGCGCAAACGACTTTTACCGCGCATTCAGGAATGCACGGTGGATAATTACAAATTCAGACGTCAGGTATTTCTGTTAAACGTCTGTTTTAATAACGGAACCCGCCTTGTAGTTCGCGGACTCCTTCATCTTGACAAGTTCCTGGCGCGGCAGGACCCGGACCACTTCGCCGGTATAACGGTCGATGGCCTTGTAGACCCACTCGCCCGTATCGGGATCCTTGTCGACCGTCAGGCGCAGCAAATAGGCCGGCGTCGGTCCCTGGCCGCTATCGGCCGACTGATGGGAATCCGTATTGTTCTTGGCCTGCTCGGAACCGCTACCAGCAGGAATTTCCTTCGGCACATCCGGCGCAGGCTTGATGTGGGACACATCCGTCACCTGCGGAAAGCTCAAAACATTGTTGATCATCTTCGTAAATCACCCGCGCTTCCACGCGTCTGGCGCCCTCCGACAGAATGGATTTAAAAGAAAATGGGAGGCAAGTTCACAACCCGCCTCCCACCTTTAAGAGGCTTTGCCCCGATTAACGGAACAGGCTCAGGACAGTCGAGGTTGACTGGTTGGCAATGGACAGGGCCTGGATGCCGAGCTGCTGCTTCGTTTGCAGAGCTTGCAACTGGGCGCTTTCCTTGGCCAGGTCGGCATCGACCAGGTTGCCGATACCGGCCGTGATCGAATCCTGCAACTTACCGACGAAATCGGCGTGGTTTTCCAGGGACTTCGAGGCGGTGCCGAGATTGGCCAGGGCCGAAGACACATTGCTGATCGAGGTATCGAGGGTCGTCAGCAGCGAGCCGGCGTGGGTCGCCGAACTCAGCTCAGCACCCAGCGAAAGGGTGATGATGGTGCCGGCGCCGGTGGTCGAGAGGCTCATGTTCTGAGCCGCCACGGTCATGACGCTGGTGCCCTTGTCATTCGCCAGGGCGGTAATGCTCGTCTTGCTGCCATCCAGCAGGTTGATGCCGTTGAACGACGAGTTCTGGATGGTTTTGCTGATTTGGCTGACGATCGATTTGAAATCGGCGTTCAGAGCCTTGCGGCTCGTGGAGTCCAGCGAGGTGTCGGAAGCGGCCAGAGCTTTTTCCTTCAACTGGGTCAGCATGTCAGAGATGGATTCACCGGCGGAAGACGCCACATCGACGACGGAAGACGCGCGGGACAGGGAGTCCTTCACGGCATCAAGCGACGACACTGCGGAACGCTGGTTTTGGGCGATGGCCCAGGTCGCACCGTTATCCTTGGCGCTGGCGACCTTCAAACCGGTATTGATGCGGTTCTGGGTCGTTTGCAGGTCGGTGTTGGTTTTGTTGAGGTTTTGCAGGGCGATCATGGCCCCGACATTGGTATTGACGCTATTCACGGGCATCGGTCTAGTCTTTCTTCTAGAATGAACCGGCGACATTTTGTCTACCGGCGGCATTTTGCCTGAGGCTGAGATTGCAAAAAGAAGACCACGAACTTAAAACGTTCAGGACTCGAACAACATGCTGATTTTATTTATTTTAACATCAAATTAAGACTATTTTCCCTCGGCACTTTTTGCCTGCGCCGGCATTTTTTGCTCACCCGCCTCGTCCAAGCGGCACTTTTTGCCGATCAGGCACAAAGAAGGCCGGAGGCGGATGATATCCGCCCCCGGGCAAGGTTATTTGAACAGGCTGAGTACCTGTTGCGGGGCCTGATTGGCGATCGAGAGCGCCTGTATCCCCAGTTGCTGCTTTGTCTGCAACGACTGAAGCTTGGCGCTTTCCTTCGCCAGGTCGGCGTCCACAAGATTGCCGATACCCGCCGTGATCGAATCCTGAAGCTTGCCGATGAAGGTGGCATGCGCCTCCAGGGCCTTGGAAGAGGTCCCCAGTTGCGCCAGGGCGCCTGACAGATTGTTGATCGACGAATCGATCGTCGCCAACAGGCTGCCGGCCGCCGTCGCCGTGGTAAAGGAAGCCGTTGACGACAGCGAAATGATGGTGCCGCCCAGATCAAGCTTCTGGGCCGAAACCGTCATGCGCGCGGTCCCTTCCGAATTGGCAAGCGCCTGCAGATTAGGCAGGCTGCCGTCCAGCAGGTTGATACCGTTGAATACCGCATTGTTCACCGTCTTCTTGATCTGGTCGATCAATGCTTTGAAATCCGTATTCAGGGCTTCCCGGCTGGTTGTATTCAGCGAGGTATCCGATGCCGCTAGTGTCTTCTCCTTCATTTGCGTCAACATATCCGAGATGCTCTCCCCCGCCGACATGGCGACATCCACTGAAGAGGTCGCCCTGGCAAGCGAGTCTTTGACAGCATCCAGGGAAGCAACGGAAGCCCGCTGGCTTTGCGCAATCGCAAAGGTCGCGCCGTCGTCCTTGGCCGTAGCGACCTTCAAACCGGTATTGATGCGGTTCTGGGCCGTTTGCAGCTCGGTATTCGTCTTGTTCAGGTTTTGCAGCGCAATCATTGCGCCAACATTGGTGTTCACCGAAGCGTTCAACATCGGATGTCCTTTCCATTCTGGTCGGGGGGAGATTTTTAACGGCTTTTGCCGCACAGCCATTTTAGCCGAGGAAGCACACAGCAAGCCGCAGGCCATGGAAAACACGCTTCAAATTTAAATTAACCACCTGAAACCAAACACTATTATTTAGTTGCCACAGGGCGAATCGAAAGCAACGCTGCTCAGCCCCGGCAAAAGCTTCCGCGCATTCCGGCAGGATGGCCCGGCAGGGCGGCAATTTTAACCGCCCGTTAGCCATATTTGCGCCGCACATCCCGCCTTATAAGCCCGGCAGCGCACGCGCCGCTCACAGAAAGATGATCCTGTATATCTTTCATTTACCAAAACGATTTTGAAACCATTTACCGGTTAGCCTAGTCTTTTCCCGGCAAAAGGCAGCGAGATTCGCTATCGATTTTTTACACTTCCGGGCGCAGTACGGCGGCGCGCCCGGGGAGCAGATACTGGTTAGTAAGCTTATGACCGCAACGCATGAAAATCCGGCCATCCTGACACGGCGCTCCACCCTGGGACTGATGCTCGCTGCCCTGGCGGGCAATGCCGCGGCTCCCAGCCTGATCCGGACCATCGAAAAGAAAGCCGCCGCGCCGGCTGCGCCCGTCAAGAAGAAACCGGCCCCGCCCCTGCTCGAATGGCCCAGCCTGACGGCGCTGGGTCAGGACATGGTTGACCGGAAACTGACACCCGGCCTCAGCCTCAGCGTCATGAGCGCCGGTATCCTGCTCTACTCAAAAGGCTTCGGGCTGGCGAACATAGAAGCCAATGCCAACGCCACGCCGCAAACCGAGTACCGCGTCGCCTCGATCACCAAGCAATTCACCGCCGCGGCCATCCTCCTCCTGGCCGAAGACGGGCTTCTGACGCTCGACGATCCGCTGGCGAAATTCCTGCCGGCCGTTCCGCGCTCGGAGACTATCACCCTGCGCCAGCTTCTCAGCCATACATCCGGCATGAGCGATTATATCAATGGTCAGTCCAGCCGCATCCTGGCCGAGGCGCAAACCAGCGACTACACGTCCGACGAGCTTATCAGGATCATCACCGCCCGTCAGCCGTTTTACCGCGCGCAACCTGGCGCCACCTGGCTTTACAGCAACAGCGCCTTCACCCTGCTCGGCATCGTCGTTGAAAAGCTGTCCGGCATGGCCTTCGCCGATTTTTGCGAACGGCGCCTGTTCATACCGGCGGGCCTGGCGCAGACACGCATCGACAAGACCTGCACGACGACGGCAATCTGCAACGGCTACCGTCCCAATTACAAAGCGCCAACCAAGTATGACCTGGCCCTGCCGATATCGCCAAGTTTCGCGGGCGGCGCCGGCGCCATCCGTTCAACGACCGAGGACCTGTGCCAGTGGCATTGCGCCCTGTTCGGCGGCAAGGTGCTGAAACCCGAAAGCGTGCGGGCCATGCTGACCCCTACCCTGCTGAAGAACGGCAAGCCCGCCTATGAGCGCCAGGGCGCCGACCCGCTGGAATACGGCCTGGGCCAAGGGCTTGGCACCATGCAGAACCTGAAACTGGCGGCGCATGGCGGCCGCGTCAACGGATTTACCGGCCACCTGCGCACCTTTACCGACAGCCACCTTACCGTGGCCATCCTTTATAACAGCGATGGCGGCGGCGCGCCCGGTTTCTCCGCCGCGCAGAGGGGCCTCAAGACGGAGGCCAGCCGTCTCGGCATCGCCCATCTCGGCCTTGCCTGACCGCGTTTTCTAATCCGTATCCTTTCTTTATGCGCGCCTGTGGCAGACTGCTGCTTCGGAGGAAGACGCCATGACCGAGTATCATCTCATCGATCAAAATACCGGCGAAGAAGTTTATCCGTCGGATCAATTCCGCTTCCTGGACAGACCCGCCCCGGACCATCGCATCTTCGATGAAGTCCTGCGCGACCGCTACGGCGGCCCGGCCATCGTCAACCGGGTCGAGGACGCCGCCGACGGTTCTGTGAAGGTCTATATTGACGGCTCGGAAGACATTTCCAATGACGACCTGATCGATCCCGACCAAAGCTACCGCCGATCCTGAAACCGTCTTATCCGGCTGCCCCTATTCCGCCGCCACCGGCGCTGGCCGGGGCGCTGACCGGCTCATGTCGCGGCAGCTTTGGGCGCAACGGCGGCAAATTTCGGCGCACGTCTTCATTTCGTCGCAGTCAAACGCCTCGCAGGATACGGCGCAGGCTTCGCAGACCTCGGCACAAAGAGCGCAGGCGGCGGCGTGATGCGCCGAGCCGCGCGTCATGAAATCGGCCGCCGCCTGGCAGGCCTGGATACAGTCATTCATCAGCAGGGCATGATCATGCGCCACATGCGCGCCGCCCTGATCGAGACAATGGTTATAAAAAGTATCCTGGCAACTGTCCCGGCAGCGCCAGCATTGTTCAATGCATACCTTGATATGTTCGGGGTGGGTTCGCATGGCGCGTCTCCTTTCGTTTCCGCACGAAACCGCCATTAACCGCCGTCCGCCATGAAATTGCACGGCCTATCTGGCCGCGGGGCATAAGGATATCATAAGGCCGTGCGCATCAACCGGAGGCTTTCACCTTCCGAATGCAGCTTCAACGCCGGGATTTCCTTAAGCATGGGCCTGAGCTGCGCCAGCGAGGCCGGCTTGACCATATAGCCCGCCGCTCCCAGCTCACGCGCGCGCGTCTGGTCCTGGTCGTAGGTGGATCCTGTACACATCACCACGGCGATGCGCTTCAACGCCTCATCCTTGCGAATGGCCTGGAGCAGCTCGAAACCGTCCATCCCCGGCATATTGATATCGAGCAGCAGCAGATCGACCGGCTCGCCGCGCGTCTGCGCCTGTTTGAGGGTTTCCAGCGCTTCTTTCGCGCCATTGGCCACCTTGAGATTGAACTGCAACTTATCACGGACCTGCAGGAAGACGCGCGCCAGTTCAATATCCGCCTTGCGGTCGTCGATCAGCAGCACGTTCGCCAGCCATTCGGACGGCGCATGATCTGACGGTGTGGCGGCGACATTCATATTGGCATCCTCGGTCGTTTCCATTTCGGCTTTGGGCCGGATTCAGGCGCAGCGGAAAATATAATACATCACTCATATCCGCTTCGTGCGCCCCGACCACCCTACTGAAGCATGTCTTAAGGCTTGGTCAACCGGCCTGACGGCGAACGCTCCAAAAGTTGATTTGAGAGTCCCGCCCCGGCATGAGACGTTCGTTTCATGGGACTCTATTTTTCACATATCGATACGCTGGCCGGCATGGCGGCGGCGGCCGTTGACGATGACGGCGCCCTGCTTGAATTCACCTTTCTCAATGGCGAGATGTCCAATCATCTGTCACGGCCGGACCGGGCCGAACACGCCCCTCGCCGGCTTGAACATGTCACCCGGCAAGTCCATGAATTCTTCGACCGGAAACGCACCGGCTTCACGCTCGATCTGAAACCCGCCGGCACACCCTTTCAGCAAAGGGTCTGGCGGGCACTGTGCGATATTCCCTTTGGCGAAACCTGGTCCTATCAGCGGATCGCCAGCGCCATCGGCGACATCCGGGCGACCCAGGCGGTCGGGGCCGCCAACGGCAGAAATCCCATCGCCCTGATCATTCCGTGCCACCGCGTCATCGGCAAGAACGGCTCACTAACGGGCTATGGCGGCGGCCTGGCGCTCAAGCAGACACTGCTCGATTTCGAGACGCCGCTCCTCTTCTGATTGAGGAGGTTTTGCCACAGTTTTGCGGCATTCGTACACCTTACAACATTTGTCGTATGCCGGGAGTGCGGGTATGGATTATGATGGACGCCGGGTTCAGCCAAGAATTCCAGTGCCAAAAATTTCAGTGCCAAAAAATTTCAGTGACTGAACCGGGAACAAGGAGCCTGCCGCCATGACTGCCCGTCAAACAGTCGCCCGTCTCATATTGCTTTCCCTGACGGCGACAGTCCTGCTGACTGCCTGTAATGAAGGCCCCAGCGATTCCGCGCCCAGCGAGGTGCCAGCCTCGGCCCCCATGGACAGCAGCGCGTCTTCGTAAGGTGCGACATTATTCACTGTCGCCAAACGGCTGAATCCGGCCTAAGGGAAGCTGTAGATTCAGGGGCAGACCAATGATGAAGGCTATTCTTTTCCTTGCCGCCGGACTGGCGCTTACCGGATGCGGTCAGAAGGCGGATAATGACGACGCGCCGGATATGGCGGTGGCCACGCCGCACGTCTATACGGATGCGGAAAAGACCGCCATTCAGGCCACCTTCCCCGCGCCCTACAACACCGCCGACCTGGCGGCCGGAGAAAAACAATTCACCAAATGCCGCGCCTGCCACACCGTCGGGCCGGACAGGATGAACCTGGTCGGGCCACATCTTTACGGCGTCTTCGGGCGGAAATCGGGCACGGAACCGGGCTATACTTTCAGTGAGGCGATGACGGCGCATAATGCCGTTTGGGATTTCGATACGCTGGACGCCTATATCGCCGCGCCGCAGACGGTCGTGAAGGGCACGAAGATGAGCTACCAGGGCATCAAGGACGAAACTGACCGCCACAACCTGATCGCCTATCTCAAGCTGGAAACCACGCCATATGCGCCACCGGCCACGGCTTCGGAAGCGGCGTCAGGCGCACCTTAGAGCGTGTTCCAAAAGGTGCGCCACACTTTTTAGGATACACGTTAAAATGTCTTCCATAAGCTGACGATCACCGCATGAACCGCCGGGACATTCCGCCCCGCCGCGGTTTGCCGCACGCCCAGTTGCAAGCTTGTATCCTGCTGGGAACCGAAATGGCGCACGACGCTCAGTTCGGTATTGGTCCAGACGGCATGGCCCCAGCTTTCCTTGTCGGTCTGTCCGGCAAACACCTGCGCCATCACCATCCATTTCGGTGAGGGTTTTACGCCTAATGTGGCGTCGACACGCCATTCATTGGCTTCATAC
>Ga0153956_1001305_pt1 | contig 22649 bp, 20 predicted proteins | sample TSFL040MetaG_FD_104704 | JGI IMG/M metagenome (GOLD analysis project Ga0153956, IMG submission 104704) | Attine ant fungus gardens microbial communities from Florida, USA - TSFL040 MetaG | ecosystem: Host-associated > Fungi > Mycelium > Unclassified | place: USA: Florida, Wekiwa Springs... | reverse complement strand
CGCCGACGTGCTGCGCTGGTCACGCGAAGGATGGGGCAATGCGCAGACTCTCGCAGACGCCCAGATCGGTGATGAACTGTTCACCTGCTATGCGGATGAACTTGTCGGCCACCTGGCGGACCGCATGGCGGTCTCCGATTTCGGCCGCGTGCCGATCCTGGAACGCGGAACAGACCGCGTGGTCGGGCTTGTCGCGCGCCGCGACCTGCTGCGCGTGCGCGCCCGCGCCATCAAGGAAGAGCGCGAGAAGCGGCGGCTGCTCAGATTAGCCTGAGTTGCTGCTCGGACGCCGGACAGACCACGCCCGAATAGGCGATGCCGACCGCATCGGGCGAGTAAATGCGCGCGGCATCCGCCAGCGACAGGATGCCCACGAGCCGCTTGGAACGGTTCAGGACCGGCAGGCGGCGCAGTTGCAACTCGGCCATATCCTCGATGACGAGGTCCAGATCCTCATCCTCGAAACAGCAGCGAATGCGGGGCGTCATCATTGCGCCGACGCGGGAGCTGCCGCTCAGGCCCAGCGCCACACAGCGCGTGACGATATCCCTGTCTGTGATCACGCCGACAATCTGATCGTCATCGATGACGGGCAGGAAGCCCAGATCGTCTTCCGCCATCATCCTTGCCGCTTGCTGCACGCTGTCGCTGACGTCCGCGACGAATGCGCCGCGGATCATGGCCTCAAGAACCTTCATCGTCGCCTCCATCCATTGTGAAGACCGGAATGGCCGGTGGATGAGAGTGATGGAAGCCATCCCGATCTTCATTGCAAAGGCTGGTGTGCGTCGGCAGCGGGAAAGCGACCGCAATGAGGTCATTTGTTGGCAGGTTGAGTTCCATGCCCTGCAATTCGCAGAATCGAAATCTAGGTCGTCACCGGTTGCTTCAAACCACTTCCGGCGCGCGCAGCCTTGGCGGCGATGCCAAGCGTGTTCTGATCGTAAGGCTTGCGCAGAATCGGGAACTCCGCGCCGACGCGCTCGGCTGCGCTGCTGTATCCGGTTGCGAGCAGAACCGGCAATGTCGGGTAGCGTTCCTGGATGGCGCGCGCCAACGCCAGGCCATCCATCTCGCCCGGCATGACGATATCGCTGAAGACGAGAACAAAATCGTTTTTCCTGGATAGCGCCTCAAGCGCTGCGCTGGGACGATCGACCCGCGCCACGCGATAGCCGAGCTGTTCCAGCAGCAGCTTGCTCACATCCCCCACTTGCGGATTGTCCTCGACGAGCAGGACGTTGCCCTCACCGCTGATCTCCTCGCCGCCCGGCAGGTTTGGTGTGTGCGAAACGGCTTCGCTGTGCGAGCGCGGCAGATAGAGCGCGACGGTGGTGCCTTTCCCGAGTTGGCTGGACACATGCACATCGCCGCCGGACTGACGCGCGAAGCCATAGACCTGCGAAAGACCAAGCCCTGTGCCCTTGCCCACGTCCTTGGTGGTGAAGAACGGCTCGAAGATCTTGGCCAGAACATCGGGCGGAATGCCCTCGCCCGTGTCCGTGAGCGATAACACGACGAAGTCGCCAGACATGAGCGTCACGCCGCTGCCGTCCAGAGTGACATTGTGCACATCGATGCTGAGCGATCCGCCGCCCGGCATCGCGTCGCGCGCGTTGACTGCGATATTGACCAGCGCCAGTTCAAGTTCGCCGACATCGGTGTCCACCGGCCACGCATCCGGCGCGACATCGACCTTGAGATTTACGGAACCGCCGACAGAGCTGACCAGCAAATCGCGGATCGCAGCCAATCGCTCGCCCAAATCGGTGGACACGCGATTCAGCCTCTGCCGCCGCGCGAAGGTCAACAGCTGCCGTGTGAGGTTGGCGCCGCTTTGCGCGGCTTGTTCGATGGCGTCGATGGAACGGACGTCTTTGGGATTGGTCGTGCGCTTCTTCATGAGTTGCGCCTGACCGCTGACGATCATCAGCAGATTGTTGAAATCGTGCGCGATGCCGCCGGTGAGATGGCCGATAGCCTCCATCTTCTGCGATTGGGCGAGCTGTTCCTGCGCCCGTTCCAGGCGAAGCTGCGCTTCGCGCTGTTCCGTCATATCACGCGTGATCTTGGCGAAGCCCAGCAATTCGCCCTGCTCGTCGCGCACGGCATCGATCACGGCCAGCGACCAGAACCGGCTGCCATCTTTGCGCAAGCGCCAGCCTTGGCTCTCGTACCGCCCATGCTCGGCGGCGACCTTCAAAGCATTGCCGGGGACTTCGGCGTCGCGATCTTCAGGTGTGAAAAATTCAGCGTAGTTACGCCCCATGATCTCATGCGGCTTGTAACCCTTGATGCGCTCCGCACCGGCATTCCAGCTTGCGATGACCCCTTCAGGGTCGAGCATGTAGATCGCGTAGTCCGTGACGCTCTGCACCAGGAGCTTGAAGTGCCGTTCGCTGTCGCGCAGCTTTGCCAGCGCCTGTCTGGTTTGCGAATGTTCGCTTTCCGACGAAGCTTCCAGCGCTACATTGCTACTGCGTAAAATCTCTTCGACCTTCTTGCGGCGTTCGATCTCCTGCTGCGCGGCGCGATAGAGACGCGCATTGTCGATGGCGATGGCCGCCTGCGCCGCGATACCGGTGACGATCTCTTCGTGCTCCGCGGTGAACTTGCCCGTATCCGGATGGCCAAAGAACAATCCGCCGATGACTTCGCCCGAACGCGAGATGACCGGCACGGCCAGGTAGGAATGAACCGGAAGATGGCCCTTGGGCTGGCCGTAATGCGGCGCGCTTTTTCCGTAGCGCGGATCTTTCATGATGTCGTCAGACCGCACGACGCCTTCGCCCGCGAAGGTCGGGCCGAACACCGCGGTGTTGCGCGGCATCGGGAATTTTGAGAACGCTTCCTTGGGCACGCCGGAGAGCGTGTAGAGCATGTAGCTCTCGCCCTTGTCGTTCAGCACATTGTAGAAAAATGATCCGAACGCCGCGCCTGTGAGCTCCGTGGCAGCGTCTGTGACAAGCTGAACGGCCTTTTCAAGATCAAGTTCCGCTGCAACCGCAGCACCAACTTTAATCAGTGTCCGAAGCTTGTGGGATTCCTGACTGCTGTCCAAAGCCACCTTACGAACCGCCCCCGTCGAGGACGCACGTCCTCATGACGCAAAACGCCCCTTACGGGATTTTGTTCCATATCAATTCGCTTGGAAAGCCAGAGCCTTAGACCAAACGGCTCTGATGCACTGCTGCCGCGATGAAAGACGAGAACAGCGGATGCGGCTCCAGCGGACGGGATTTCAGCTCGGGATGGAATTGCACGCCGATGAACCAGGGATGATCCGGGATCTCCATGATCTCCGGCAGGCGCTTGTCGGGTGACCAGCCGGATACTTTGAAGCCCTGCTTCTCCAACAGCGGTGTGTATTCGGTGTTCACTTCGTAGCGGTGGCGATGGCGCTCACTGATATCGGTGGTGCCGTAGACTTCGGCCACGCGACTACCCGGCGTGAGAATGGACTCATAAGCGCCAAGACGCATCGTGCCGCCCATGTCGCCGTCGGCGGCGCGCTTCTCGACCTGATTGCCTTTGACCCATTCGGTCATCAATCCGATGACCGGATATTTCGGCTTGCCGATTTCCGTGGTGCCGGCGCCGTCGAGACCCGCCAGATCGCGCGCGGCTTCGATCACCGCCATGTGCAGCCCGTAACAGATGCCGAAGAACGGCACCTTGCGCTCGCGCGCGAATTTCACTGCTTCGATCTTGCCTTCGGTGCCGCGCTCGCCGAAGCCGCCGGGCACGAGAATGCCGTGGACGTTTTCGAGGAAACTCGCTGCGTCGTCGCGCTCAAAGATTTCGCTGTCGATCCAGTCCATGTGGACTTTCACATTGTTGGCGATGCCGCCATGCGTCAGCGCTTCAGAGAGGGACTTATAGGAGTCCTTCACCTGCATATATTTGCCGACGACCGCGATGCGCACTTCGCCTTCGGGATTCTTCACCCGCTCGATCACCTGATTCCAGCGCGACAGATCCGGCTCCGGCGCATCGGTGATGTGGAAGTGCTTGAGAAGCTGCGTATCGAGACCGACCTGATGATAGGCAACCGGCACGCGATAGATGGTGTCGAGATCGAGCGCGGGGATGACGTTCTCGGCGGTCACGTTACAGAACAAGCCGATCTTGCGGCGCTCGTCTTCAGGAATTTGATGCGAGGCGCGGCACAGCAGGATGTCCGGCTGGATGCCGATGGCACGCAATTCCTTCACGGAATGCTGCGTCGGCTTGGTTTTCAACTCGCCCGCGGCGTCGATATAGGGCACCAGCGTCAAATGCACGAAAGCCGCGCGATCACGGCCCAATTCGTTGCCCAACTGGCGGATGGCTTCGAAGAACGGCAGGCCTTCGATATCGCCCACCGTGCCGCCGATTTCGACGAGCAGGAAATCGAGGTCATCAATCCCGTCCATGACAAATTCTTTGATCATGTCGGTGACATGCGGGATCACCTGCACCGTACGGCCCAGATAGCCGCCCCGGCGCTCTTTCTCGATCACACGCTGATAGATGCGGCCGGAGGTGACGTTGTCGGACTTCAGCGCCGACACGCCCGTGAAGCGCTCGTAGTGACCGAGATCCAGATCGGTCTCCGCGCCGTCGTCGGTGACGTACACCTCGCCGTGCTGGAACGGGGACATCGTTCCCGGATCGACGTTGAGATAGGGGTCCAGTTTCCGCAAACGGACTTTGTACCCGCGAGCTTGTAGCAAAGCTCCGAGTGCGGCGGACGCAAGACCTTTTCCGAGGGAAGAGACCACGCCGCCGGTGATAAAGATCAACCGCGCCATGGGAGGCCAACATGACGAGTCGATGTCGACTCCACAAGCACTAATGTCATGATCACGACGCATTTCTCACGCGACGTGAGAAATGTCGCGGAAGAGTTTGAATAAAAAAGATTCTTAGTGCGGAGCCGGAACGGCCGGTGCTTTCGGTCCGGTCGGTTTCGCGGGTGCGTGCGAAGGCAGCTGCACCGGCTTCGTGGTGCCGATCGGCGAATCGAGAATCGATGCCTGTTGCGGCCGGCCGTGCAGCGCCAGAATCGTCAGCGCGAGGCTGGTGACGAAAAAGGCCACGGCCAGAATGGCGGTCGTACGGGTGAGCGCATCGCCCGCACCGCGCGGGCTGAACAGGCCACCGAGACCGCCACCGCTGCCACCCATGCCCAGCGCGCCACCTTCCGACTTCTGAAGGAGCACCACGATCACCAGCGCGATCGAGACAAGGAGCTGAATAACAACAAGAACGGTCTGCATGGATTTGGGCCTGCCGGGTTCGGGCGGGGGTTTAGACGAAAGCGGCAGACGGGGAAAGAGGCCCTGAAAAGGGGCGGAAAAGCCCGTCAGGAGGCCAAGGCCTGCTCGTCCCGGGCGCGAATGATGGCGACCGTGGAATCGATCTCGGCCAGATGGTCGGTCGAGGACTTCTCCGGCGTGAAGAGCTGGTTGAGGCTCAGGGCGGCGTGTCCCAGAAGATGCATGGACGCGTTGTGATCCACGTCCAGTTCCAGCCCTTCCACGGCGCCCAGCACCGCTTCGCAATGTTCTACGGCGGAATCGAATTCGGTGTCGGCGCTGCGCTGCATCACGCTGCGCGTCAGATCGCGGAGCTTGGCCAGATCGACATCGTATCGCTGGGTCCCCGACGGATTGTCCTGCAACAGCCGCCACAAGATGCACACCTGGAACGCATCGCGGCGCAACTTTTCGGTATTGAGCATCTCGCGCGCGGATTTCAGCATGACGCCGATCTTCTGCGTGGCCTCTTCCGAGGTCATCGGCTCCTTGACCTTGAGCTTCAGCGAATTGGGCGGCTGGAAAAGCTGCACGTTGGAGCGCTTGCCCGGCTCCTTGTTGCGATCGGGCCCGACATAGTCGGTGGTGATGACGAAGCTCTTGCGGCGTTCGACATGGCTGAGAATGCGCGCGCCCAGAACCGTCGTCGAAAATGGGCGCAGCAACAGATCGTCCGCGCCGGAATTGATGACGCTGCTCACCAGCGCGCCGGAATTCTCCCACGCCGTCACGATGATAACGACGAACGGGTTGTAGCCGGTGGCGCCTTGCCGCAGATCCTGGATCATCTTGCACAGATCGGCTTCGACGCCCTGCGCTTCGCACAAGACCAGATCCGGCGGCCGCCGCTTCATGCAATCGTGCAGATCGCTCAGCGTGGAAACCGTCTCGATGCGGCGAAAACCGATGGTGTAAAGAAGCGAGCGTGTCGCCGTACGGTTCGCGGCAACAGGGTCGTACACCAGCGTTTCGGCTGTCTCGTATGATAACCGCGACATGCGGATTCCCGCTCTTTTCATTCCCCAATTGTCGCGAGGATGACTATTGCGGGTTAAGGAACGGTGGCCCGAACTGGTTAAGGGTTCCGCGAAGAAGCTTTGAAAATTGCATCGAAATCCGATGCCTTCAGGCTCGCACCCCCGATAAGTCCGCCGCCGACGTTGCTCAACCTCAGGATTTCCGCGGCGTTGGATGGCTTCATGGAACCGCCGTAGAGAATGCGGGTCTTCTGTCCCTCTATTCCGAAGCGTTTTGTTAGGCATGCGCGGATGTGATCGTGTACCTCCGCGATTTCGTCATTCGTAGGCGTGCGGCCGGTTCCGATGGCCCAAATGGGCTCGTACGCGACCACCGTCGTTGCCGCGGTCATGCCATCCGGCACGCTTTCATTGATCTGGTTTCCGCAGGTGTGCAGGGCATGGCCGTCTATACGCTGTTGTTCGCTTTCACCGATGCAAACGATCGCCGTCAGCCCGGCGCGCCATGCGGCCTTGGCCTTCTGCCCGACGATGGCATCGGTCTCGCCGTGATATTGACGACGCTCGGAATGGCCGACGATGACGGCGGACGCGCCCGCGTCTTTCAACATCTCGGCGCTGATATCGCCCGTGAATGCGCCGCTTATTTCCGAATGACAATTCTGGCCACCGATAGCGATGCGCCCTTTGGCCTTCCACGCCGCCTGCGCGATCAGCGTTGCCGGCGGGCAGATAAGCACGTCGCAGTCCGGCGGATTGCCGGCCACCATCTCGCAGACGGATTCGAGTTCGGCGAGCGAGGCGCTCGTTCCGTTCATCTTCCAGTTTCCGGCAATCAACTGACGCATGGATTCCTCAACGCAGGATTTCGACCAGCAGCACCCATGCGTTTATCACCGTGGCGATGAGGGCCACAACGACGCCGGAGACGCACCAGTAGAGCGCACCGTTGACGTGGAGCAGCAACAAGATGCCGCTGGCCACAAAAGGCCAACTGGAGAAAAACGTCAGCGACATGCGCGGAATCAGCCGCAGCGGTGCGGCGGATGGCATGCGAAACGCGCGAATGTGGATCAGCGTCGGGATGAGCCACATGACGAAGCCAGTGGAGGCCAACTCCAGACCCAACAGCCAGTCCGGCTGATGCGGCACCAATGCATAAGTGGAGGCAACCAGCACCCCGGTCGGCAGCACCAGCGTTTCCGCCGCTCGGCCCGGCAGAGCGGGGTCGGTTAAAATGCGCGTCACGTTGATCGAAATACCGACGATGATGAGGCCGGTCAGCGCGGCGGCCGCACCCAGTTCCGCGGTGAAAAAATCGGCCCAACTCCCCATTTGCGCCGTGCCTTGCCCCTGCTACACCCCCTCCCTATCATTCGCCGCCTTTCGCCGCCACTTCGCCAGGATTTTCCATGCTTCAGCAGATGCGCAAATACGCCAAGTCGTGGGTGTCCTCGATCTTCCTGGGCCTGCTGGCGCTCAGCTTCGGCGTATGGGGCATTGCCGACATCTTCACCGGCTCGACGGATACGAATGTCGCGACGGTCGGCGGCACGGTGATCTCCTCGCCGGAATATCAGCGCGACTACACCAACACGCTGAAGCAGCAGGTGGGCCCGGACGGGCGGCAGATGCAGTCCGACACCGCGCGCAAGCTTGGCATTCCGGCGCAGGTTCTGAACGGCATGGTGAGCCGCACCGCGCTCGACAACATCGCGCGCAAAATGGGCCTTACGACCGCCGACGCCGCGGTGGTTGCCGAAATCCGCGCGATCCGCGGTTTCTCGGGGCCGCTGGGCAGCTTTGACCACAACACATTCCTGCGCGTCATCGGTGACCGCGGCTACACCGAACAAGGCTTTCTGGATCTGGTGCGGGACGACATCACGCGCACACAGTTGCTCTCCGGCGCGCGCACCGGCTTCGCCCTGCCCTCCGGCTATGTCGCCACGCTGTTCTCTTATCTGAATGAAGTGCGCGCCGCCGAATATGTCATCCTGCCGCCGAATGCAGGCGGCGAAGTCACACCGCCGACCGATGCGGAACTGACTGCCTTCGTCAAAAGCCACGCGGCGAAATTCAGCACGCCGGAATATCGCGAAGTCGATTACGCCGAAGTCGGGCCGGACGATCTGAACATCCAGCCGACGGACGCGCAGCTCAAACAACAATATGAATTGCTGAAGAGCGATCCCCGCTCCGGCTACGACGTTCCCGAAAAGCGCACTGTGGAGCAGATCACCTTCACGACCGAGGCCGATGCGAAAGCGGCAAAAGCCAAAGCCGATAGCGGCACGAAATTCGACGACTTGGCGAAATCCTTGAACAAGACCGTGGACCAGCTTGGCGACCTCGCTCAGGCCGATCTGGGCACGCGCGGCGCGGCGGTGTTCGCGCTTGCCGACAATGGCGTCACCGATCCGCAGAAAAATCTCTCCGGCTGGGTGTTGCTGCACGTCACCAAGATCACGCCGGGCGTCCACAAGACGTTCGACGACGTGAAAGAGGACATCCGCAAGAGCGTTGCCGCCCAGCTCGCGCAGGCCAAGCTCGGCGATATCGCCAATGCCTATACCGACGCCAACAGCGGCGGGTTGAGCGTGACGGAAGCCGGCAAAAAGGTCGGCATGAAGACCGGCCACCTTGCCGCCGTGGATGCACATGGCCTCGCGCCCGATGGCAGCAAGACGCCTGCCGCGGAAGATCCGGATTTCCTCAAGCAGATTTTCGCGGCCGAAGTGGGTGAAGAAGGCGATCCCTTCCCCGTGAAAAGCGGCAAGCTCTACGTCCTCAAGGTCAATGGCGTGACACCGCCGAAGCTAAAGCCGCTGGATCAGGTGCGCGTCGAAGCGGCTGCGCAATGGACTGCCGAGCAGCGCCACAAGAAACTCGTCGCCAAAGCCGATGCGCTCGTCGCCGAAGCGAACAAGCAGCACAATCTGGACGCCGCTGCGGCGGTGGCTGGAACGCCGGTGTTGAAGACCGGCCGTCTTTATCGCCCGTCCGGTACGCCGCAACCGGATCAGGCGTTGCCGCCGCCCATCGTCGGCGCGCTGTTTGAAGCGCCGCCGGGATCGGCCGTGACCGGGCCTGCACCGAACGGCGGCTACATCGTCGCCCGCGTCACCGGCGTTCTGCATCGCGACCTGCCGGTCAGCTCGCTGCAATTCCAGCAGGGCGGGCAGCAACTCAGCGCGCAATCCGCGCAGGATTTCGACACGCTGATGGCCAACGCCGCGCGCAAGAACCAGACCGTGAAGATCAACCAGCAGAACGCGGATCGCGTGACGGGCGAAGGCACGTGAGCGATCGATGGCGATTGAACCGGACTTTCCCGCGTTCGCGCGCAACTATGACGCCGGGCGCCCACAGGCTCTGCACGCGCGGCTGATCGCCGATCTCGAAACGCCGGTCAGCGCGTTCCTGAAACTCGGCGAAGGCCGCGACAACGCCTTCCTGCTGGAGAGCGTTCAGGGCGGCGAAGCGCGCGGGCGCTATTCCATCATCGGCCTTAAGCCCGATCTCATCTGGCGCTGCCGCAATGGCAAAGCCGAGATCAATCGCCATGCGCGCGCCGATGCGAATGCCTTCGAACCGGATGACCTCGCGGACAAGCCGCTGGAGTCGCTGCGCCGCCTGGTGAAGGCAACGCAGATGGAATTGCATCCGTCGCTGCCGCCCATGGCGGTCGGGCTGTTCGGCTATCTCGGCTACGACATGGTGCGACTGATCGAGACAAAGCTCGCGTCGCCGCATCCCGATCCACTGAACCTGCCCGACGCGATCCTGCTGCGGCCGACGATTGTCGCGATCTTCGACAATGTGCGCGACGAGATCGTTCTGGTATCGCCGGTGTGGCCGGAAGCCGGCGTCGATGCGCGCGCGGCTTATGCGCGGGCGTCGGAGCGGCTGAACGATGCCATCGGCGATATCGAGCGCCCGGCTCCGTCCACGCCGCAACCGCCTGACAACTTGCCCGCGGTGTCGCAAATCCATTCCAACACCACGCATGACGACTATCTGAAGATCGTGGAGCGCGCGAAGGAATACATCCGCGCGGGCGATGTGTTTCAGGTCGTGCCGAGCCAGCGCTTCCGCCGAGACTTCAAGCTGCCGCCGTTCGCGCTCTATCGCGCATTGCGCCGCCTGAACCCTTCGCCTTTCCTCTATCACCTCGCCTTTCCCGGCTTCACCATTGTCGGCTCGTCGCCGGAGATTTTGGTGCGGCTGCGCGATGGCGTCGTCACGATTCGCCCCATCGCGGGAACGCGCAAACGCGGTACGACACCGGACGCCGACAACGCACTCGCGACCGAGTTGATGAACGATCCCAAGGAGCGCGCCGAACATCTGATGCTGGTCGACCTGGGCCGCAACGATGTGGGCCGCGTGGCGCAGACCGGCGAAGTGAAAGTCACCGACAGCTTCTTCATCGAACGCTACAGCCATGTGATGCATCTGGTGTCGAACGTCGAAGGCAAAATCCGCGATGGGCTCGATGCCATCGACGCGCTCGCCGCCGGATTGCCTGCGGGCACGCTGTCCGGCGCACCGAAGATCCGCGCTATGGAACTGATCGACGAGTTCGAAAAGGAAAAACGCGGCGCGGTCTATGCCGGCGCGGTCGGCTACTTTGCGGCGAACGGTTCGATGGATACCTGCATCGTGCTGCGCACCGCCGTGGTGAAAGACGGCACCATGTATGTGCAAGCGGGCGGCGGCGTGGTGGCGGACAGCGATCCCGAAGCCGAATTCCAGGAAACCGTGAACAAGGCCAAGGCGCTGATGGCGGCAGCGGACGAAGCCGTGCGCTACGCCACCTCAGCGCGCCGCGGACAGTGACCGCACATCGCGTTCGGTCTTGAGCCGGATCGCATCGCTCGCCGTCACCAGTTCATAGCCGCGCGAAGCGGCTTGCGCCGTCCATTTCGCCAAGGCGTCCATCGTCGCGGGATGGGGATGACCGATGGCGATCACGACGCCCTGCTCCCGCGCGATGGTTTCGGTGCGCGCAAGCTGCGCGGCAATAGCATCTGGCGAAATCGTATCGTCCAGAAATACATCGCGGCCCGCGCTACGAACACCGAAGGCGCGCGCCAAGGTCACCACCTGCGTGACCGGCGCGGTGCGGGAATCCAGAAAGAACACATGCCTCTCGGCGAGATGTTCGATCACAGGCACCAGCGCTTCACGGTCGGCAGTGAAACGGCTGCCTTCATGATTGTTCACGCCGGAGAATCCGGGAATGCGCGACAGCGCCCAATCGAGACGTGAAATGTTTGTGGCGCTATCCAGCGACGTAAGCAGCGCGTTCGGTCCCGGATCGGTTTTGCCATCCGGCTCCATCGGCACATGCACCAAGATCTGATGCCCCGCGCGGAAACCTTCGCGCGCATATTCCGGTGCAGTGTCGGGATAAGGAAGGAACGACAGGCTCACTTCCTTCGGCAAAGCGATGGCGCGGCGCGTGTCCACGCCATCGGCGCCCAGATCGTCGATCACGATGGCGATCGCCGGCACCGCGCGCGCGATGGCGCCCGCACCTTGCGCACTTCCCGTCCCCGCGAATGCGATGCGCGCTTGCAGCCATTGTGGAAAGCCTGGACCGGCCGCGAGGACCCGCGGCGCGTAGAGGCCGCTATCCGCCCGCACGGCCACGGGAAACGTGATGCGGGCATTGTCGGGCGGCCCGGCTTCCGCGGCCATCAAGCCGGGCGGCACAAGCTGGTTCATCAGGGCGGGCATGCCGGACAGAGCGCGCATGCCGCCAAAGCCAACCGCGAGCACCAGCACGCACCAGAACGCCGCCTCCGCGCCTATAAGCGCCAGATCAAGCTTGCGAATCGAACGGCTGCGCGACATGCGCCAATAGGAAATCACCCCCGGGGCCTGTCAACCAAAGCAGCGATTGCGCTGGATGGGCACAGTCGGGCAAATTCCCGAAAGTCCTTGAAAATTGCGCGTGCATGGCGGTGTGGTTTGATTCTCCTGATCGATAATTACGACAGCTTTACCTACAACCTCTTCCACTATCTGGGAGAGTTGGGGGCGCAGGTCATCGTCAAACGCAATGACGAGTTGACGGCGGATGAAGCGCTCGCGCTGAAGCCGGAAGCCATCGTGCTGTCGCCCGGCCCCTGCACGCCCAACGAAGCGGGCATCTGTCTCGACCTCATCAAGAAGGCGGACGGCAAGATGCCGATCCTCGGCGTCTGCCTCGGCCATCAGGCGATCGGACAGATCTATGGCGGCAAGGTGGTTCGTGCGCCCGAACCGATGCACGGCAAGGTCAGCCGTATCCATCACACCGGCAAAAGCGTCTTCCGCGGCCTGAACAATGATTTCGACGCGACGCGCTATCACTCCCTCACCATCGCGCCGGACAGCATGCCCGCAACGCTGGAAGTGACGGCGACGAGCAGCGACGGCGTGATCCAAGGCGTGATGCACAAAAGCCATCCGGTTCATGGCGTGCAATTCCATCCCGAAAGCATCGCCTCCGAGAACGGCCACGCGCTGCTCAAGAACTTCCTCACCATCGCGCGAGAATTCTCCCGCGTTCCGGCATGAGCAGGACCGATTTCTGGCCGTACCTCGAGCAAGTCCAGAACGGTCAAGCTCTCGACACCGAACAAGCCTCCCGCGCGTTCGGCGCGATCATGTCCGGCCGCGTCGCGGAAGACGATCTTGCGGATTTTCTGATCGCAATGTCCAAACGCCAAACCACCGTCGCTGAGATCGTGGGCGGCGCACGGGCGATGCGCGACGCAATGCGCAAGATCCAGGCCCCTGCCAACGCCATCGATCTTTGCGGCACGGGTGGCGACGGCCACAACACGTTCAACATCTCGACGGCGACCGGCTTTGTGGTCGCGGCTTGCGGCGTGCCGGTGGCCAAGCACGGCAATCGCAGCGCCTCGTCGCGCTCCGGTACGGCGGACGTTCTGGAGGCGCTCGGCGTGAAGATCGATCTGGAACCGCGGGCGGCCGAAACCTGCCTCGCGGAAACGAATTTCTGTTTCCTCTTCGCGCCGCATTATCACACGGCGATGAAACACGTCGCGCCGGTGCGAAAGCAGCTTGGCATTCGCACGATCTTCAACCTGCTCGGCCCGCTCTCCAATCCCGCGCAGGTGAAGCGCCAGCTCATCGGTGTCTTCTCACCAGACTGGATCGAAACGCTGGCGCATGTGCTCAAAGAACTGGGCAGTGAGAAGGCGTGGCTGGTGCATGGCGCTGACGGGTTGGACGAATTGACGACAACAGCCGCCACACACACCGCGATGCTTACCAACGGCAGCGTCTCCCGGCGCGAGGTTACGCCGGAAGAGATCAAGGTCGCGCGCGTCGCACTCACCGCGCTTAGGGGTGGAGAGGCGAAAGAAAACGCCGCCGCCCTGCTCCGCCTTCTGGACGGCGAAAAAGGCGCCTTCCGCGATATCGTGCTGCTCAATGCCGCTGCCGCGCTGGTTGTTGCGGACAAGGTGAACGATTTGAACACTGGCGCGTTGATGGCCGCAGAAGCCATCGATTCCGGCGCGGCGCGGCGCGTGCTTTCCCGTGTCGCCGTACTTTCCCAGAAAGAAGCTGCATGACGATCCTCGACGATATCGCCAAATACAAACGCGAGGAGATCGCGCAGGCGAAAGCCCGCCTGCCGCAGCTTGGTCTCGAAGAGACCGCGAAGGCTATCGACGCACCACGCGGCTTTCGCGATGCGTTGGTGAAAGCGAAGAAGGAAGGCCGCTATGGCCTTATCGCGGAGATCAAGAAAGCCAGTCCGTCGAAGGGCCTGATCCGCGCGGATTTCGATCCGCCGCTTCTGGCGCGCGATTATGAAGCGGGCGGCGCAACATGCCTGTCGGTCCTCACCGATGGACCATCGTTTCAAGGCGCGCCGGATTTCCTCCGTCAGGCGCGCCGCGCGTCGCGCCTGCCCTGCCTGCGCAAGGACTTCATGTTCGATCCCTACCAAGTGGTCGAAGCGCGCGCCTGGGGTGCGGACTGCATTCTCGTCATCATGGCGGCGGTGAGCGACGACGAAGCGCGCGCGCTGATCGACGAAGCCAAGCGCTGGAAGATGGATGTGCTGGTCGAAGTGCACAATCAGCCGGAGCTGGATCGCGCGCTGGCGTTGGGCGTGGACATGATCGGCATCAACAACCGCGATCTGCACACCTTCATCACAGACATCCTGACGACCATCGAACTGGCGCCGAAGATTCCGGCGGACGTGCTTGTGGTGGCCGAGAGCGGCCTTTCGGACGCCGACGATCTGGAACGGCTGGCCGAAGTGGGCGTCACCACGGTTCTGATCGGCGAAAGCCTGATGCGGCAGGCCGATGTGGCGGCGGCGACACGGACGCTGCTGGGCGCTAAACTGCCGGCATGAACAAGCTTACCCATCTGGATGCATCCGGCGCCGCGCGCATGGTCGATGTTTCCGACAAGAATACGACCGAACGGCAAGCCGCCGCCGAAGCGGTGATCGTGCTGTCGGCGGAAGCCTATGACGCCGCGATCAGTGGCAGCGGGCCCAAGGGCGACGTTCTCGCGGCGGCGCGTATCGCCGGCATCATGGCCGCGAAGAAGACATCCGATCTCATTCCGCTCTGTCATCCGATTGCGATCACCAAGGCCGGCATCGACTTCGAGCCGCTGCCTGAGCGCCATGCGCTGCGCATTCTGGCCACCGTGAAGACGCTGGGACAGACCGGCGTCGAAATGGAAGCGCTGACGGCGGCGAGTGTTGCGGCGCTCACCGTCTATGACATGGTGAAAGCAGTGGATCGCGGCGCGGTGATCGAGACCGTGCGCCTCGTCTCGAAGTCCGGCGGCAAGAGCGGCGCCTATTTCGCGTCCACGCGCAAGGCAACGCCGCCGAAATTGAATACCCGCAAATCCGAAACGCTGATGAACGAGGTGGCTGCGCCGCGCAATCGCGATGCCGATGGCCAGCGCGACGCCTTCCGCGCCTTTATGACCGCACAGCGTTTGCGCGCGACCGAATGGGCCAAGCAGGCCGACGTTCCGGTCGCGCAGATCTATGCCTATCTCACCGGCAAAGCGCGAGCATTGGCGCCCGAAACCGTGAAGCGTCTGGCGCGCGCCGCGCGCGTGCGCGAAGAAGATATGTTCCGATGATTTCGGTCGCCGAAGCCGAAGCGCGCATCATTGCCGCGCTGCGCACGACCGACGCCGAAACCGTCGCGATTGCCGAAGCTGCAGGGCGCGTCCTCGCTGCCGCCGCGACCGCCAAATTCGATCAACCGCCCGCGCCGGTTTCCGCGATGGATGGCTATGCCGTTCGCGCCGATGACACGACGGGCTTGCCGGCAAGCCTGCGCGTGATTGGCGCGTCGCCTGCAGGGCATCCTTTCAACGGCAACCTGAACGAAGGCGAAGCCGTGCGCATTTTCACCGGCGGCGTGGTGCCCAGCGGTGCGGACGCGATCGTCATTCAGGAAGACACCGAAGCCCGAGCGGATAGCGTTCTCATCAAAAGCGCCGCCAAGCCCGGTCAGCACATTCGCAAGGCGGGACTGGATTTTGCGAAGGATTCCGTTCTGGCTGCGGCCGGCAAACGCCTTACCGCACGCGATGTTGCGTTGCTGGCGGCGGGCGATGTCGCCAGCGTTTCGGTTCACCGCAAGCCGGTAATTGCGTTTGCCGCAACCGGCGATGAACTCTCGCGCCCCGGCGAAGCACGCAAGCAAGGCGGCATCGTCGCGTCGTCAGGCTATGGATTGGCGGAGATGATCACGCGCTGGGGCGGTGAAGCGCACGATCTCGGAATTTTTCCGGACACGGCAGAGGCCATCGCGCGCATCGCGGATGCGGATGCCGATCTGATCGTGACCTTGGGCGGCGCCTCCGTGGGCGATCACGATCTGGTGCAGAAGGCGCTTGGCCCGAAAGGCTTCGCGCTGGATTTCTGGAAGATCGCGATGCGCCCCGGCAAGCCGCTCATCTTCGGCATGCTGGGCGGCACACCGCTGCTCGGCCTGCCGGGCAATCCCGTATCGTCGCTTGTGTGCGCGATGCTGTTTCTGAGACCCGCCATCACGGCATTGCTGGGAGCGGATACGAAAGCGGAATTGCGTGCCGCCACACTGATCCGCGATCTGCCCGCGAATGATCAACGTCAGGACTATCTCCGGGCACGAACGGAAGTCCGCGACGGAAAGCTCTGCGTGGAGGCTTTCATGATTCAGGATTCCTCCATGCTGAGTATCCTGGCCAAAGCGAACGCACTGATCGTCCGACCCCCCAACGCCTCCGCCGCAAAGGCAGGCGATCAGGTCGATATTCTTCCGCTCGAATTATAGCGCGGCTTCGGGATTGTAAGGCCACCAAGCTGTTACCAGCAGAAACATGTTCAACAGCCCTGCGTCGTCGCTGAGCGGTGCCAGGAGCGTTTCCTGATAGAGCCATGTGCTGTCGGCGTAAGACATGCGTCCATGCACGCGCAAAGGCGCCTGTGCGGATGTGACAAGCTCGAGCGCCTCACGCCAACGCCGCTCCATCTCGAGCGGCAGGAATTCCTGAAGCTTGCGATGCGCGACGGCACCGTAGCGCTCGCGCACACGTTCGCCTGTCAGGCGGACAAAATAATCGACCTTGCCGTCTTCACCCACGCGCCTCTCGATGAGGCTCACATTCGAAATGAAATCCTTCATTCCCCGAGGCGAAAAATCTTTGACGGAAGGCAACCCGTTCCCACCGCGCAGCTCCTTCCAATAAGCCAGCCCCTTGCCTGTCGTCTCGTTTTCAAAAGCGAGCGACCAGTCATAAGACACTGGCGGCAAATCGGGGCGGGACTTGGCAGCTTCCGGCATGATCCCGACCTTATCAAAGGAGCGCCAGTCAAAAGTTAACAGTTGCGCTTCAAACGCTTCGCGAGTGCAACAAACACTAGATGTGGATGTTCGCCGAATCCGCGCGCACAAAAATGAGGAAACAACTTCTTGCTTGAATAAGCGAAAGGCGGAGGCCTTCCGGCTCCGCCCTCCAACTCAAGGTCTGCGTTCGATTAGAACGTAACCCAAAGGCCGTTGCGCCAATAGCCGCGGCCATCATGCTCGTGCCAGCGATAATGATGGCGATGGTCCCAGCGCCAGTTGTCATCGTGGACGACAACGCCGAAGCCAGTCGGATAGCTGTAGCGTTCATGGGTGTGCCAGCACACGCCGTTGTCGTTACACACAACATAAGCCGATGCCGCCGTGCCTGAGATCGCCAAGGCGCCTGCACCGATAAGCGCCGCCGTCAAAGTCTTTCCAAGTTTCGTCATGCTTCTCACTCCAAGAAGCCCCTCTTGACCCGGTTAGAACGGGCAGCCCGCCAAACCCGTTCCTAAGAAACCCTGTGGGAACACGGGCATTGACCCCCTTCCAGAACTAAAGTAGAACGATTCTCCGTGTTTCGGATTTGTTCGTCTCTGATTCGAGGCGGCGGCGAGAACCGGGAGAAAAAGAGATCATGCTTACGCGCAAACAATACGAATTGCTGATGTTCATCCACGAGCGGGTGCGCGAAACCGGCATTCCCCCTTCCTTCGATGAGATGAAGGATGCCCTGGACCTGAAATCCAAGTCCGGCATCCACCGCCTGATTACGGCGCTTGAGGAGCGCGGCTTCCTGCGCCGCATGGAAAAGCGTGCCCGTGCCCTGGAAGTGCTGAAACTGCCCGACAACGTCTCTGAGACGCAGCGTCCGGCGACGACACGCAGCCAGGCACAGCGGCTGGTGCACCCTGCCCGGCGCGGCGCTGACAACCGGACTGCCGGCGACGCCCGCAGTGCCGGTGCGCCGAGACGCGCCAGCGGCGATGGCGAGAATGCCGTGTCCGTTCCCGTGCTGGGCCGGATCGCTGCCGGTACGCCGATCGAAGCGATCCAGAACAAGGTGGCCGAGGTGCCCGTTCCCGGCGGCATGATTGGCCGCGGCGATCATTACGCGCTCGAAGTGACGGGCGACTCCATGATCAATGCAGGCATCCTCGATGGCGACACGGTGATCATCCAGGAATCCGACAGCGCCAACACCGGCGAGATCGTCGTAGCGCTGGTGGACAACCAGGAAGCCACGTTGAAGCGCTTGCGCCGCCGTGGCGACTCCATCGCTTTGGAAGCCGCCAATCCCGCCTATGAGACACGCCTTTACGGTGCGGATCGCGTGCGGGTTCAGGGCAAGCTCGTGGGATTGATCCGGCGCTATTGAGCGCCGGGTCGCCTGCGCGGCCACACATTCCACGGCCTGTCGCCACGCGTTTCGCGAACATTTTGGACGCGTAGCGGCTTGCCAAACCAAACCGCATAAGCGCCGTTACGCGCGACATCGAAGCGATCGATGGTGAGTTTGGGGCGCGTGCAGAACCCGCGCGCCGGCGTGGCGCTGATGACGATGTCGGCGCTGGCACAATCCTCCGCCAGCGCCATCGCCCGCGAAGACGCCGCGATGAGCATTCCGTTCCGCGCGTGGGCGACACAACCATCGGAATCGCAGCGCACGCCATCGCGCGGCGTCGCTATGGTAGTGGTGTAGTCGCGGTCATCGCCGTCGCGCTTCAACCATTCGGTGGCGGAGAATTTGTCGGCGGGCTTGCGCAGCAAACGCAAAGCCCCGTCCGCACCGCGAATGGCCACCGTCATCCCATCGCGTGCGATGAGAAGATCCGGCTGCTGCACCATGAAAATCGCGGCGACACCCATCACCATGGGAAGAAATCCGAACCAGCGCCAGCGCGTGCGCCAGATCGCAATCCACAATCCGCCCAGAGACATGAGCACAATGGCGCTGACCGGCCATGCCGCCGTGATCGACACCGCGCCGGGCAGCCCCGACACCCAGCGCCCCACCACCAGCATCGCTTCAATGCCGTAGCCCATCACGATCAGTGGAATGCGGTCCAATCCAAAAGGCATCGTCAGAACCGCGACCGCTGCCGCGGGCATGGTGAGAAAGCCCATGATCGGCATGGCGAGGAGATTGCCCAGCACGGCATAATGCGTCGCACGGTCGAAATGGAACGCCGCGAACGGTGCGGTGGCAACGGAGCCTACAAAGCTTGTGATCGCGATACCGCGCATATAGCGGCGCACACCCGGTAACGGCCAGAACTGGCCTTCCTGAAACGAGCGTGATCGCTCCCATTCCGCAACCGCCACAAGGGACACAACCGCGGCGAAGGACATCTGGAAACCAGGCTCGATGATGCTCTCTGGAAGTAGCAGCAAAACAATCGCGGCCGCCATCGCCACGGAGCGCATCGAAAGCGCCGGCCGGTCGAACAGAATGGCAAGCAGCATCGTCGTCAGCATCACATAAGCGCGCGTTGCCGGAACCGCGGCGCCGCTGATGATGAGATAGAACGTCGCTCCGCCAAGCGCGGCGACCGCCGCCCATTTCTTGATCGGCCAAACCAGCGCGATGAACGGAAACAGCGCAAGAATAGCGCGCACAGCCCAGAACAATCCCAATCCCACCAGCGCCATGTGCAGGCCTGCAATGGCCAGAACATGCGCAAGCCCGGCGTCGCGCAACGCGGATTCATCGTCTGCCGAGATCGCTCCGCGATCGCCGGTAATGAGCGCCGCCGCGATGCCGCCCGTGCTTCCGGGCAGCACGTCATGGATATGCTCTGTCATGCGCCAGCGCAGGAACTCGATATGTGTGACGATGCGGTCACTCCAATCCGGCGCGTGGTGCGCGATCAAGGTCGGTTTACCGAAGGAAAAGCCGACCGCGCCGATGCGCAGGAAATAGGCCGCACGCCCGAAATCATAGTCGCCGGGCGATGCCGGCGATGGCGGCGGCATCAGAACCGCGCGAACCGATATCACATCGCCGGGTTTGAGATTTTCCGCACCGCTGCGGACCGACACACGAACCCGCGCCGGCATGCGTTCCGTTCGCATATGGCCGATCTTGTGTGTGGTCAGCACCAAGCGAACCCCCTTGCCGTGAAGCTGCGTGCTGTCCACGACACCTTCGATCATCACCGGTCCGGTGCGATGAAAGAGAACGGGCGCAGCCACGCGATCGGCTTTCAGTTTCGCGGTCGCAAATCCGATCGCGAACGCTGCAACCAGCCCTAGGCCCAGACGCGCGGGAAGGCTCTCACCGGCGAATGCGACGACCGCGATGAGCATCCCCGAAAGGAGGAATGGAAGCGCAAGGCGGCTCGATGGTTCGAAGGGCAATGCAAAATAGAGCGCAACGCCTGCCCCCAATGCGACGGGCAGCCAGAGCACCCAGCGTTCGGCTTCCTGCCGCAGTGTGTTCCCCAGCGCGTCAAACGCGCGCGACCACGCTGCGGGCCGGACAAATGCCAGCGCAGCGCGCGCCTTCCAGACCGGAAACGGAGCTACCCCCACGGAACCTTGTTTGCTAGAAGCCTCGCGTTACAACAGCCGAAAACGCCGGCCGGCCTCCGAAAGCCTTTTCAGTATGACCGAAAATAAGAAACCCGTCCTTCGCTTTGCGCCCTCGCCCACCGGTTTTCTGCACATCGGCGGCGCGCGCACGGCCCTGTTCAACTGGCTGTTTGCCCGCCACACCGGCGGTACGTTCCTGCTGCGTATCGAGGATACCGACCGCGAACGCTCCACGCCGGAAGCCGTTGCCGCCATCCTGAATGGGCTGGAGTGGATGGGACTGAACTGGGACGGACAGACCGTCTATCAGTTCGCGCGAGCGGGGCGGCATCGCGAAGTGGCCGAACAGTTACTCGCGGAAGGTAAAGCCTATCGCTGCTACGCCACTGCGGAAGAACTCACCGAGATGCGCGACGCCCAGCGCGCCGCCGGAAAACCGATCCGTTATGACGGACGCTGGCGCGACCGCGAGGCAGGCCCTGAACAAGACGGCAAGCCTTTCGTCGTTCGCCTGCGCGCGGCGCAGACCGGCGAGACGGTAGTGCACGATCTCATTCAGGGCGACGTGACATTCGCGAACGAAAATCTCGACGACATGATCCTGCTGCGCTCCGACGGCACACCCACTTACATGCTGGCCGTGGTGGTGGACGATCAGGATATGGGTGTGACGCACGTCATCCGCGGTGATGACCACCTGAACAACGCTGCGCGCCAGTTGCAGATCATTCAGGCGATGGGTTGGCCAGAGCCGGTCTATGGCCATCTGCCGCTGATCCACGGACCGGATGGCGCCAAGCTGTCCAAACGTCACGGCGCGCTGGCCGTCGAAGCCTATCGCGACATGGGCTATCTGCCGGAGACGATGCGCAACTACCTGCTCCGCCTCGGCTGGAGTCATGGCGATGACGAGATCATCTCCACCGAACAGGCGATCGAATGGTTCAACCTGGAGAGCATCGGCCGCAGCCCGTCGCGCATGGATTACAAGAAGCTCGACAATCTGAACGGCCACTACATCCGCGCCGCCGACAATCAGCATCTGGCGACGGAAGTGACCAATCTGCTTTCGCGCCGCGAGCCGCCGGTGATCCTGGACGGCAAAGCATGGGCGCGATTGATGGAGGCGATGCCAGGCTTGAAAGAACGCGCAAAGACGCTGGTCGAACTCTCTCAGTCTGCGGAATTTCTGTATACGGACGGTCCGCGCACGCTGGATGAGGCGGCGACAAAGTTACTCACGCCCGAGGCGCGCAAGACGCTCACCGAACTCAAGTCGATCTTCAAGCACGCCCCGGAGTGGTCGGCGCACGCATTGGAAGAGAAAGCACGCAACTTCGCCGAACAGCATGGGTTGAAGCTTGGCCAGGTCGCGCAGCCGCTTCGCGCCGCGCTCACAGGCAAGGCGAGCTCACCCCCGATTTTCGATGTTCTCGCGGTTCTGGGCCGCGAAGAGGCCCTGTTACGATTGGGGGCTTGGACTGCGTGAAATTCACGCAAACCTGACCCCGATTTGGGCGGAAAGTGGTGACGTGGTTAACCTTCGGGGTCTATAATTGTTGCAGTGCAAGATAAGCGGTCTCGCCGCTTGAGAAGGATCACCCCATGAGAGAGAGCAAGGCCAAGCCGTCCGGTTCCGCGACGCTCAGCTACAAGAACAAAAACTACGAACTGCCCGTCTTCTCCGGCACCGAAGGCCCGAACGTGATGGACATCCGCAAGCTCTACGGCGATGCGGACATCTTCACCTACGACCCCGGCTTCACCTCCACGGCGAGCTGCGAAAGCGACATCACCTTCATCGATGGCGACAAGGGCATTCTCCTCTATCGCGGCTATTCCATCGACCAGCTTGCCGCCCATTCGAATTTCCTCGAAGTCTGCTATCTGCTGCTGCACGGCGAATTGCCGAACAAAAAGGAGATGGCAGCGTTTGATCATTCGATCACCATGCACACTATGGTGCACGATCAGATGTCGACCTTCTATCGCGG
>Ga0153956_1001304_pt1 | contig 22661 bp, 21 predicted proteins | sample TSFL040MetaG_FD_104704 | JGI IMG/M metagenome (GOLD analysis project Ga0153956, IMG submission 104704) | Attine ant fungus gardens microbial communities from Florida, USA - TSFL040 MetaG | ecosystem: Host-associated > Fungi > Mycelium > Unclassified | place: USA: Florida, Wekiwa Springs... | reverse complement strand
TCCACCGCGTATTCCAGGATCAGGCGGAATGCGTGCCCGGCGCGACGAGCGTGAAGCTGGTGCCGGATGAGCAGATCCAGCGCATCGTGCTGTGCTCCGGCAAAGTCTATTTCGACCTGATGGACGAGCGCGAGAAGCGCGGCGAAGGCCGCATCCAGATCCTGCGCATCGAACAGCTTTATCCGTTTCCGCGCGAAACGCTGGCACAGGAGCTTCGCCGCTTCCCCAAGGCCGACATCGTGTGGTGTCAGGAAGAGCCGAAGAACCAGGGCGCGTGGCATTTCGTGGAAGAGAAGATCGAAGACACGCTCGGCGATCTGGGCAGCGACCGCCGTCCGCATTATGTCGGCCGCCCCGAATATGCGTCCACCGCCGCCGGATTGATGAGCCAGCATCTTGCCGAATTGAAAGCATTCCTCAACGACGCGCTGTCGCTATAAGTTTCGAAAGAGATTGAAATGAGCATCGAGATCAAAGTGCCCGCCATGGGCGAAAGCGTGACGGAAGCCACCGTTGCGCGCTGGTTCAAGAAGGAAGGCGAAGCAGTCAAGCGCGACGAGCCGATCCTCGAACTGGAAACCGACAAGGTGACAGTGGAAGTGCCCGCGCCGGCCGATGGCGCGATTGAATCCATTTCCGTGCAGGCCGGCGCCACGGTTCAAGTCGGCACCATTCTCGGGCAAATCGCGGAAGGCAAAGCCGGAAGCGCTTCCGCGGCACCGGCGAGCAATCCGCAAGCCGCGGCACCTAAGCCCGCCGCTCCCGCGGCTGCACCGCCGCCCGCTCCTGTTGCGCCCAAGCCGGTACCGCAAGCGGTTGCACAACCGCTGACGCCGCAAGCCGCAGCGCCTGTCATGCCCAGCGTGCGCCGCATCGCCGAAGAAAGCGGTCTCAATCCCGCATCCGTCGCAGGAACAGGCCGCGATGGCCGTGTTCTGAAAGGCGACATGCTGTCGGCGCTGGAATCGCGCGCTGCTGCGCCGCGCCCCGCTGTTGCCGCTGCGCCGTCCGGCCCGCGCGCCAACGCCGCCCGCGAGGAGCGCGTGACGATGACGCGCCTGCGCAAGACCATCGCGCTGCGCCTGAAGGAATCGCAGAACACCGCCGCCATGCTCACCACCTTCAACGAGGTCGACATGACCGCGGTGATGGCGCTGCGCAGCGAATACAAGGACAGCTTCGAGAAGAAACATGGCGTGCGCCTGGGCTTCATGGGCTTCTTCGTGAAAGCCTGCATCGCCGCGCTGAAGGACATTCCGAACGTCAACGCCGAGATCGAAGGCGATGACGTCGTTTACAAGAACTATTACGACATCGGCATCGCGGTCTCGACGGAGAAAGGCCTTGTCGTGCCGGTGGTGCGCGATGCGGACCGCCTTTCACTGGCCGGTATCGAAGCGTCCATCACCGATTATGGAACGCGCGCTCGCGACGGCAAGCTGAAGATCGAAGAGCTGCAAGGCGGCACCTTCTCCATCACCAATGGGGGCGTGTTCGGTTCGCTGATGTCGACGCCGATCATCAACGCGCCGCAGTCGGGCATCCTGGGCATGCACAAGATCCAACCGCGCCCGATGGCGATCGACGGCAAGGTGGAAATCCGCCCGATGATGTATCTGGCGCTGTCCTACGATCACCGCCTCGTTGACGGCCGCGAAGCCGTCACCTTCCTCGTGCGTGTGAAGGAAAACATCGAAGATCCCGAACGCCTTCTGCTGGACGTTTAATCCATGGCTGATTCATTCGACGTCGTCGTTATCGGCGGCGGTCCCGGCGGGTACAACGCCGCCATTCGCGCAGGTCAGTTGGGCCTCACCTCCGCCTGTATCGATAAGCGCGGCGCGTTCGGCGGCACATGCCTGAACGTGGGCTGCATTCCCTCCAAGGCGCTCCTGCATGCCAGCCATCTCTATGATGAAGCGCTGACGGAATTCCCCAAGCTCGGCATCAAGGCGACGGTCGAGCTCGATCTGCCGGGCATGATGGCGCACAAGACGAAAGTCGTGGGCGAACTCACGCGCGGCGTCGAATTCCTGCTCAAGAAAGCCAAGTCCGAAGCCATCGTCGGCGAAGCGCATATCGATGCGCCGGGCCAGATCACGGTGAAGCTGAAAGACGGCTCCACGCGCAGCATCGCCGTCAAGAACATCGTCATCGCATCGGGCTCGGACATCATGACCGTTCCGGGCGTGACTGTGGATGAGGAAACGATCGTCTCCTCCACCGGCGCGCTGTCGCTCAAGCAGGTGCCCAAGCGGCTGCTGGTTGTCGGCGGCGGTTATATCGGCCTCGAGTTAGGCTCGGTGTGGCGGCGTCTCGGCAGCGAAGTGACGGTGGTGGAATTCCTTGACCGCATCACGCCGGGTCTGGATGGCGAGATCGGGAAGAATTTCCAGCGCGTCCTCAGCAAGCAGGGCATGAAGTTCCAGCTTTCCACCAAGGTGGTCGGCGTCGAGAAAACCTCGAACGGTTTGTCGGTCACGCTGGAGCCCGCGCAAGGCGGCGCGCAGACGAAGATCGAGACCGATATCGTTCTCGTCTCCATCGGCCGCAAGGCTTACACCGAAAATCTCGGCCTCATCTCGATCGGCGTGAAGGTTGATCCGCGCGGCCGCGTCATCACCGACGCGCATTACAAGTCGAGCGTGCCTGGCATCTGGGCCATCGGCGATGTGCGCGAAGGCGCGATGCTGGCGCACAAGGCCGAAGACGAAGCCGTGGCCTGCATCGAGAACATCGCGGGCAAATCCGGCCATGTGAATTACGACGCGATCCCTGCGGTGGTTTACACCGCGCCGGAAGTGGCGAGCGTCGGCAAGACTGAGGAAGAACTGAAAACCGCCGGAGTCGCTTACAAAGTCGGCAAATTCCCCTTCACCGCCAACGCGCGCGCGAAAACCATCGCAGCGACGGACGGTTTCGCCAAGATCATCGCCGACGCCAAGACGGACCGCGTGCTCGGCGCGCATATTCTCGGCGCCAATGCAGGCGAGATGATTTCGGAAGTAGCGCTTGCCATCGAATTCGGTGCGGCGAGCGAAGACATCGCGCGCACCAGCCATCCGCACCCCACGCTGTCGGAAGCAATCCGGCAGGCGTCCATGGGTGTCGAAGGCTGGACGATGCAGATGTAGTTCGGATCGCATCCTTCAAATATGAAAACGGCGGGATCGAAGTCCCGCCGTTTTCGTTTTGCGTTCTAAAGACGCGGCCTAATGGTGATCGTCGTGATGGTCGCCGTCATGGTGATCATCATGGCCATCGTGATGATCGTCATGCCCGTCGCCGTCATGGCCATCATGACGATCGCCGTCATGCCAGTCATGATCGTCGTGGCGATCGCCATCGCGCCAGCCATCGTGATCGTCGTTCCTGTCGCGATCGTGCCAGCCGCCCTTGTCGTCGTGCCAGCCGTCGCGCCAATGGCCATCGCCATCGTGCCAGCGCTCCCAGCGATGCCATTTGTGGCCGTCGTCATAAAAGCCGTCTTCGTCGCCATAGCTCGCGGTCTCATAGCCGTCGTGAAAGCCGACGCGGTAGCCATGCCGGAATCCGCGATTGTAGGCATGCACGCGGGCGCGATAGCAGCCGCAGCCATCATCCCAATAACGGTCGTATGAGCCGTGACAGCCATAGCCGCAATCGCCGACGCGCGGGATATAGAGGCTCGACTCGTAGCGACAATCATATTGGCCGGCGTTGCAGGAATAGACTTCCCGCGCGCCGTAATAACCGCCGCCATCGCAATAATCACACGCGAACGCCGCGCCGCTGAAAAGCAGCGCGCCAAATGCAACAACAAAGATTTTCAAATAGCTGGACATCGGATTCCCCCCAACGTCGCGACCGACTGTTCGCGCGCATGGTAAACGATTCTGGGCCAATCCGGTTGCAAAGACGCGAGACTCGCGGGCACGTTGAGAAAAGCCAGCACCATCAGCGGCTTGCGTTCAATTTTCCTTGGCCGGCGAATGGATGTGCTCCGGCCGCACGCCGATTCCCACCGCATAGGCCGGGATGGTTCTGAGAATCGGAATAGCCTTGAGCAATCTGAGCAGGAAGGGCGGTTTGACCGGCGCAGTGCTCACCAGCGTCGGCGCGATGATGCTGTTCTGAATCGCGACCTGAACGGCCTGGGTGACTTTCACCGCGAATTCGCGCCGCGCCTGCACCTTGTTGAGATCGTCCAAGGTAGGCTTGCCGCGCGCCAGCGGCGCCCACAACAGATTGGCCGTGGCGATGGCGTCCTGAACCGCGAGATTGATGCCGATGCCGCCAACCGGCGACATGGCGTGCGCGCTGTCGCCGATGCAAAGCAGACCCGGCTTCGCCCATTGCGGCAGGCGGTCCACGGTGACGGTGAGAAGGCTTACATCGTCGAAACTTGCGAGCGCATCGATGCGGTCGGCAGCGAAGCCCGCCGCTTTCTTGAGACGGGCGCGGAATTTTCCGATCCCTTGCGCCTTGATCTCCTCGAAGCCGTTCTTGGGAACGACAAAGGCGCATTGCCAGTAATCGCCACGGTCGATCATCACGAAGAGAAGCCCGGCCGACACGCGGCCAAGCGCGGCTTCGGGATCGCTCTTCTTGCGCGGCAGCTTGAGCCACAACACATCGATGGGCGAACCGAATTCGCGGGGAACAAAGCCCGCCTTTTCGCGAATGGTGGAGTGACGCCCATCCGCGCCAATGACAAGATCGCTCTCGATGTTGAGCGGGCCGTCTTTGGTTTCCGCGACAAGACCGGCAACGCGATCGCCGGAAGCGATCAGATCGACGGCTTTGACTTCCATCATCAGCCGGAAATGCGGCAGCACCTTCGCTTTCTTCGCCAGGAAGTTCAGAAAATCCCATTGCGGCATGATCGCGATGAATTGTGCATGCCCCGGCAGATGCCGGAAATCGCCCACCGGATACGTCACCCCTTCGATCTCGGCGGCGATGTCGCGCAATTCCTGATGCGGCACTTCGCGAAATTCATCGAGAAAGCCGAGTTCGTAGATCGCGTTCAGCGTGGCGGGATGAACGGTGTCGCCGCGGAAGTCACGGAAGAAGTCCTTGTGCTTCTCCAGCACGATCACGTCGATGCCCGCGCGCGCCAGAAGAAAGCCGCACATCATGCCGGCCGGGCCGCCGCCGGCGACGACAACGCGTGTGGACAAAGTCTTTCCGGAATCCATCACGCCCCACATCCTCACGTCACGCAGCGAAATTCGCGCCGGGGGCCCACGACCGCAATGAAAAAGCCGTTCAGCAAGCCCTTATCAAAGGCGGCATGTTGCCCTATATTTGAGTCGCAACAGTTTTTTCGAAAGGAGGTGATCCAGTGTCTCATTGTCATGACCTGCGGCCCGTGAGGTTCGCGAACTGGATCGTTCGTTTTTCGGAGGTCCGGGCGGCCTGACCGCTCTGCGGTTCACGGGAACCGCGTACTGACAATGGAAGGGTCGTCCTGAGAAGGGCGGCCCTTCTTTGTTTTCAGCTTATTTTGTGGCGCCTTCCCGAAAGCGTGATGGCGCATTTTGCCCGGGCTTCGTGTTAAAAACCTCCCGCAAAAAGAGCGCGTTTCCGCGCCGGTTCATCAGGGGGGAATTCCCATGCGTTTTCGTTCCATCATTCTGGCATCGGCTGCGTTTGCCCTTCTGGCAGGCGGCGCCATCGCCGCGTCCGCCGTGCACGGCATCGACACCGCCGCCATGGATACGTCCATCAAGCCGGGCGACGACTTTTATGGCTACGCCAACGGCAACTGGATGAAGACGGCGGAGATCCCGCCGGATCTCTCCAGTTGGGGTTCGTTCGGGATGCTCGCGCGCGAGGTGCAGTTGCGCAATCGCGGCTTGATGGAACAGGCGGGCAATGCGCCCGAAGGCAGCGAAGCGCGCAAGGTGGGCGACTACTACGCCAGCTTCATGGATGAAGCGGCGATCGAGAAGGCCGGCCTCACCCCGCTGAAGAGTGAGCTGGACCGCATCGCCGCGATCAAGGATGCGAAAGATCTTGCGGCGGAGATCGGCGCCAGCCAGCGTATCGATGTCGATCCGCTCAACAACACCAATTTCCACACCGATCATCTCTTCGGCATCTGGGTAGCGCCCGGCTTCAACGATCCGACGCATTACACCCCTTACATGCTGCAAGGCGGCATCGGCCTTCCCGACCGCGACTATTATCTGACGGACAACGCCAAGATGGCGGACATCCGCGCCAAATACATCGCGCACATTACCAAGGTGCTCACCCTTATGGGCACAGCAGAGCCGGCGAAGAAGGCGCAGGCGATTTTCGATCTGGAGAAGAAGATCGCCGACGCGCAGGAAAGCCGCGTGGATTCGGAAGACATCCTCAAAGCCAACAATGCGTGGAAGCGCGCGGACTTCGCGGCCAAGGCGCAAGGCTTCGACTGGGACACCTATTTCGACTCGGCCGGGCTTTCCAAGCAGAACAATTTCATCGTCTGGCAACCGGCAGCGGTTTCGAGCATCGCTTCCATCGTGAAGATCACGCCGATTTCGGTTTGGCGCGATTATCTCGCCTATCATGCGGTGGACGATCACTCCGCCTTCCTGCCCAAGGCCTTCGCGGATGAGAGCTTCGATTTCTACAGCCACACGCTGTCAGGCACGCCGCAGCAGGCCGAGCGCTGGAAGCGCGCCGTCAACGCCACCAATGCGGCATTGGGCGATGCCGAGGGCCAGCTTTATGTGAAGCGTTACTTCCCGGCGTCCGCGAAAGCCAAGGCGGAGGAAATCGTTTCCAATCTTAAAATCGCATTGAAGCACCGTATCGATCATCTGGACTGGATGAATCCGACGACCCGCACCAAGGCGAAAGAGAAGGTGGATTCGTTCTATGTCGGTGTCGGCTATCCGGAGAAGTGGCGCGACTATTCGGCGGTGAAGGTCGTCAAAGGCGATGCGCTGGGCAACGAGATGCGCGCCGATGAGGCGGACTATCATTACTGGATCGGCCGGTTGGGCCAGACCGTGGATCGCAGCCAATGGTCGATGACGCCGCAAACGGTGAACGCGGTGAACCTGCCCTTGCAGAACGCAGTCAACATTCCCGCCGCGATCCTGCAGCCGCCTTTCTTCGATCCCAACGCGAGCGACGCGGTGAATTATGGCGCCATCGGCGTGACCATGGGCCATGAGATCACGCACAGCTTCGACAATCAGGGCGCGCAGTTCGGGCCACATGGCGAACTGAGCAACTGGTGGACCAAGGAAGACTTCGCGCATTTCACCGCGGCGGGTGACCAACTGGCCAAGCAATATGATGGCTACAAGCCCTTCCCCGATCTGGCGGTGAACGGAAAGCTGACCTTGGGCGAGAACATCGCCGATCTTGGCGGCCTCAACGCGTCGCATGATGCTTGGCTGGCGTCTTTGCATGGCAAACCGGCGCCGATGCAGGCGGGCTTCACCGGCGAGCAGCAATTCTTCCTCGGCTACGCGACGGTGTGGCGGACGAAGACGCGCGAAGCGGCACTGCGCCGGCAGATCCTCACCAATGAGCACGCGCCGGGGCAATATCGCGCCGACAATGTGCGCAATGTGGATGCCTGGTACAAAGCTTTCGACGTGAAGCCGGGCGAGACGCTTTATCTGTCGCCGGAGAACCGCGTTCACATCTGGTAAGACAGGTCGCGACGCTACGGAAAGCGCCGGTCCCTTCGCGGGGGCCGGCGTTTTGCTTTGCTTGACGATGGCGCTGCGGCGGTTTCAAATTTGCGCCGGAAACACTCAACCAAAACAAAAACATGGCGCGCGAAGAACTGCTCGACCTCGGATTGCAACAGGCCCATCTGCCTGCGCTGTTGATGGCGCTGGTACATGTCAGCGGCGATGCATCGATCCTCGATGAATTCCCGCGGCCGGTTTACGACTTCTTCGCGGAAGGCCGCCTGGGCGGCTATTCGGAAAGCCAGCAGGCGCAGATCCGCGCGCGGGCGAAAGAGATCATCGAAGCCTATCTCGTCGGCAGCCAGAAGCTTCCGCCGCCGCCATCGGGTGCCACCGTGCGCAAGATGATGAACTTCATCGCGGGCGCGGATATCCCTGAGCACTACGTGCCTTTCATGGAAGAAGAGCTTGGGCTCACCGGCGAGGATGTGAAGCATCCGCATTGGGAAACCGAAAAGCTGAGCGCCGCGCGTGGAAAGCTGCGCGTGGTGGTGATCGGTGCGGGGATGAGCGGCATCCTCTCCGCCATTCGCCTGAAACAGGCGGGCATCGCGTTCGATGTAATCGAAAAGAACGCCGATGTCGGCGGGACGTGGTTCGAGAACACCTATCCGGGCTGTCGCGTCGACAATCCGAATCACATGTATTCGTTCAGCTTCGAGCCGAACCATGATTGGCCCTATCACTATTCCACGCAGGACGTGCTGCTGGGCTATTTCCAGCGGACGGCGGACAAATATGGCCTACGCAAAAATATTCGCTTCGAGACGACAGTCACCGAGGCCCGCTTCGACGAAAAGACGGCGAAATGGCATGTAACCATCAAGGACAAGTCGGGCCGCGAGGAAACGCTTGTCGCCGATGCGGTGATCAGCGCCGTGGGACAACTCAACCAGCCGAAGCTTCCCGACATCAAAGGCGTCGGTTCGTTCAAAGGTCCGACGTTCCATTCCGCGCAATGGCAGCATGGCGTCGATCTAAAGGGCAAGCGCATCAACGTGATCGGCACGGGCGCGAGCGCCTTCCAGTTCGTGCCGGAGATCGCGCCGGATGCGAAGGAGCTGAAAGTCTTCCAGCGCACGCCGCCCTGGCTTGGGCCGACGCCGGATTATCACGACAAGGTCGGCGAAGGGAAAAAGTGGCTGCTCGAACACGTTCCCATGTACGACAAGTGGTACCGCTTCTGGCTGTTCTGGATGCTGACAGACGGCATCTATGAGTTCGTGAAGACCGATCCTGCCTATAACGGCCCACCCAGCGCGGTATCTCCGAACAACGCGCTGCTGCGCGAGATGCTGACTGCCGCGATCAAGCCACAGACCGACGACGCGCCGGAGCTTCTACAGAAGATCATTCCCGAATATCCCTTCGGCGGAAAACGCTCGCTGCGCGACAACGGCAAATGGGTGGAAGCGCTGAAGCGCCCCAATGTCGAGCTTGTCACCGAGCCGATCGCCGAGATCAACGCGACCGGCGTGAAGACGAAGGACGGCAAGCAATATGATTCCGATGTGTTGATCTACGGCACCGGCTTCCACGCCAGCAACTTCCTGCGCACATTCAAGATCTATGGCCGCGGCGGCGTGGAGCTACACGATCAATGGAATGGCGATGCGCGCGCTTATCTGGGCATGACGGTGCCGCACTTCCCCAATTTCTTCATCATCTACGGACCGAACACCAACATCGTGGTGAACGGCTCAATCATCTTCTTCAGCGAATGCAGCGTGCGCTACATCATGGGCTGCCTGCGCCTGCTCGCCGAAACCGGCAGCGCGACGATGGAGCCGAAAGAAGGCGTGCATGACAGCTTCAACGAGAAGGTGGACGCGACGAACGCGCTGATGGCCTGGGGCGCGCCGCAGGTGACCAGCTGGTACAAGAACGAGAAGGGCCGCGTCAGCCAGAACTGGCCCTTCCCGCTTGTCGACTACTGGAACGCGACGCTGAAGCCCAACCCGAACGATTTCGAGTTGCGCAAGGCAGGCTAGCCCCAAATCTCCTTCGCGTAGCGCAGGAAGTTCTTGCCCATGATCTTTTCGATGCGGGCTTCGCTGTAGCCTTTGGCTTTCAGCAGGCCCTCCAGCTTGTGGAACTGATCGGGGCCGCGCAGGTCGATCACGAAGGGATAAGTGTCGGGCGTCTCGCCGGTGGCGCCGAGGCCCTGCTTCGCGCGGTCGGCGATCTGCTTTTCGACGAAGCCGCGATACAGATTCATATCGTCGATGCCCGTGACATCGCCATCGGTGCCGATGCCCACGCAATCCTCGCCGCAGACATTCACCGCATGGTCGATATGCGCCACGACGTCTTCGGCATGCGGATGGCTGTCGGCTTTCAGGAACGGCATGAAATAGATGCCGACGAAGCCGCCCTTCGAGGCCACCAGCTTCAATTCTTCATCGGTCTTGTTGCGCGGCATGTCGCAGAGCGCACGGCAGCCGGTGTGGTTGATCGAGATCGGTGCTTTCGACACGCGCGCCGCATCCAGACAGGTGTTCTGCCCCGAGTGGGACAGATCGACCATGATGCGATTTTCGTTTAACTGCGCCACGACCTCGCGGCCGAAATCGGTGAGGCCCTTGTTCTCTTTCACCATGGAGCCATCACCCAGTTGATTGCGCGGATTGTAGGTGAGCTGGATTACCCGCACGCCAAGGCCTTTGAACGTAGCGACGCGGCTGGCGTCGTTGCCCATCATCGCAGCGTTCTGAAAGCCATAGATAAGGCCGATCTTGTTTTCGACCTTCGCGCGCAGAATATCATCCGCCTTCTCGACGCGCAGTAGATCGTTCGGCCGCGCGCGCAACGCATCGTCCCACATGGCGATGGTGCGGATCGTATCTTCGTAAGGCTCCTGCGGGCCGCCCACATAACCCAGCGTGACGTTCACCGCGGTCAGACCCGCAGCGCGCGCATCGGCAATGGTGCGATCGTCCATATCGATCTGCTCCATGCCGACGGGATTGCTACCTTGCGGACGGGTGAGCGCGAGATTGGGGTTTTCCAAACCGCCCAGTGCGTTGACGATGATCATGCTGCCCGCCCCTTTTGCCGCTTTCGGAGCGGCTTTTGCGAATGCCTGTACCGAAATGGAACTTGCCGCCACAGCAACACCCATTGCCAAAACTTCACGTCTATTGCCGCTGGTCACCCACACCCCCATTTATCTTTTGGAGTAGCATTGTTCTTGGCGCTGCCACGCGGCGCAACCTTATTCGCCGCGCCCGCGTTGCAGCCATGAGGGTTGTGCCATGCGAAGCGTTCAAAGCCGTCTGCATCTGATATGGGCCGACAAGCTCGTGCTGTGGCTCGTGATTCTGGGCATCGCGGCGCTCGCGATCTGCTGGTGCCTGGTCGCTGTCGCGGCGGGCGTGGACGGCGCCAATCATGTGGCGCTGAGCTTTGGATGGGACCCCAACATCGCCATTGCGCTGCTGACGCTATGGGCCGTTCTGCGCGCGCTCGATTTCGTTGCCGGCGGCTCGACTTACAAGCTCTTCGTTCCCGCGCGTGAGCCGGCAGCGCCGGTGATGACGGTTCACGAGCAACCGGCCTCCACAGGCAAGCCCATGGCGGCGGTCTAGTATTTCTTTTCTCAAGCGAAGAATGGCCTGCCACCCGAAGCCGCGCGATATCGGGCTGTCTCCCTACGCGCTTTCGCGCTTCGGGAGATCACCCCCCGCCGCTGCGCGGCGTAGGGTGGTGCGGGCGGTCGGACTTGAACCGACACAGGCCTTGCGGCCCAACGGATTTTAAGTCCCTTCGTGGTATTCTTACAACATTGTTCTAATTAGATATTTTCAATCTTCTATGTGCTTGTGTGCTAGGCAATGTGCTAAATTCGCGAAAGCGGCCGGTTTCAAAGGCTTCTGCGAACAGTCAAATTTGGCCGCCAAATCGAGGATTTTCGAGCGGCCTATAGCTTCTAAATCTCGTCGCCTGCCCTGCACGCCCTTGTATGTGCGACCCCACTTTTCCGGTTCGGATCAGTGCCCTCATTTTCTTGCTTGGGTTCTGGCCTTGCGCCTGAGCCCTTGCCCGTCGGCGAGACCGGGGTAGCGAGTGGAAGGGCGAGGACGCGAGGGGGATCACCCGCTCTGCACGAAGCGAAGCGAGGAAGAGCGGGGAGACGCGTCCGAGGCTGCGCGAACCCTTCCGCGCGCGAGGGCGGAGCCCTTAGACTTTTGATACTCAGCGAAGATCAGTGATCTTGCGTCGTTGCAGGAATGAACTGCCCTTGGCCGAAGGTATCTATAATCGCCTTGCGTTTTGCGGCGCGCCTTTCGTCATCCTGCTTTTCCAGCGCGGCGCGATCCTGTTCTGGCTTGGTGGGCGGCGGCGCTTCGTAAGCCTTGCGCGGACTAAAGCCGAACACGGGGTTTTCCAGCGTCGTCGAGGCTGTGAGGAAGCTCGTGTAGGCGTTGAGTTCGTCCCCACACTCTCCCACCGCTTGATGGGTACGCGCCTGACAACGATGCAATACGCTCCAAAGCGCATCCGCATGGGACCGACGCCAAGGCTTGCAGCGCGTCACTTCCGCGTAGCTGTATGATTTCTCCCAGTTCTGCACCATCGCCGCGCAAGTGTTTGGTGAGATTGTCGAAGCGGCCACTGGACCGGCGTCCGCACCTCCCGCGATCGTTGTGGCGGCCAGAACGGTTGCGAAAGAAAATGACCGAATACGAGGTATCCGTGCAGAGAGACCCAATCCAATGCCAGACATCGCATGCCTCCACTTAGAAGGAGCGCGAACACGGCTAGATTCAGATTCTCAAGCCCGCGCGCCCGCATATCCGTGAACAATTTGCTGTATTCTGTTCACGTCTGAGGTAGGGGCTGTTTATGAACGGAATGCGCGCGGCGCCGATTCGCCTATACAAATACAAGAAATTTGACTCTCAAACCTTGAACCTTCTGGTGACCGATAGGCTCTATTTCGCTAATCCGGCTACCTTTAACGACCCGCTCGATACTCGGCCATCTGTAAAATGCGATCTCAACGTCGCCGATCTGGAATCCGTTGTCCGACGACTTGTTGAGCAGCGAGTCCACGCCGAAATGAGTGCGGCGGCAAAGTCGCTAAAGTACAAAGGCCCCAAAACCCTCGAACACATTTCGCGACAGAGCTTGCAACAAGCCGCGCGCCTAATCAGCGAGATTGATTACAACGCCGGTGATCCGAGCTATGAGGTAGATGATCCTCATAGGTTCCTCTTGACCAGCTACTTAGAAGCGGAGCTTCTCAAACGATACAACAAAGGCATAGTCGCGTTCGCTGAGAGTCCAAGCTGTCCATTGATGTGGAGTCACTACGGCGACCAGCACAGAGGTATTTGCGTTGGATACTCAGTACCTAACAATCGAGAAGTTAAATTACATCCTGTCGAATATGACGGGGATCGATTGGTGTCTGCCTCCGACATTTCAAAGATGTTGGACGGCGAGACGGATGCGCAGGAACGTGTCGACCAAGCCGTATTGTTCAGAAAGGCTGCGCCTTGGAAATATGAGCAAGAGTGGCGCTTAATCGGCGAGCGGGGACCGCAAGACTCGCCGTTGGAGTTGGAAGAGATAGTTTTTGGGCTTCGATGCGATCCAGCAGTTGCCTTCGCTATCGTAAAAGCTTTTGAAGGACGAAGCCATCAAGTGCGTTTCTTCGAAATGCGAGAAGCTAACGACACATTTGATCTGTCGAAGTCAGATCTGGATATGGCCGAGGCTTTAGCGACCTGGCCGAGAAGGTCGTTATCGACACATGAAGCATTCGATGCAGTGGATACCGCAACTCAAGCGGGGCCTTCATCACCTACAGACGGCCTCTAAGGTATCCCACGTACGTTGCGCAAGTCTGCGCTCTTCATCGCCAATAGCATTTGCATAGATGCTCGTCGTTTCAATTCGTGAATGACCAAGCCAGCGTTGCACGACATTTAGTGGAACGCTTTGCTGGCCTGCCTCAACACCAAGTGCATGACGCAGCGCTTTCGGCTTCCGCAAATGCTCCTTGATGCCTGCCTTTCGCATAACAGATTTTACGATCTTCCAGCCCGTTGTCCTCCCCCAAGGCCACAGTCGTCGATCTCTCTCAACCGCAATTCTTCCAATTATGTGCAACAGCCAAAGTGGCACAGGAACCGCCCGGTACACACCCCTTTCACGTTGCTTAAGTGTTTCGAAGATGATGGCTTCATTTTCACTATCGATGCGATCCGCGGTTAAGGCTAAGACCTCAGAAATGCGCGCGCCCGTTACGGTGAGTGTGAGACAAAAGCCAGCTATTAGGTCGTCCTCTTCCATGGCGGCAGAAACAAACGCCAGCCTTTCACTGGCGACGAGATATTTTCTATGGCCGCCGCTATCGAACAATGAACCGGACATGAACGACACCTATTCGCTCAGAAAGATATTGCGAGTGGTACCTGTTGACCGGGCAAAGGATGCGTGAACAGAATACAGCATTCTGTTCACTCATTAGAGTCTATGCCCCGAGTCGCTCAAGCGAATTCGCAACAGCTAGCTATGCCGCTGAACCGTCGTGCGCGACCGCTGCATGTTGTCAATCACCGCAATGAATTGCTGTACCGTTTCGAACTTTTCGATATTTTCGAGCGCGATGCGGAGAACATTGTAGGCATTCAGAGAAAACGTCAGCGCTGCGTCTTGCAAATGCGGGGCGAGCGGCCGAAGGTCTCGCCTCGCCAGCAGACGGTACGCTTCGCGCGTCGTCAGCATAGCATCGTTCACGTCGCCACCGCCGATTGACAAGACGAGTGCTATGCGTTGTGCAACATTGAACTCACGAGCCTCTGCGGTATGTCGCAACAAGAGTTTTTCCATCGCGGAAACACTGTAGGCCAGCCGATCTAGTGGATCAGGAAGCGTCAACCCAGTTGTGAACAGCAAGATGCTTGCTCGCACCGTGAAGGCAAATTGATTCAATCCTTCGGGCCTCACTAGCCGACCTAAGGTCTCAAAAGTGCCTTCCTGCCTTTCAGCATACGCCGCCGAAATGCGCATACCTGGCGAACTAGGTAACTGCATTCCTTCGGAATAATTAAAGGTACCGTCGCCTAGGACGAATAGATTGTGCGCAGGCACTAGCTCCGAACCAAGGAGGGCCATCCCACAACTCAACAGCGGATTTGCGGCTGCCGGCGAAAGGAATCGCAAAAGGCCGACGGCGGCCTTCGCCGTTTCTCCACCCTCCTCCTGCAATCTTTTGGCATCGCCGGTCTTCTCGATAACGATGGCCGCCAGCCCCTGCATGCGTTTCCGAAATCTTTCGATGAATACCGTGATGTGGCCTTCGCTATCTTCGCGGCCACCCAAAAGGTTCTTATGCATATCGTCGATCATCGCAGCGGTGATCGGGCGAACTTCGACTGGTCCCAAAGCAAACGACGCTTCTACTTCGAGGTTGGCAATGGGCGCCCACAAGGCCAGAGGCTTCACAGCCTTATCGGCCTTCTCTTTGAGGTAAGTCACGAATGATTCCGGGGATGGCTCTCCGAATGATTTTTGAAGCCATTCGATTGCGGTTTCCTCGATAAACGTCCGGCTGAGCGTTTCTGCCGCCCATGGAAGCGTTAGAGCCTTTTCCACCAGCGGTCGGATCGCGGCATGATCTTTCTCTTGAAGTCCAAACGTGCCGTCGTCTTTGTAAATGAAGGCGAAGGCCAGATCGCCGTTTACGTCGGGTCCCCACATGAGCGGTGGCCCGCGCATATCGGCATCTGTAAGCGTCGTTTCAATCGGGCGCTGGGTTTTGAACGGACTATCGGAACCCTTCGCGAATTCGAGTTTGCTAATTTTTGCAAGCAGCGCTCGCGCGAGTTCTTCGATCTTTTCTCCCGTATCCGATAGCGGAGCAGATGCTTCGCTTACCGTGCTTTGAGTTACTTGTTGCGGGCGTTCCGCTTCGGCTTTTCTTAGTGCGTCTTGAAGCTCGCGAAATTCCGAGAGATCGTCTCCGTGATGCCGGTCAAGGGTCTTTTGCAGTCGCTCGTGGAATGCGGCGACCTTCGCGGTATACTCGTCAGTCAGTTGCTTAACATCAATGTGTTCGCCGCTCGACTTTATATATGTCTCGGCGATAGCACCCCAGCCCTCCCATTCAAGAAGGCTCTCAGTATTCAGACGGACACCCGTTTGAAGCGACGCACCTTGGCCGCTGTCAGGGTCTTGATGCATTTCCAGAAACATCTCGGAATTGGGCAGGCCCTTATGCATCATGTAATTTCGAAGCTTCTGCACAAACTGCGAAACCGGATCGTCCGCAAATTCGTCTCTGACTTGCTTTTCGTAATCGGCGAGGACCTGCGTTCCATCGTACTGATCACGCATGAAGATTCGCGTATGTTCGACAAGCGTTAGGGCCGACGCTACAAAGTTGTGTATTCTGCGGTTGATCTCACGATGCGTCTGCTGTCCCGCCTCGCGATTATCTTGCGACATCAGGCGCAGGCCTTCGTCCGGATCATGAACCTGCTGCGTGATACCGATAAGCTCTTGCGCGTTCATCAAGAAGATATTGAGCGAGAAGGAGCGTTGGTGGCTTCTATTGATATGAGCCATCCCGAGCGATTCATGAATCGCCTTCAAAATCTCATGTGGCTTGCGCGGATCGCTCAAAGCTGGCCTCGGGTCCCTTCCCGGCCATTTTAGCGCACGCTCTGGCTTTAGAAAATCGTTGCGTCGAAACGCTGGCTACGAGCCGTGCTGGTTGGCCGATCAGGGTTCGGTTGCCGAACTTGAACGACCTTACTTCCGGCGAGGCGGAATAGCGCCTGTCGCAGACACGCAAGAAGGTAGCGGAGTAATCGGTCGAACATCGCGATAGCGATCAGAATCGAATGGCCATGTGCGCTGCCTAGCGGCTCCGGGTGCGGCCTCCACCCGGAGCCTTTGGCTGCGGGTGCGGGCCTTCATCGTGACTATGATCGCCGCTTTTCTGATTTTTATCGAATTCTGCAAATCTCTTCTTCAAGTCCTTGATCCGTTGCTCCTTAGTTTTGACGTCCAGAGCGCGTTGCCGCTTGTGATGGTCTTTAAGCGCCGCGCTGCTCTGGCTGACGTAATCTTCGCCTTTGCCATAGGCTTTTTCGGTGCGCGCATCGTCTTGCTGCCTGCGCGACTTTTTAGCTTCCAGCAGAGATGGTTTGCGCGCCTCTTCAATCGAAAGAAGCCTGTCACGATCCAGCGCTGCCATAAACTCCCTCAGCCCGGCGGCCTTAATGCCATCGATGCGCCGCGCGAGAGAGTGGATACCGCCAGCCCGATCGATGATTACGAAATCGCGCCGGTCTCCCTTAGCAAGGAGGTATCCTCTGTCGCTCAGCGCCGCTTTGAATGCCTCGGCGTTGTCGCTCGCACGAAAAGCTTCTGTCACTTCTCGCTTTACGTCTTTTCCTTTGATGCCCGTCCGCTCTTCCTGTCTCAACTCGGCGCGCGAAGGCGTACGGTCCGGGCGGTCCGATCCATCGCGTTCGTGATGAGCGCCCTGCACTCGGTCATGACCGAAGCGGCGTTCAAGATCGCGGGCAACTTCCTCATGTTTCCGGTAATTGTGGCTGTCGGATACAGACCGCATCTTCGAGAGATCGATCCGTGACCAGACTACGTGAATATGTTCGCGCCCAAGCTTTTCATGCAAGACGACGACACGGGCATGCCCCGTTAGACCGAGCTTTTCTTCAAGGGCATCGACGGCAGCTTCACGCTGTTCCCCGGTGAGCCGATGCGGCGGTTCCGGACTGATGGCGGCGTGATACAGAGGCTTCTGGCAACGTGTGCCGAGCGCGTAGGCATCCATCTCAATCAGCGCGCCGCGAAGATCCGTCGCGACAGTGCCGCGCGTCGAAAGGAGCGACACGCGCTCGTTCTTTTCGGCGTTGCCGAGATGGGCGGCCAAAGCTGCAGGGCCTGAGCGGGATTTTCCCTTGATGATCATGGCTCACGGCCCAGCGCCTTCAGGATGGCTGCGCGTACTTCGACAAGCCCGTTGAGCGCTGTATCAATCTCGACCTCGTAGACGAGTACGCCTGTATTCAGTGACCGGGCGATCTGGTTGAGATTGCCGCCGATCTTCCCAAGCTCGCCAAGAAGCCGTGCAAGCTCGCGCTTCTCGACGGGCGGTCGCCGAACCTGCCTTGGCGAAGGCGCACCCAGGAGCGTCTGACGCGCGTAGCTACCGACGACAAGGCCAGCACGGTCTGCCGCTTCATCGATGGCCGTGCGCTCATCCGCCGAGAGGCGGACGGTGAGTATGCGATCGCGGACACGCTTTTCGGTGCCACTGCTCATGCCGGCACCGCGCGTGACTGCATACAGGGATAGGGCGGAAAGGGACGTTCCTCCCTCTTCCGCGCGGAGGTCCCGGAGGGCAAGGCTCTCTGGGCGCGGAAGCCGAAGGGGCGTACCCTTCGGTCAGAGGTGTTGGAGGCGATGCGCTCCAACGCGGGTGATCCAACGAGGGGCAAGGCCCGCTCTTGGTGGGGGTCCACGGGGGTGAAACCCCTTGGCAAGCCGCGCGGAGCGCAAGCAGGTACGGCGATGCCGGGACTGCGCCGCGTATTACCGCGCATGGCTTGCCCTCAATCTTATTCTGAAAATGGTGCCCCATTCCGAAATCAAAAGCGCCGACAGAAACGAACGCAAAATCCTTCGTCGGCCGATGTGGGAAATATACCAGATCACGAGCGTGGAATTAACATACGATTTAGTGTAATAAATCTGCATGCCTAAATACCCACGTAGGAAAAAGCCGACAGCCGCAGCAGAGATCGCGAAGCTTAAAAAGCGTATCGCGCGGCTGGAAGACGACACCGATTTCCTGAGCGCCAAAATCGGCAGGGTCATTGCGCATTTCAGCAGGCAGGGCATCGCCTTGTGCGAGGTAAGCGACGACATCGTGACTGAACTCAGGCTCATCCAGAACAAGCTGTTTCCCGGTATCGAAACGGATTTGCGCAGGGCGGAAAAGATCGTGCCGTTCAACGATACGAGTTCGCCGGACGAGCTGGACCGCCGTTCCAAAAAAGCTGGAAAAGAAGCGCCAAAAGAGGTCAAGTAATCGCCGGGATTTCTGGGGGCGATCCTTGGCTGACGAGCGGGACTATCAGACTTTGCGCGCGGACCATGCTCGCGCCACCGATAGCCGCGCGGAGCCCGAAAAGCGCGACGCCGCACAGGCCGGGACCAAACCCGAATTAACCGCCGCGGAGATCGATGAAAAGCTGGCGCAACGGCGCGAGCGGATTCTCGATGAAATGCGCGCCGGCAAGAAATTCGACGAGCGCGACATTGTCTGGAAGGAACGCCAACTCGAAAGCGAGCCACGCGACGACCAGATTCGCGCAATGAAATCCGAAGAAGAGCGCGCGGCACGAAAGCGGGGAAACGACCTTGCAGGAAAGCCGCTGCAAAATCCGAGCGATGAAGCGCTACGCAGGATCGACAAGATCGTAAACGATCACAAGCTGTTCGAGGCAGGCGAGCAGGCGCGGCAAAATTCCGCCGGGCGAGATGGCCGTGGCGGCCGCGACTGAAGGATCGAGCGCGAGTGACTTTCGATCCTGAATCCGAAATCCGGGAAAATCTCTTCGAGAGAGCCTCTGCCGATGCGGAAGCAGGGATTGCCCGAGGTCATTCGGACCTGGGCATCTGCTATAGATACGGGCTTGGGGTGGCGGAGGATAATCAAGAAGCGCTCCGCCACTACAAAATCGCCCACAGGCTTGGCGATCCCTATGCGCTGGCAAACGTCGCGGAATTCTATCGCGACGGACACGGCGTGCCGCAGGACTACACAAAAGCCCTTGAATTGCACATGCGCGCCGCCGAAGGGCCGGACGCCGGTGCGGCCTTCGTCGCGGCACTTGAAGTGAGCGATTACTACTTCAAGGGGCTCGGTATCGAGCCCGACTGGAACGAGGGCAAACGCTGGCGAGTGCGTGCCGAGGGATTTCACGGGAATGCGGCCTGGGAGATCAGCGACGTAAGAAAAATGCTGTCGAAATTTCCCGTGCCTAAAAAACGCAGTATGCCCAAAAGGGACAAGGGCCCTTCCGGTCCCGACATTTTCATCACTGACAAGAACGGATATCGATATTACGAAAGCGGCGTCCGGACCCAGCTACGCTTTTACTATATCGCATTCGTCATTGAAGCGGCGCTGGCCGGAACGGCCTACGCCTTCGGCAGTCAACCTCTGTTCGGGCTGGCGGCAGTTCTGGCCGTCCTCACCGCCGCCATGTGCATTCCCATGCTTTTCATAAACGGCGATATCAGGCGCGAACGACGCTATCGCGCGATGGACATGGCGCAGGCCGAAGCATTCCGGCCCGACGATGCTCACGTCATGCTCCAGCAGCCGCATGGCAATGCAAGCGATGAAGGCATCATTTAGGAAGGTCCGGAATGCCTGAATCCAGCATATGGGCGACGGACGGCGGGGTCTATTTCGGCTTTGGCGTCTCGCCCACCCGGCCAACGCCGGAGGCTTCCATTCTCGATCTCGCTTGGGATGTTTCGGACGACAAAATGAATCTGTATCCGAACCCGAGCGATCCGGCATCGCGCGGCGACAGGCACCTTGTGACCGTGGGACCAAACGGGTCGGGAAAGACGAGGCGTCTCCTCGTGCCAAATCTCTTCCGGCTGAAAAATTGGTCCGCAGTTGTCATCGATATCAAAGGCGAACTCGCCGCACTGACCGCCGTTTACAGAAACGCTCAGCCCGGCCACAGAGTTATCGTCATCGATCCGTTCCATGTGATGACGAGAAATTACCCGAAACTCGCCGAAAAGCACGGCTATCTAAGAAGTAACGGCTTCAATCCGGTTGCCGCGCTCGATTCCGGCAGCGACGATTTTCCGGATGATGCCATGAGCCTCGCCGAAGCGATCGTGCAGGTTCAGGGGCAGGAACCACATTGGAGCCAGTCCGCCCAGGACCTTGTGGCCGCGTTGATCATGTTTGTCCGGATTACCAAACAGGCATCGGGCTCGCTCGCCGACGTAAGGACCTATCTTGGCCAGTCGGCAAGCGAGTTTCGCGCCACAGTGAAAGATATGAGGATCGCCGGCATTCAGAACGACTGCGAAGAACTGAACGTGAAGGCGGGCCGCTTCGCAGAAATCACTCCGGATAATCGCGAGTTGAATAGTATCCTTTCGACCGCCCTCACCCAGACGCGCTGGCTCGACAGCCGAGCCATCAAAAGCGATTTGATGGATGGAGCATCCGACTTCTCTTCACTGAAGGAGAAGCCGACGACTGTTTATCTGATCCTGCCACCGAGATATCTCGCCACTCACGCGACATGGCTCAGGGTTCTGATTACATCGATTTTGCTGCCGCTTATGCGGAGCGTCGAAGATGCAAAAGTGCCCGTACTTTTCATGCTCGACGAATTCTCCCAGCTCGGGCACATGGCCGTCATCGAAAACAACATGGCCATGCTGCGCGGTTATGGCGTCAAGCTCTGGCCCGTTTTTCAGGACCTGGCGCAAGCCCGCGCGCTTTACAAAGAACGCTGGGAGAGTTTCATCGCCAATGCGGGCGTGTTGCAGTCATTTGCCCCGCAGGATGTCACGACGCGCGACTATCTTTCGAAGCTGTCCGGTCAGCGCCTCTACTGGCTGAAAACCGGAGGCACTTCTTCATCCCAGAATATCGGCGCGCAATCGTCTACATCGGCCGGATCGAACGAAAGCATGCAAAACATGCAGGGACCGATATTCTGGCCCCAAGGGCTTGGCGCCATGAATACCGGTCAGTGCGTCCTCTTTGCTCGCGGACGCGCCGTTCGTGCGTGGTTGCCCGATCCGGAAGATACCGAAGACCTGATGGGTCTACGAAAGCTTGTCGCGGCTGCAAGAAGCGAGTGGAGGCCGCAATAGGCCGGAGCGCCCAATGAATGCGGCTGGAACGGTCGCCCGTTCCGGCTCGCACTAGTCAGAACAATGAAAGCTGTCCGCGCGCCCGCAGTGCCTGAGCTTCTTTCGATCCAGCTCCGAGAAGCGCCTCAACGATCTGCCGTGCGACCGTTTCCGGCCCAACAGCCTTGATGTCTTCCATGGCAACGAAATGACTGTGATAGCCGGTCTCGCTGATCAGAATACGGCGCTTTGGCTTGCAGGGACTGCTAAACTCGAAATGCCCCTGCGCGTACTCGCCGTCGAAGTAGTTCGGCGTGTATTGGACGAGCATCTCCTGTGCGTCCACGGTGAGCATGAACTTCAGCTTCTTCGGTCCGCGCTTCGCAGCTCTCCCCGCCTTGCGGCGGGGAGAACGGACGGGCGTCCGTTTGCTGCGCGGGCTCACACTTGCACCTCTTTTGCTTTCGGTTCGCGAAGAACGATATCTGCGCCCGGAAGCGCCTGCGCCTTGAAGTGCAGGTTAAGACCTTTGCCGTCCTTGTTCGCCCAGGCAGCGCCGATCTCCTGCCAGACGGGCTTATCGCCGTCGTTGAACACGCTGAAGATGCGGTAGGCGGGAAGCTTCTTGGTTTCAGGTTTCTTGCTCATCTTGTTTCCTTTCGCTTGTTTTGAAGCCGCGATCATCACGGCCTCGATGCGGTTCGCCCGAACGCGTGAACGAGCGAGACGGTCAACGGCGCGAAGCGGAAGCGGAGCTGCAGGAGCGTAGCGACGAAGCGAGCATCCACCCGTTGACCGAAGAGCGCGCGCGTTCAGAACCACGCATCTCTGGGAGGCCGCGATGCGGCGAACGGCGGAAGGAATTGAGCGCCGAAACCCTCATCGCTTCATCGCCGGTAGTCGGCGGATCAGAAGAGCGAGAGTGCCCGTCGTCCCACTTCGGCTTTCGCGGCTTGGACGGCGGAGGAAGCTTTCCCTGCCATTTGCAAGCCGAGGTCGCGCTTCGAGGTTTGCAGAAGAGCTTTCATCTCACCGAGCGAAGAAGGTATTCCGCCGAACCACGTGAGCTGGAAGGCACACAGGGCGCAGAAC